>Ga0080013_1005918_pt1 | contig 11146 bp, 16 predicted proteins | sample ETNvirenome_6_85_FD_69236 | JGI IMG/M metagenome (GOLD analysis project Ga0080013, IMG submission 69236) | Marine viral communities from the Pacific Ocean - ETNP_6_85 (SPADES assembly) (version 2) | ecosystem: Environmental > Aquatic > Marine > Oceanic | place: Pacific Ocean | collected 2013-06-19
ATCAAGGGATTGCTGTACGATATGTCTCATTCTGAAGAAGCTACAAACGAAGCTAATAAAGAACAGACACAAAAACTTCTACCGTATCTTAGTAAATCGATTGTATGGTTAATGAATCGCCACAATAGCTCTAAAACGTATAGACTTGAATCTGCACGTAATAAAGAAGCTAAACTTATTATAAATGTTGTTGTAACAATACTTGACGTTATACGAGGAAATTACCCAGGATTTCCAGCAGAAAAAGCGCTTGGTCATTGGACTGATATTGGGTCTAGAGTCTCTGCGGAATATAAAACCAATCCCAAGCAGACTGTGTGGAAACTTGAATTAAAACCAGAAGATTCTAAAACACAAAATCTTGTTTTTAAACACGAAGCTGAAATTGTAGAAGTATTTTAATTCTCATATAAATTCTGTTATAATTGATTCATGATACTTTAAGGAGTAGAGATGCAACAGCAACAACCAAATCAACAGATAAATATTAATTTAAAAGAAGCAGAAGATATAAAGTGTGATGAATGTGCACATTTATATTTTTCACCAGCGGTTCTTATTAAAAAGATCTCGGCTTTAATGTCTCCAACCGGTAAAGAAATGCTAGCACCAATTCAAATTTTTCAATGTTCTTCCTGCAATCACGTTAATGAACAGTTCTTAGGACAATCACTTCCATAATTATTATGGAATGCAAATTGGTTCATATATACGACACTTCGTTTATAGAAATAGAGGTGAAAGAATATATCGATATGGACTCGTGATTGAAGTTATTGAATATCCTCCTCCTATGATAGTTGATGTATTTTGGCATCCCATGAAAGATTATCAAAAATCCTATTATGAAAAAATAAAAATTGATTTATTAGAACTGGTTTCCGAACCTAGATAACTATTTATTTATTGAGGGTTTGTTATGAATCTGACGGAAGAATGGAAAAGGTATCTAGAAGAGTTAACAGACCCAGAACAGATAGATGTATCTAGTCTCAAAGTCAAAGAAACCTTAAACCCAGAATTGTGGGACTCTCCAGAATCATTAAATGAAGAAATTGGCGATAGACTTTATGAAATCGCTAAAGAATTCTTTAAAAACCTAGATTTAGACTGGGTAGATGTTATTGATGTGATCTTAACCGGTTCCTTAGCAAACTTTACATGGTCTCAATTCTCAGACATCGATCTTCACGTTCTTATTGATTATGCACAAGTAGATGAGAATCAAGAACTAGTTGAAGATTATTTAAGAAAATCTAGCGGACTTTGGAATAGAAATCATAATATATTAATTAAAGATTTTGAAGTTGAAATTTATATTCAAGATGTAAATGAGCCTCATTATTCTGGTGGTGTTTATTCTGTCAAAGACGACCAATGGATTGAAGTACCTTCTAGAGAAGATCCTCAAATTGATTTTAATAACGTACAGAAAAAAGCAGCTAATTTAATGGACGAGATCGATGAAGTATCAGAATTGTTTTTAAATGGACAATACGAAGAAGCTTTAGAAGAAGCAGAAAGAATACGTGATAGAATAAGAAAATTTAGACAATCTGGTTTAGAAAAGGGCGGTGTTTTTTCTGTGGAGAATTTAGCATTTAAGGTTTTAAGAAGAAACAACTATTTACAGAAACTGTCAAGCCTTAGAATTATGTCTTATGATAAAACCATGTCAATAAACGGAGGTTAATATGTGTATTATTTGTGTTGAGTTTGAAAAGGGAAAATTAAAACTAGGAGAAGCGGTACGCAATTATGGGGAAATGAAAGAAGGTCTCCCAGTAGAACATCAGAAAGAAGTAGAAGAAAAGCTTTTTAACAATTTTCCATTCTATCCTAATCAATATGATGATTATGCATACGGTTGTGATGATGAATTTTGGGAATTAACAGGGTTCGGAGATTAATGAAACTAATATTTGAAAATTGGCGAAGGTATTTAAAAGAACAAGAAGAAACATCTGTTGTTACTTTTGATTTTGATGATACTTTATCTTTATCTCATTGGGGCGAAGAAGAAGACGAGTGGGTACATGATGGTCCTCATAAATCTTTTGTAGATAAAATACAACAATATAAAAACAATGGTAACACAGTATACGTAGTTACTTCTAGAACTGAAAATTACGAACCACAAGCCTTAGAAAACCCCAATCAAAGAGCAGTACAAGAGTTTTTAGATGAACATGGAATAAGTGTAGATGGCGTTTACTTCACAAACGGTCAATCAAAAATAGAAACCCTATTACAATTAGGTTCTACAATACATCATGATGATGATCCTGGTGATATTTTAGATGCGAGATCAAATAATATTGAAGCTGTTGTATCAGATCCATATGGAGACTATAAAGACCTTGAAGCTTCAGAATTACAGCAACGAGAAGAGGAACCAGAAGAAGAATTAGAAGAAGTTGGTATGATACCTGGCATTGGTTTAAATATGCGACCAAATGGTATAAAAGATGCAGAAGATAGAATCACAAACGAACCCCAACTACAACAAATTATAAAAGAAGAATATAATAAACTCTTAAACGAGCAGAAGTGGACAAAGGGGAAAGTGGGGAATTTCCCCAATAGGCGCGCGCGCTTAAACCAATTGCGATATTTAAGAAGATTGCGTGCGCAAAGAATTGCTAAAGAAAAACAAGCAGCTGCGCAACCAAAACCACTCACCCCTGCAGCTGCAGCAGGCGTGCAGGCGGTGGGCGGCACATATGTGCCCCGCGCCGAGGAGCCGACGTCTAAACCAAAAGTTAATCCAATGTTATCAGAATTAGGAATTGATTCTAGAGGAGTAGAAAATCCAACAGTAAAGATCGACGAGTTCGATGAGTTCGGCTTCGCCCAGCCCGATATCGATGCTTGGATAAAAATAAATGGCATACCAGAAACTGGAAGTGAATTGTTGGAATTAGAAGCTTTTTTAAAGTTTGGGGATAGCACTAAAATATTTAAAATAGTTCCTCAAATGGAAAAAAGTGTATATTTTTTGGACCATGGTCCCAATCCCATGGGATTCGGCGCGCCGGTGAAGAGGTGGGAGGACTTGGGGGTGAACGATATGTGGGCTGAAGAGACTGGGCGCCACACGGCCGGCGCGCAGCCCTTCTTCGAGACGGACAAAGCTTTCGATACGAGAAAAAAACGGGAATTATCACAATATTATTCCAGTCGAGACCGCATGCTCGGGATGGCGATTTTATCTTTTATAGAAAATAAATATTTTGTTAATTTGGAAAAACCATTTGCAGAATATGGACAAATTTTAGACAATATACGCGCATTTAATGAGAAGACCGTCGATCTCGTTCGGGCCCCGAACGACCCGGCCCGGGCCTTGGGAGATCTCGACAGAAGAGGCATGCCTGAGACTGAATTTAATCTTCGCCATCGGATTATAAAAGAAAGGGGTGGTTCATACAAACTCCAGACAGACAAACAATACAACGAGGAGTTACGAGATCTACACAAGAGACTTAAAATTAGAAAAGAGCGCGGCGATCCGGGGTACCCATGGGCGCCCATGGTCACATCCCGAATGCTAAATAGGGTAAATTCCATAAAACCAAGAAATATTATTTTTAGGCATCGTACCGGCGCGTTGGCATCTGAGTTGGGTACTGGCGCCTTTGACATACACTCACGTACGTCAATGGAAGATATGACGGACACAGCGAAAAGTGTTTGGTCGAATAAAGAAAAGGCATGGTTAAGAGAGTTTTTACCCGCAACTCTCAGCGCGCTGGGACGGATAGATGGGCTTAAGCCTGGAGCGGCTTACGATCTTGTTCAGCAATTGCGAAGGTCTCCGGAGAATTTGGAGCATATAGGGCCGGTTTGGTACGAACTTAAAAACATGCTTAAGCGTACTAAACAATTAGAGAAAGAACGACTCGCATTAGAGAAAGAACGACTCGCATTGCCGCGCTCTGAATGGCCTCCGGAACTGCAACAACATCAGCAAGGTGTAGATGATTACGTCGCTTGGATCAAAGATTGGATCAAAGCTGGAGAGGCTCCCACAAATGTTCAAATTCGCAAGTTCACTGCGCCTAAAAGCATTGGCGGCAAAGCCGCAGGAGATGTAGCCACGCCAACACGAGATTTAACAACCCCAAAAGAAAAATTATATACACCAGAAGAAACACCATATACACCAGAAGATTATGAATTTGATTAACTAATTAGTAATATGCAAAAACTATTTGAAAATTGGCGAAGGTATTTAAAAGAGGCTGTTGATGTCGATATTCTTGCAGCAACGCCTTTAGAAAGACCAGCCAAAGCGCAATCAGCGCCATCATCAGATGAATATAGCGATCCTTATGAAGATCCGCGTGGAGCAACTCGTGAAAAATATTTTGGCCAAAACCCAGATGATTTACAATGTATTCAAGATTTAAGAAAGCCAATTCAACCCGCACGAAGCGCCGAAGAACATCAGGAGCGCCATGCCCGCGTAGCTGATTTTTTTGACTGCATGAAGAATTCTGGCTATAACAAAATAGGTGAAGGCAGTTTTAGAGCAGTGTTTACCATCCCAGGTAAACCAGACTTAGTTCTTAAAACTCCGAGCCCTGAACACGCATTACGCAGTCATAACAACCGCCAACAAAGCATGGAGATGAACAGAAAAGAAGCTGAAGGTGCATTTCAAACAGCTTCAGATTTAGTTCCTAAAGTTTATGATAGCGCAAGAGACTATTTCTGGATTGTCTCTGAAAAGGTTAACGTTATTGACAATTGGGGAGGCATGTCTCAATATTTTCCTGTATGGAAAGATCTAGTGAGCAGTGGCATATTTGATTCGTATGCATTTGGCTCTTATTTTTATGATATAATAGATGCCATGACTCGCGAGCGCCGTAAAGATGACCTTAAAAAAATGATTTTGAGCCGGCTTCTACATAAACTTCCCAGGGATGAACAAAAAAATATAGAACAATTAGCTGATGATATTGTTAAAAAATTATTAATGAATTCTATGTTTGCAAATATAAGAGACTTTTTAGCTCAATTTAAACTTCCAAGTTGGGATATTAGACCTCACAATGTTGGATATGCTATTAGAGATGGTAAAAAACAATTTGTCATATTAGACCCTGGCTTTGGCTTAGAGGGTTAGAGGAGAGCTTATTTTAATGAAACTACTATTTGAAAATTGGCGACAGTATTTAAATGAAAATCAAAAAGAAGCTGGACTTCTTTATCATGCTACACTGTCTGGTGAGAATAATGAAATTGTTAATTCATTTATAAAAAATGGCATTGATCCTTCGCGATCTGGCGGGTTTGGACAAGGTAAAGGTTTTTATCTTTGGAAAAATATAAAAGATGCACAAATGTATATAAAAGGCTTGGTTCATGGAATGGGTGGCATGGCTGATAAAGAAGAAGAAGTAAAAGGCATGCCTATTATTATAGTGGTTGATGAACCCATAACGCCAGAAAATTTTGATATTGATTATGAACTATACGCCAAGGGTTTAATTAAATTTATTGAAGATAATATTGACTACTTTAAACAGAACGGTGAAAAATTAGGAATTAGAACGCGCTCATTGGATAGAGTGCTGTCTGTAGATCAAAAAATATTAGGTACTGGCACCAGTAGAAAAACATTGGCTTCATGGAGTCACCGATCTGGTTGGGAAAGTGGTTTAAACTCAGAAGAATATAATATTAACGTGGGAGAAGGTGCAGATTTATCAGCCTTAGCAACCAAACTTCATGAATTTGATCCTATAAAATATGAGGAATTTGAAAAGCGTGCACTTCCTGCAGCAAGGGCATTAAAATATAATGGTGAAAAAAAGATTTTTCCTTTACGCATTGAAGATTCAGAAGGCAATGTATTGTGGGGTAGAGCATGAAACTCCTATTTGAAAATTGGCGACAGTATATAGAAGAAGCGGCAGACTATCGAAAAAACAAGCGCACATTATATCATATTGGTCCAAGACCAGCTGAGCCGAAACCTGCAACGCGCCATGCTTATCGCGGTTATGAATCTGGTCTTTTTATGACAAATAATCCAATTGGCATTGCAAAAAATCATGGTATATATGGAAATGTGTATGCATACAAGGTGCCAGAATGGGCAATTACCAAAGCAGGAGGATTGAATCGGTATGATTATGGAAGTGAAATAATCTTTCCTGAAGATATCTGGAATGAAGCTAAAGGTGAAATAGAATTTCTTGGCAAAAGCATGTCTGAACAAGAATTAACAAAGAAAACAGGTTTAGGTGGAGCTTGGGATATAGGGTTGAGAAGATCGAGAAAACAACCAGACACTGGAGAACCTCGCAAACCAGGCTGGGTATCAGACGAAGAGTGGGAACCCCTTCAAAGAGAAAAAGACACTTCGAAGCATCTCAAACTAAGACAAGCAGCATACTTAGAAGATGCAATTAAATTAATGACACCCGAAGAAAGACAAAAAGCTTTAGAAGCGTTTGAAAGAGAATTTGAAAGAAAGGCAAAAACTTTAAGTGGCATATTGCTGCCTGGTGAGCAGTGGCCTATCTCAAAAAGAGATCAAGAAATTGTGACACTACTTAAAAAATATATAGAAGGTTCACAATACAGTGAATAACGTTGTTTATTTAGAAGAGTTTAAAATTAAAAGAGCAATTGATGTTGCTGCTGGCGTTCTAGATCATGCAACCGCCCTAAAAGCTCAAGGTGCAAATGTATCAAATAGTATAATACACAGATTAGAAATTATTTTGGAAACTTTAGAAGAAAAACTGCTTGAGTTTCAAATACAAACTAATTATGATAATTGATTTCTTAAAGGAGAAAAATATGAAATTAACCAAAACACAGCTCAAGCGCTTAATTAAAGAAGAACTGCAGTCTATAATGAAAGAGAACGAAAAGTTCGGAAGTGAAAAGCTGGGCGGATCAGCAGCACAAAAAGCTGGACGAGAAACCCTCAAAGGGGCTGGAAAGGCATCAGCGCAGGAGCGAGCAGTGATTAACAATTTATTGCAATTGCTTACAACGGCAGCGGGAAGTGGAAATATTGCATCCGGAACAGCTGGTATGTTAATCCAGAAGCTTCAGGCTGCACTTCAAAAGTATATAAAAGCACCAGCAGAAGAGGCACCAGCAGAAGAGGCACCAGCAGAAGAGGCACCAGCAGAAGAGGCACTTTAAATGAGTCTTAAAAAGGACATTGTTAATATTTTGAAAGCCTCCCCAGAACTCACCGATATATTCAATGAGTTTGCTATGCCCCCTGCGGATCTAATTGGAAGAAATATTAAACCTGATGGACCTGTCATGGATGATTTTGATGAGCCAGGTAATTATGGAGATGCTGAAATGCCAATGGAGATGCTAGAGTTATTGCAGCAATATGCCAAAGTACAAACACGGGGAAAAGGTAGCACTTCTATATATGTTGATGAGATATGGGACGCAATCAAAGAATGGGCGCGCTCTAGAGGCGCTACAGTATAAATATCTTAAAAAAGCATTTAAATAAAAAAAATAATATGGTAAATTATACAGTATCAATAGGAGGATATTATGGCAAAAACCATTAATGAGGTTGATGAAAAGGTAGAAAGACTTAGAGCCTCTTTAAGTCGCACAAGAGATGATCTAGAAGGGCTTAAACAAAATTATAAAGATCTAGTTACTCAACTAGAGCAGCGTTTAGAGTACGTTCACAATGTTTTAAATGAAACTCGACTAAGGTAGTTTTGTGTTAAATTAAAAAACAATAATATAATTATATTTGTCTGCAATTGCAAACTACTTAGTTTAGCGGAGGATATAACATGAAATTGCTGTTCGAACGTTGGCGAAGGTACCTGAATGAAGCTGATCCTTTTGCCGACACACCTTTAGCTAAACCAACTGTCACCAAGACGCCAGAGCTTGACGAACCCGATCATCCACGTGGCGACATACCAGAAGAAACACGTGAAAAATATTTTGGTGCAAATCCAGATCATTTACAGTGCATTCAAGATTTAAGAAAGCCACCAGAACTAAGGAGCGTTAGCCGAAGCGCTTCCACAGGCGACAGTTACAAGATATCAATTCCAACCAACATCGAGGAAAGAGCGCAAGATTTTTATGACTGTATGAACCGCGCCGGTTATAGTAAGATAGGTGAAGGCAGCTTTAGAACAGTGTTTAATATCCCCAATAAGCCACATTTAGTTCTTAAAACCCCCAACCCTCGTTGGATATCGAAGAGTCCAAAGCATCGCAGAAATAGTCTAGAGATGAACAAAAAAGAAGCGCAGGGGGCTTTTCAAACAACTTCAGATTTAGTTGTGAAAGTATATGATAGTGCAGAAGATTATTTTTGGATTGTATCTGAAAAAGTATACCCCATCGATACATGGGGTGGAATGTCTGAATATTTTCCTGTATGGCTTGAATTAGTACAAGAAGGTCTAGTAAGAGAAGGTACGCTTTCTGCTTATTTTCAAGATTTTATGAAGGCGTTAAAAATGCAGGAGCTGCGAAGTGATCCGGGAACCGGCAGGTTCGCGTATGGAATTAAAGATCAAATAATTGACATGTTTAAAACCAAATTTAGCGGCGGCACGGTTGCTGATCGGGGGTGGAGTCCCGAGGAACACATGCCAGAAATCGATAAATTTGTTAATAAATTATTAAGAAACTCTATGTTTGCGAATATAAGAGATTTATTAGCTAAATTCAACCTTCCACATTGGGATATTCGTCCACAAAACGTTGGGTACGCCATGCGAAATGGAAAAAAACAATTTGTTATAATCGATCCTGGGTTTGCGTTGGACGACGCCGGGAGTGCAGGCTTGCGACACCCCAGCTGGGGTAAATATGTAGACAGTGGTGAACAAACAGCTAAGAAAGCTACGACGGACGATGCAACGACAAGCAATGTTGTTGCAAATTTAATGGATTTAATTTAATATAAGGAGTCAATAAAATGAAAATCACAAAATCATTATTAAAAAAGCTTATTAAAGAAGAGTTACAAAAATTATTAGAGTGACCAGAATTAGGTGGGGCGTCGCCTCATGCAGTGCATCCAGGGTTTCCCCCTGAAGCGACATGTGAAGAAGTGCATCCAGGCACAGAACACGAACAATGGTTATTACAACAGGGAGTTTAATATGTGTTTGATATGTATCGAATATGAAAAAGGCAAACTATTGGCAACAGAAGGGTTGCGCAATCTTGAAGAAATGAAACCTCAATTAGAAGAAAAACATTATATAGAAGTTTATGATAAGCTATATGATGATCAGATCGAACAACAGTTGGAAGAATACTGGGAACAATGGGGGTTTGGAGATTAATGGAGCTCCTATTTGAAAATTGGCGACAGTATATAGACGAATCGCTCTCTAAGCAGCTAACAGATACCATGCATGAAAAGTGGCGAGAAGGATTTGTTGCTAGCAAAGGTGAGAATACGCCTAGATTTAAGCCCGTCCCGCTTCAAGGGAGAGAAACACCGGAAGAAGCTTTAGAAAGGTTGCATGGTTGTGAAAAATTAGAAATAATCGATGGTGTTTTACAACAAGACATCAATCAACCTGCTGAATTAATTGTTCCTGAATTGGCTCACAAACTAAATGGCGCTCCTGCTGTTGATTATGCTAAGGCTGTTAAGGTAGTCGGAACACCAGAAAGTATTGTTGATATTGAAAAATTAGCTAACCTGTTTCATGAAGTATGGATAGACCACAATGAATGGCAAAGAGAGAGCAATCCGGATTTATTTCTCCCATATGTAACACTGCCCTCTGATGAGAAGCGTAAAGATTTGGATCAACTTAAAGTTGCTTTAGATCTTGAATATGGTGAGGATCAGCAGGTACAGCAATATTTTAATGAAGTTTATGATGGGGCATAATGGAATTTTTAAAATGAAACTATTATTTGAAAATTGGCGACAGTATGAAAAATATCATGATGTATTTGACAATCATATATATATAACTGAGTTTCTTGGCATTCCTCTCCCGCTTAATGAATCTGGGCATGCAGTTTTTACTGTCGACTTGCGAGAGCAGATTATCAAAGAGCACCTTCTTTTGGAGGGCTTACTCGATAGTATTAAAACTTACGTTCAAGATAAAACGGCGCCACTTTATCATTTTATGTTATTAGTGTATAGGTCTTTAAAAGAAAAAAATAGCATGCTTTTGAAACAATTGCGTACTAATATTTATCAGATGATTGTTAAGCCTCTGCAGCATGAACTTAATCAAATTTTAAATAAGTTCAAGTTGGGAGACATTTATAAATCGATCGATACAAAAATCATTCGACCGAGCTTGGCGATGGAAGGTTTCAGAGGGTTATTAAGTACGGCGGTGCTGGGAGTTTTTCTGAGGCTCGGATATAAAAAACTTCAAGATTTAATAGAGAACATAAAAGAGAAAATTTCAGTCAAAGCCCAATTCCTCGCCGCTGTAAAAGAGGCTGTGGCTAAATGGTTAAAGAATACGTTCGAGGAACCATGGGAGAAGATCAAGTCTATAACAAAAAACGTATTTGATATTAAGAAGTGGATAAACACAATTGGACCTATAGTTGGAGGCGCCGCAACAGTAGCATCGATGCTCCATCCCGCCGTCAAAGGATTGGCAACAAAAGGTGCTGCATCAACTCCGGAGGAAAAGGCGTGCAAAATGGCATGCAAAAGAAGCAAGCGTAACCCTGAGTGTCACGTTTGCAGAGCAAAACTAGCAAAGGAGTTTGAAGAATAAAATGAAACTCCTATTTGAGAATTGGCGAGAGTATTTAAAAGAAGCAGATGGAGTAATTGATCATTCACTAGCATCACATCTTCAAACTATTTCTGGCGCTTGGGGTAAGTTTGAAAAAGGTGCTAATGAATTGATTCAGAATTTTCAACCCGAAAATAAAGAAGATTTTATTAATAAACTCTGGAAATTGTATAAAGAATCTGGTGTAACGTCCATGCAGCTTGGCGATTTAACGTCAGAGATGATGGAAAATTGGAATTTACCAGATGATATTGATGGCGCAGTACTTGATTTTGCTATGGAAGTGACTGGAACCCGAAAAATTGTTACATTTGACTTTGATGATACCCTATCTTTATCCCATTGGAGCGTTGAATTCGATGGTTATGAGTATATTGGTCCAC
>Ga0080013_1005919_pt1 | contig 11143 bp, 12 predicted proteins | sample ETNvirenome_6_85_FD_69236 | JGI IMG/M metagenome (GOLD analysis project Ga0080013, IMG submission 69236) | Marine viral communities from the Pacific Ocean - ETNP_6_85 (SPADES assembly) (version 2) | ecosystem: Environmental > Aquatic > Marine > Oceanic | place: Pacific Ocean | collected 2013-06-19
GGAAAAAAAATATGATTTAGCTCTTACAAGCCCCCCATATTATAATCTTGAAATATACTCTGACGAAAAAACACAATCACATCATTATGGATCATATAAGGTTTGGGTAGAGAAATTTTTAAAACCAGTAGTTCATGGGGTTTTAGATAAATTGATGGATGGAGGTAAGAGTTGCTGGTCGGTAAAGAACTTCAAAACCGATAAGAAATATAATCTATATGATGATGTAGTGCGTCTACATAAAGAGAAAGGATGGGAAAAAGCAGATGAAGAATTCTATGTTGGAAATAGTGTGCGCCCTGGATTGAAGGAAAAACGGAAGGTGAAGTGGTTTTTCAAAGATATAGTATATGAAGTTCCGAAAACAGGTCAAGAAACGACATTTGTGTTTTATAAGGTCAATAAATAATTAACGATTTGAAATACCAACCGAAAGCTAATTCGTTTCCGCCGTTTCTCTCGGTAATTCGTAAGAAAGAGTGAATGATATAAATCCCTTTTTTTATGTAAGTAATCATTAAAGCGTTTGATTAACTTTTTTTGTTGGGATATCGTAAGTTTTGGTTGAATAACCAACGTTGCATAGGAGCGTGCAGACGCCTTTGGTGTCATATCCACATAAACATCCTTTACAAAAGATAACCCTATTGTATTCGTATCATCAATACATTTTGCTAGAATATTGGTCTTATATTCGCTATCTTTGTTATTCTTGGTTAAACGACTAACCCTTATACTCGTATTCTGTGGCAAATTATATATCTCTCCACCAATGGTAAAGTTATTTGCTTTATTTAACTCAAAAGGAATTTTCTTATTACCAGGATAAACAAAACAATCTGTTCTTTTTTTTGTTTTTCCCTTTTTCTCAAACTGAAAGCTACAAATCGTATAAGAAGTATCTTCAAAGACCTGCTCTTCAAAAATATTAATCGTTAAGATATCATATCTCTCAAGAAAACTGGCTCTTAATTCAATATCTATTTTTCTTACGGAACACCAAAAATTTAAAGGTATAATTAAAATTCCCCCAATACAGACATTCGTTATTAGTCCCGACATAAAACATTTATATAAATCATTTTGATCATATTTATCAAATATAACCTTTTCTTTGGATTTGTTTCTTGCGAGATAAGGTGGATTTGTTAAGACAAATTTATTCTTATAAACAGGAGGATTTAATAGCGTATCTCTCTGTTCTATATTCTCTTTTTGGGGATCAATGTCTAAACACTCTACAACTTTATTCCCCACAAAATATAATAAATCACCTTTACCCGCAAAAGGCTCAATGATAAGAACATCCTCAGGAATGAATAAGTTTTGTAAAATATATTTATAATTGGTGGTATAAAATTGTCCCAGTTTTTTTTTATGTTCCATTAGGTGTTATTGATGATTAATGTTAATATTCATTTTGTAGGTTCTTTCTTTTTTCGTTGGGTAAAGTAATGAATTTGTTTATATACTTGAAACTCAAGGAGATAAACTATCCTTTTCGCAGGAAACCCCTTATCATTTTAAAACGTCCTTGGACGTGCGAATTTGAATGGTATTTTGAGAGAATTTAGGTTAGTTCAATATTAACTGAGCAAGAAAAAGATAATACAAAAAGTAATTAAAAAGATTTTCATACGATTGATGAATGATAAGGACTTTTGCCAAATGGAAAAGAGCTTATAAAAAAGATCGTATTTGTAAAACACCCAATGAAGTGAAAATATGGTTGCGTGCGCATGGTATAAATAACGTTCCCACACATGCTTTGCGTTATTCAGGGTGGGCATGTTCTGCAAAACATAAAATACTTTTAACACGCTATAAACTGATTTTAAATGTGAAGGGTTTTTCAAAACCTTATTATCGGGAAATTTTATCTTTTCATTCAATCCCTTTTTTTATTAAACGTGAATATTTTAAAATATTTGGTAGTATTTGTAAGATAGAAAAGAAGGATATCCGAACTATTGAGAGAAGGGATAACAAGGTGACAATGCGTAATATTACTATAACCGCACACGTTATTTCACAATATAAAGAGGAAAGAGCTACTCATAAAATTAAAAACTTTTACTTAAATATGAGAAACCGATCTCCTAGACGTCCCCCTACTTTTTTTCCTGAGGTTATTGATTCTGTTATTCATAAGAAACAAAGAGTTTCTCGAAAGAGAAGATTATCTTTGAGTGATTTAACAGATAATTATCGTTGGAGTACACATGAATATCATGATATGTTGGTTCGTTATTTTACCGATGGAATAGAGAAGGAGGTGGAGCACCCTCGTTTGGTATTAATGTTTGGTTTACCTGGAAGCGGGAAAAACTGGGTGTTAAAAAAACGTAGAAAACGTCAGCATGTGATTATTAATGTGGATGATTGCTTGGCCATGTTGCCTGATTATTGGCGAGGTATGTTGGAATTACAAGAGAAGGATAAAAACACGCACGATTGGATAAATACTTTTCGTTCCGAATGTAAGGTTATAGCGTGGTGTTTATTTGATTTTGCTATCAAGAATAAGATGAGTATAGTGTGGAATGGAACAGGAAAAAATATGAATAAATACCGGAAAATAATAGGGATAGCGAAGAAAAAAGGATATATTATTGAATTAAATGGTATTTGGGTTCCTTTGAAGATAGCAAGGGAGCGAGTTAAACGCCGTAGAGAAAGTTATGGTCGTGCTGTCCCAGACAAAATACTTGAGTTATCTTCTACCAATATTCCCAACGCTTTTAAGGAATTACGACACGAGGCAGATTATGCACGTATTTGGCGTAATTATTCTTGCGTGTCACCACGTGTTATCTGGGATAAACATGAAGGTTGGGTAGATGAGAATGAGGATGTAGATTGGATAACACCAAGAAAAATTTTTTGATATAATGATACAACATAAAAATTATATTTTGTGACGACAACTAGGACATTTCTTAATTTTTTTATTGACTTTCACCGATTTCCAACAGCATCCATAACAAACACCATGACCACATTTAAAAATATCCATGTTATCTTTTCTAAAATGATCAAAGCATATAGGGCATTGTAATTCTTGTTTTTTTCCACACGCACAACAAAATTCATCACAAGATGATGCGGTGGCATCTTGATTCGCTTTATCTCTGATTTTATCTTCCTCTTCACGACATTTTTTACAAGCGCCAGCACAATCAAAATGAAGACATTTTACTTTTTTCCCAACCCCCAAACAACAAACGCATATATCATTTTTATGGAAAATTTCAAGAAATTTGGGCGATTCCTTAAGAAACTCCTGTCGGTCTTCTTTACTCATTTTATTATAAAGTAAACAGGACATATCCGTATAAGCTTTGCTTTTATCCTGGAGTATATTGATTTTACTATTTAGTTTTTTGTTTAATTTTGAGGTTTTACCGGATATTTCTTTTTCTTTCTTGAGAAGTTCCATAATTTGAATAGAATTTTCTGGGAGTAACTTATTCGGCTCCGCACATTCAACTTTAACATTGATTGAATTAATCCATCTTCCAGCCTGATCTGTCCCATCCCATATTTCCCAATAGGAACATGTCCAAGGACATTGAACTTCCGAGAGAGTCATAAAAAACTTAGAACGCAACCAACCTTGATGTCTATTTGTATTCATACTATCTTGATTTCCTAACCAAATTCTATAGGGATTTGCAGGATCCCGCCCGGGGGGTTTAACAATGTATAAATAACGGACTTGGGATTGTGGGCGTCCATTGCGTTCTGGAAGTTCTTTTATACATACATAAACAGGTAATTTCTCTGTAGCAGTCCCTTTTTCTTCTTCTGGAACGAAATAAAAAGTTCCATTAATTTGTGACGCATTACTTCCTGATGCATCAGATATTTTTATTGGTAGCGTATAAGGTGTTACTTTTCGCGATACAAAGGTCGCCTGTAATGTATTATAGATTTCAGACTTATAGTCTTTCATTGTTTTTGTACTAGATTGGTCAAAGGGCGCCCACAACCATGCTCCATATTTTTTAATACAAATATAAAGCGTTTTATTATCAACAGGATTATAATCTTTTCTAAGAGCTAGATATGAATGACCACAATTAATCTCTGTCCGAGGTAAAATAACTCCTTTATTTTCTTCACAAGCTTGTGCCATATTTAATTATGATATATTATTATTTCTATATTCAATTTTAAAATATAAAAATTGAATGTACTATTATTAGGTGGAATAACTTAAACCATGAATATCACAAGTGAAGATCTCCAAAGCGTATTTGCAATCAATCGTGATGTTATTATTGAGTATTTCTTTCATAAATATAAACAAGTGCTTCACTATAACTCACTACGGCTGGAGATAGCAAGTGCTGATGAAGATTATCGTCGGCGGATCTTTCAAAAGATATGCAAAGCTTTAGTATGGTCTAACAGGCGTAAGGAAAAAAAAAAAAAAATTGTACAGTTGGCTCTTACAGTTAAACATCTTAACAAGGAAATTAACGTTTTAAAGGGAAAAAATCTTGAGTTAGAATTATCTCCTTATCCGGGACGGTTTTACTTAGAGGCAAAAATGGAATTTGAAGAACTTGTAAATACATGGAAAATCACTCCTGAAGAAGAAATAGATGGATTATGTACCTTTTGGAAAGAAAAACACGCATTGGTTAAGAACAGAAAACGAACAAAAAACTTACTTACCTTGATTACACAATAAATTATCTATTTCGTAAATTTGAGGGCGCCAGTCGCATGCCTTATGGTTGGAATTTTCCGTTTTTTCCAATCGGTTCCTACGGTTTTCATACTTTTCGCATAAATATCTCCGCCATTCAAAGGAATAATTATCATAGGTCCAATGCGCTTTCTATCTAAATACCATTGATAATGCATAGGCATAGATTTCTTGGCCAATTGGATTCTTAAACCAACGATAAGCCTTCTTTCCACATCCCCATGAAATCCAATACCATGCTTTTTTGCGCCTCCATCTGGATATAAATTACCTTCAGCTATCAAATTATACGCTTTTTCCCCAAATATCTTGAATATTGCCTCCCTTATCAAGCTTATTAAAGGCATATCCTTAAAATTATGAATTGTTCCCTTACGCGCAGGATAATCGGCCTCTTGACTGAAATCCGCTAAAATATTATTATGCCTTGCGTTTTTATTTACAACCCCACCTTTACCATTATTTTTATGTTTTTGACTATATACCTTTGTATCCCATTTTTTTGCCATGACTTCCTTATATAAATCCGCCATGGTTTTTCCTGCTTTTGCCAATATAATTCTTATCATATTTTTTAAGACTAATAAATATGCGTCTTCCGCTTCAACTATTTCACCCTTATTATTGGTCAAATCCGCCTCTGTCAAAGGCTGATTTAAATGTAAAATTCGCCCTTCTTGACAACCCATTTTTTCAGCGTTTTTCAGGGCTTTTTGAAAATCTAACAAATTAAACGCATCTTCCTTGGATGCTATTTGCCCAATTTGTTGATTACCTACATGATTTTCTCCACATTCACACATTGTATAAGTCACAATCGCAGGATTTGTCGCTTTTAAAGCCATAATGCTTAACTCGTTGTTTGTCGCCATATTTAAACTTATTTCTTAAGGAAAATTTCAATTCAATTTTTTTGAATTTCGAATAATTAAAATTTCGGAAGATTTCTTGGATTTATTCATTCCATAACTCCAGTTAACTTCAACAATAGTATAAGCTTCATAGAGTTTTCGGATATATGTACAGTCATTATAGCATAAAATCCAGGTCGGGACTTCTTTGAGAAGGGACGCAAGTTTTTTATGGTCAAAGGATTCGTGTAAATCGCCGTTTTTTCCATATAATTTAGATTTTTTTTCTAAATAGTAAGGTGGGTCAAGAAACATAAAGTGATTTTTGTATCTGGGAATAAAATCGGTAAAGTCATCATTACAAAAGGTAGTTTTGGATAAATCTACGTTTTTTAGGCGTTGAATGGAACTTTTGGTGAATCGTTTTTCAGCGGCTTGTTTGGAAAATCCTCCAGATAGAGTGGCGCCACTAAAAGAACAACGATTAATTATGAAATACCACGCAGCTTGTTTTAAAGCATTGGTTTCTTTCATAATATTCTTTCTGTATGTCATAAATTGTTCTTTAGTGGCGGGATGTAAACTGTCAACAAGGGTACATAATTCTTTCTTATTATTCTTGGTAGATAGCCATAATTTATATAGAGGTGTGAATTTATCGTTGGCTATAATATCTAGATTATACTTATTTTGGAGGTAAAATTCAAAAGATCCTCCTCCGAAAAAGGGAGAGACGAGGGTTGGGGGGATATCGATATATTTTGTTAAAACACTCTCAATTATTTTACACGCCCTTGTTTTTCCACCAGGATATCGTAAAGGAGATTTATTATTCATCATTAGGTTTATAATATAATATATAGTTAAATCAATTTTCATCTTATTATTCAGGAAATAGTACGATTAATAAGATGAGAAACCACCACTCAAGGCTTCATTGGCCGCCATGGGTTCTTGGAAAGCGCGTGTATCTTGTGTATTGGCATGCGTGCTGGCATACATTTTATCGAAATTAACGGCTGAACCACCACTTGCTCCACCCTGATTCATTGCGGAAGATGGTAGTGAAGTAGCTTGTGCCATTCTAGCGGCGGCAGCGGGCGGATTTATTTTTTGGTGTGTCTGAACATAATCTGCCTGGCTAACTTGGTGAGTGGGGATAGGAGGGGGGAGTCTAGAGAGAGGGCGACTTACTTTTACCACTGGGGATGCTTTCTTTACATCTTCCGACCAGAAGTTATCTCTTGGGAGTTGGTAAATACGATCTAATACAATTTTTAATTTTTGCCCAATCTTACCTTTATTCCAACTGATAGCTGTTACCAAAAAGAGCATAATTAGTGTAGGGAAGTTTATTGCCGAAACATCTAAACCACTCCACATTGAAAAATAAGTGATAAGTCTATGAACAAATACTAAAGCAAGAAGAACCACACATAATTGTCCTAAAGCTTCTACTAGAAGTTCAAAATTCCCCTTTTTCTTGTCTGTTTTTGGAAAAAAATAATTAGTTGTTTTTGTAAGAAGAATAACAGGGATAATTGCCATAAGTGAATACTGAATAATATTGAGCAGTTCCCCTTTAGAATTTTTATCAAAATTAAAAACATGTTTTACAAAACCATTCTTTTCAGCAGCAGTAGTAGTAATATCTTCCATATGATTTATAAAAAGAAATTAAAAAAAATCATAAGATTAATATAAATGTTCTTGCGCCATCCAGAAAGGCAATATTTATCTTTGATAAGAAGAATAATACAAAATGGGAATATAGAAAATGGTAGAAATGGAAAAACATATGTTTCTATTGGTGAAATGATGCGCTTTTCATTAAGAAAAAATACCATCCCTTTATTAACAACTAAAAAGGTAGCTTGGAAAACATGTTTAAGAGAATTATTATGGTTTGTACGTGGTCAAACAGATAATAATATATTATTAAAAAATAATGTTACTATTTGGAATGATAATGCAACTATAGGGCGTCACTCTTCGCATGGTATTTTTCCTAAAAATGATTTGGGTCCTATTTATGGACATCAATGGCGACACTTCAATGCACCCTACCTTTCTTGTAAAAATGATTATAGCGGTGAAGGTGTAGACCAGATTCAGAATATTATTGATGCTTTAAAAGACGAAAAAGAGCGTAATTCTAGACGTTTAATATTAAGTGCATGGAACCCATTACAATTAGGAGAAATGGCCCTTCCTCCTTGCCATATTTTGGCTCAATTTCACGTTACCAATAAAAAACAGTTATCTTGTTCTTTGTATCAAAGGAGCGGGGATATTGGTTTAGGGATCCCTTTTAATATTGCTTCTTACAGTTTCTTAACCCATTTATTGGCACATCACTGTGATTTACATGCGCATGAATTAATTCATTTTATAGGTAATGCTCATATATATGATGATCATAAGGAAGCACTTAAAACACAAATTTCTAGGATTCCAAAACCCTTCCCTCAAATAACTATTTCTAATAAATACAATACAATAGACGAGTATGATGTTAAGGATGTGGTAATCAGTGATTATAAATATCATCCATCTATTAAAATGAAAATGCGTCTATAATGGAGAAAAAATAACTAAATAGGGTGTATAATGTCAAACACTAGAGTTCGTATGCCAAATGCCAGACTGGCTCAAGATGAAACGAAAAAGCAAGTACCACAACCTTCTTCGTTCAAGAAATATCCAGCTCAACAAGTATTGTTCTTTCATGAAAAAAGACTAGAGAGACTTGAGAAACTGGAAAAGGGGGGAGTTAAAAATAATAAATTAGAGGGAGAATTTAAAGCGCTTACCACAAAATTAAATCATTTAGAAGGAATTGTACAAAATCTATTGACAAAATCTAATAAAATAAAACATGAAAATACTCTAGAACTTGTTGTTGAGGAGGATAGTGAATAAAAATTGAATTTTATTAATTAGTATAATAATAAACTACATAATGAAAATCGTAATAGCAGACGGTTTAAAAAGTGAGCAGTTTGTCACTATTTTCAAAAATATTCAAAATAAGATTAATACTGTTAATCTCATTTTTAGAGAAAATGAATTATATGTTCAAGGAATGGATCCTAGTCAAATAGGATTATTTGAATTATTATTGGTTAAATCTTGGTTTGAACATTATGATATAACCAAAACAATTACATTAGGAATTTCTTGTGAATTATTTTCAAAGATGTTAAATTGTTTGGAAAAATCGCATCATATTGAGATGATATTTGAAGCAGAAGGTGATAGCATGGAAGTAAATTTATTGAGTCAAGAAAAAGGCGCAGTTAATAAATGCTTTACACTGCCACTAATGGATATAGATTCTGAGATTATGGGTATTCCTAATATGGAATATACAGCTGATCTACAGATCAAATCTACATTATTTGAAAAGATTATTGAACAATTACTAGTTTTTGCAGAAACTGTAAGTATTCATTGTACGGAAGAAGATATGTCTTTGAAAACAACAAAAGAATCAGCATTGCTTGAAGGTGGAATGGAAGTAAATATTAATTTAGAGGATATGACAGAGTATTTAATTGAAGAAGAAGCAGATATTACCCTTCGTTTTAGTTTAAAATATATGAAGTGGATAGTTCAATTCGCAAAGTTATCACAAGATACAAATATTCATTTTAAACTTGATATTCCTATGAAGTTGACATATAAACTTGGTGAAGGGAGTTTTATACAATTCTTTTTGGCCCCTCAATTTGATGAATTTTAAATACGCTAAAATAAGAAAAAAGGTTTCTTCTTATCATCTAAGTGATGAAATATTTAATAGCAGTTTTAATTTTTTGTATAGTATTATTTCTTTACCTACATATTTTTTTTCATTTTAAAACCAGTAATGATTTAGAAGTATATACCATCGAAAGACCATCAAAAGAGAAACTGGAAGAAATTTGTGATTTACGACAACCTGTTATGTTCACATTTAATAGTAAAGAATTAGAAAAAACGTTTACCTTAGATAATCTTAATATGAATTATAGTGCCTTCGATATTAAAATGAGGGATAGTAATGATATAAATGTTGACTCAACAGAAATGTATCTACCACTAGTATTTGGTGAAGCGAGAGAAATACTCAAAAATGATAAGAGAGAAAAATATTTTACAGAAACAAATGAAGATTTTTTGACCGAAACTGGTCTTATTAGAATTTTAAGATATAATGATTTATTTTTAAGACCACATTTGGTTTCTCGCTGTATGTATGATTTTTGCTCTGGTTCAGAAAATTGTTTTACTCCTTTACGATATCTTCTTAATTATCGTAATTATTTGTATGTTTCCCAAGGATCCGCACGAATTAAGTTAATTCCTCCATCAGCCAGTAAATATTTGCGCACAATAAAAGATTATAATAACTTTGAATTCCGTTCCCCTATCAACCCATGGAATATTCAAGAAGAATATAAAAAAGAATTTAATCGTGTTAAATCCTTAGAGATACTATTGAAAAAAAATGATATAATTTTTATTCCTGCTTATTGGTGGTTTAGTGTGAAGTATGATAATAACACAAGTATTTGTATGTTCAAATATCGTACATATATGAATACAGCCGCTATACTTCCTGATATTGTTATGTCTACCTTACAATCCTTAAATACGAAACATGAAATCGTGGATAAAATTAAAAATACTCTATGAGAAAATAAGTTTATGAAATCTTTCGATAACATATCCTTCTAGTGGGCATATATCGTGATCTAACATCTTGATAAGTTTTAAATAAAATTCTTTAGATCGTGATAATATTGCTTCTCTCGAAACAATAAATTGTGCACCAGCTCCAAACTGGAATTGTAAATTCGTTTTTCTCTCTCCAAATATCTTTTCATATATATCTATTAATGGTAAACTCATATCCCATTTACATCCGGAGAGATTACAATTAATAATCGTTTCACTTAAGAATGCGAAATGTATATTCTTTTTATTCTTATATTTCCCAATATTATTAATAATATTTGGAGAATGATCAAAGGGATTCCCCTGTAGAAATATGGTATGCTCATCTAAATTATCATAATTATCATAAATATAGGTGAAATAAGTATGTCCTTCTCTCCCCACATTTTTTAAAGGGATATGTTTCTCTTTTATAAATCCCCCTTTGTTATACAGGATAATGTTATCCAATTGTTTGGTCCATTCTATATTTTCATTATATCGTGCTACAATAATTTTCATTATATAAATCAATGAATATATATTTAAATTGATTAAAGTTATTGATAGAGTTTATATATCACCCAATGACATATAAACTAAAAGTAGAAGATCGGAATTATGAAAAATATAGTATCTATCATTCCACTTCTCTCACTATCACAGATATATCCATCCATCCTATCCGAGAGAAACTTTTTGACCAAGATATATTTCATACAGAAGGTACAAAGGTTTCTCTCGTACATTCCAGTGTACGCCAAATGTCAGCCATCCCAGGTGTATTAGTTGTTCACCGGACTTTTGGACGGTGGAAGAGAGATAAATTTCTTTATCAATGTATCCCAGACGATAGACACTTACCTATCTTTCT
>Ga0080013_1005920_pt1 | contig 11141 bp, 19 predicted proteins | sample ETNvirenome_6_85_FD_69236 | JGI IMG/M metagenome (GOLD analysis project Ga0080013, IMG submission 69236) | Marine viral communities from the Pacific Ocean - ETNP_6_85 (SPADES assembly) (version 2) | ecosystem: Environmental > Aquatic > Marine > Oceanic | place: Pacific Ocean | collected 2013-06-19
AATATAACTTGTGGAATAGCAGATGCCCTTTAGTTGATACTAATAATATAAGTTCTGAAACAGTGGTGATTGAATGAACCCCATAAGAATCGAAGGCTGTCGTTTATGCGGCGCATCAAACTGGCGCAACTGCGCGTGTAATTGGAGGCATCATTGATGCCCGGAATATCGAACGGTGCTTGGCTTGAGTTACAAGAAAAGCTCCGCACTCTTGAATCGAAGACAGCTAGGCTTGAGAGTCGAGTTGAGACTTTGAAGAGTAAGGTCATTGATTTACAGGGTGAAGCATCATCTTTTCGTCGAACGGTGGACAATGTTCATACATTAACCTATGATATTGAACAAGCGTTCAACTTCATAGCTGATAAATTAGGGGTCGCACGATTTATGGTTTATGTGAGGCGACGTAAATGATAGATGAGAAATTAATTCTTGATGCGTGTTGCGGTGGCCGTCAATTTTGGTTTAATAAAAACCACCCCAATGCGTTATACATGGATATTAGAAGCGTGTCCAAAGGCACAATTTCATTACAACCGAATTGGTGTATTGAACCGGATATAATAGGCGATTATACGGATATGAGTTTTGATGATAATTCGTTTAAGTTAGTGGTATGGGATATTCCCCATAAACTGAAATCTGATAAGGGTTTAATCACTATGAAATACGGGTTTTTAGGCGACACTTGGCAACAAGACGTATTAGACGGTTTTAACGAGATATGGCGTGTTTTAGACCTTCACGGTGTTTTAGTTTTCAAATATGCAGACCTAGATATTTCGGTTCGGGAGATGTTAAACATTTTACCGGAAGAACCGTTATTTGGTACTAGAACAAAAAAGGGTGTTAATTCGACTTATTGGTTCACATTTATGAAAATTGAATAATAATGTAGGTTAATCAGTAAAGGCTATTATCCAATGAGTTATGAGATGAAACTATGTCGTATTCCATCATTGAAGAAAGAGCCGCTCAAGATAAACTGGCTCAGATTTGGAAGGTATCAAATAGACGCGAAAAACTTGCAATAGCCACTCGGTTTGAATATAGTGGTTCGGACGCATCTAAACTTCGTTCAATGCGGAGATTGCTTACGGGTACACTCAATCTAGGTTCAAAAGCTGATGTTACAAAATACTTCAAACCCTTTGTAACTAATGCAAATGATGAAGCGTGGCTCGGTACATTACCACCGTATAAACTAAACACAAAAGCAATAATTCAATCTCAAGTTATGTATGTGACCATTGATGAATATGGTTCGATTGCTTGGGAAGCCCCTTTACCTTTGAGTAAAGAGGCATTAGGATTACCCGATAAAGCTGATGTTGCCTCTAAAGATATTAAGAAACTCTTTCAAGATTATTCTAAAGTTGTGAAACATTCGTTAGGAAAATACAAAGGTCGAAAGGACTTTAACGAAACAGGTAAAGAAGTGGTGGGTATGGCTTTTTCCATGAAAGGTGCAAAACAATTGAAGAAATATCTTGAAGATACCTACGGTTCAATTATTGAGATTCCACAACCCCGACTTTCTAGTTATGGTATCACTTTGGTTGGTACTAAAACCGTCTTCGGTGATGATGGTAAGCGCAAATCTCTCACATCAAAAACCTTTCAGCGTTCATTCCCTAAAACAAGATTAAAGAAAGGTAAAAACAAAGGGCGTATCAAACGCGATGCTATGATTGAGTTTGCTAATCGTTCACACGCTGCACATAGTAAAAAAGGGGGGCGTTTAGCATGAGTCAACATAGAATAATTGCTGCTCTCCCTCAGAAGGTAACAGGCGAGAAACTTTTCGCGTATGATACAGAAACTCAAGGATTAAACGCGACTGATGTTCTTATTGCTTGTGTGGAAAACGTAAACACAGGCGAGCAGCATTCGTTTTTATCGGCTGAAGAGTGTCGAAGATACTTAGAGAGTCAAGCCCCATGTATAGCATACGCTCATAATGGAAATGGTTTTGACGTATTTGGATTACTCAATATACAAGAATTATATGAGGCTAAGAAAATGGCCTCCGGTACTAAAGTTTTTGAGTACGAAGTAAACGGAGTCAAATACCGGGATACTAAACACCTCATACCGATGCGTCTTTCTCAGGTTGCACGTAGCGTGGATATGGAGAAAGGGGAAACCCCGCAAGAATACATAGACGGAACGGTAACTAATATCACTCAAGAGGCAATTGATTATTGTTTACTTGACGTAAAAATCTTAGCTGCTGCTATTCGTCGTCTTCATCAATTATACGCGGATTTGGTCGGCGTGGATAAATCAACAATTCAGTTGCCATTAACTACGGCATCTATGGCTTATCGTGTTTGGTGTATTCCGGGTTCATGGCCTGAACACTGGGTATGGCGTGATGCTCGTCAAAGGTGGCGTCCTATTGCTAGGTGTCGCGGTGGTTTTAACGAGATATACCGTAAATGTGAACATGGGGGAAGGGTTCAGGTAATGTGTGAACCGGCTTCAATTGTTGAAGACGTTGTTAGTTATGACGCTAATTCGCTTTATCCTTCTGTTATGTATGAAGAATTATTCCCCGACCCTTTGAGTGTTGGTCGAGTAGGTGCGACTTTTGAGGCATTACGTTATGAAATCAATCGTAAAGATAGGGTATGTGTGGCTGATGTGAAAATGATTGCGCCCGAAGGTGTCCCGTTATTTTTACCTAATACAGATGCAGATGGTCGAAAGAAGTGGGATTCACCTAACTTCGATGGTTGGTTATGTGAGCCGGAATTAAGGTTAGCTCTTGAAGTTGGTTGGATTGTTGAAGAAGTGCGTGAGATTGTATCAGCGCGGGCTATGCGTCCTTTCCGTTCTTATGTACGCAAACTATACGATTTACGTTTAGAGATGCGTAATAATGGCGACCCGGCTCATTCTCTTTGTAAGTTGCTTCTGAATGCCTTATACGGCCGTTTTGGAATAAAGGAACGCCCCGGTAGGGTTGAGGGTGATGATGCTATTCGTGAGGCTCAAGATAAGAAGGATTTCGACACACGCTATGAGTTACGCTTCTATGATGGATTAGGTCTTGAATGGCCTTATCTTATTGATTATGGTCAATTAAGGAAAGCCCCTTCTTCTCAATTTTTTGGATTCTCTTCGTTCATTCTTTCTTATGGCCGTGAGCGTTTAGCGCGAGCGATTATTGAGGCGGGAGAAGATGCGGTTTATTGCGACACCGATAGCGTTCATTTGAAGGTTGCATCTGCTCAATCTTTTGAGTCTAATATCCCTATTGGTGAAGACTTAGGAATGTGGAAATTAGAAACCCCTCGTCCGATACCTCAAGCGAAATATTGGGAGGCAAAAGTTTACCTTCATTTAGACGAGCATGGAAATAAAATGTTAGTTAAACACAAAGGAGTTAGGGTTCGTGATGACTCAGGTGCATACTTACCAAACGCCGGAGACTTAACTAAAGAACAGGAACATAGAATAGTCGTGTCGCTCTATGAGGGCTTGAGAAGGGGTCTTGAGCCGGGCACACCGTTAGTCACGAAGAAACGCTCAAAGAGGTTTTACAATGGTCAGGATTAACCGAAAAAAGCGCAGGGCAACGATTGTCTTAGCTGTTGAGCGCATACTCTTTGAGAAGGGTGAATTAGCCATAACAGATTTAACAATAAACATACGAGAAAGGACGGACTACGACGTGAACGCTCATCAGGTCGCTTCATTGTTGAAAGGTCATCCGAGGGTCTTTAGACACCAAAATAAGTTCAACCGTTCTTCTTATTCTCTAGGAAACCCTCTTAACCCTATTATGGATGCGTGATATTGTGGGCCTACTTGACGACCGAGAAGTGCGGGAAGCAATTGATGACTTACTCTCGTCGGCTGCAAACCCGAGTGACGTCTTAATGACTAGACTTCTTGCGCTTGGATGGAAACCTCAAGGAGAAGCTCACATTACACTTCTAGGTCTAATGTTGATTGTTCATTATTACAATGAAGACCGTAACAAAGGAAACGATATTCAGGAGTCATTATCGGAAGCCTATGTTAATTCTATGAGTCATCCTACAATTCAAAAATACATGGCTAAGGTTACGGCTGATGGTGTTGATAGGGCGGCGGGTATTCAATGAGTATGAATCATTCATATACGCATCATCGTTCTAAAAGCGTTGAGCGTTGGATAACTTCGGATAGGTTACGTTCAAAGTATTGGTCAAGTAATTGTCCTGAGTGTGATTCATCATTTTTAAGATTCAAATTAAATGGTTCTTCTGTATGGAAAGTAATTTGTTTTGATTGTGAATGGAGTGAGGAATAATGAGTAAATTAAGAGATGAAATAGTCAAGAGTCATAAAAGCGGCGAGGTCGCTTTTCATGAGGCTCATGAAAGATTGATGAAAGAGTGTAAAATGTCTAGTGAGGATGCTCACGATATTTTATTCCCTCCATTTGAAGAGGGTGTTGATTTCGATTATATCCCTAATCCTAATTTGAAAGAATGGATGGTGGAATGATGGATTGGATAAGGTTTTTTGGTGGTAAAGCATTTGAATTAAAGCCAAGAAGCGAATTAAAAGGTGTGCGTAATAAGGCATATATGATAAAATCTGATGCTATGAAAGAAGCGCAAAGAAGAAGAAAAAAGGGTGAAAAAGTTAGGGTTGTTCAAAATAAAAGTGTTAAATGGTTTGGCGGGGATATAGGTTATTTTATTTATAGTGATAATTTACCGGATTGGCGAAAGGGGGAATAAAAATGGGCGAATATGCAACAAAGTCTGAAGATGAAGAAGGTAATGTACGCTGGCTCGCCAGTGACGGCAAATCATACAAAACGCGAGCCGGTGCTTGGAAGCATTCCAAAAACTTAGAGGCTAAAGCAAATGCACCCGAAGTAGTTGAGCCTAAAGTTGAACCTGTTATTGATGATTCAGAACCCGACCCTATTTCATGGGCCTCGGTTGATTTCTCCGGTGATACTGAAGACGTAACTGAAACAATCCCAACAGCTTTGAAAGCGATAACACCGAGTAAAGCCGGGGTGAAGAAGACAAAGAAAGAAATTGAAGCGGAGATGAAAACCAATGTTGCAGTTTTGAAAATTGGTTATCGTTCTGCTGACCATTTAATGACGAGATATAAGCGGGCTTTGATGGAGGATAAGAACGCAGATGCGATTACTCACTCAGAAGCCGATTATAACTGGATAGCGGGTATTACAAACGCCGCATTAGTTGAAAACGGTCTAAGTGTAGGGGAGGCCATCGGAACGACGCAAATAGCCGTTGTTGCCAATGTGTACTTTTTCGGTGCGCCTCTAGCTAAGATTCATGCGGAGTCTGAGAAGTCACCGTTTAAGGGTAAATTAGGAGGAAGGTTTGGTCGCTTTTTGGAAAGAGTACCTATTATTGGGCCACGATTGAAAGCGAGAAAACAACCGAAATACCCACCATTAGAAAATGAGGTGAAGAGAATTGAACCAAGAATTGAAGGAAACTGAAGACAAACAATATACGATAGTGTACCAAAACGATGATGTTATTATTGCTATGCGTGTGCGCGATGATGTAGGAGAGGGTGAGGAATAATGCCGGGCTTCTTCGATATTATATTCGGTTCAAAGCCTGTTGAGCCGGAAGCCCCTAAACCAAAGAAGGTTAAGAAGGTTAAAACAAAGAAGGTTGAAGCGAATCCTCTTGAAGAAAGTGTTCAAGGTTTGAGAGATGAAGTGGGCGACCTACGGAATATGCTAACACCTAAGATAATTAAAGGAAATAAAACAGATATTAAAGGAGATGAAATCGAATGAGTTTAACAATAAGTGAAGAAGAGTTTTATAAAAAATACAAGTATAATAAAGTGAGAGGTCACGTTGATTATGATGGTAGGTGGGATGATGATACTAATCGAAAAGAAGAAAGAGAACATGGTAATTACCAAAGATGGGTTGTATATAATTATACATTAACCCCAAATGAGGGGGGCGATAAAGCCGTTTATCGGGTTTGTGAAAGTGAGTCGGAAGCTATTGCTATTGTTAGAATGTTAAATACTATATTTGAAAGTCATGTGACCGTTGAGTTTAATCTTGATGAAGAAGAAATTGCAGACGGACAAGAAGATGTTATGACCTATGAACATCAAATGGTAACATGGGCTTATGCGTAAGGATTAACATGACGAAGATGCTTGATGATTTGTATAAGCCGGACGGCCAAAGGCTCACCTCACAAATCGTGGGGAAACCGGGCAGCGGCAAGTCATTCTATTTGATGAATACAATTTCTCAATTTCTAAAGAAACACAAAGACCCTTCATACAGGCTCGTTTATATCTGCCCTAAACAAGAAGCTGATTTAGGAGAGAAAAACCCCCCTATTAGTGTTGATAAATTAGAAAAACAATTGAAGAAAAACCGTGTAGCCGTTGTTTATCCTAATCCTCATTACGTTGAAGCAGAAGTTGATTACTGCATAGACTTGATGTTCTCTATTCAACAGGCCAACCCGGACTTCTCATGCACGATGATTATTGACGATGCTCAGACTTTTATTAGTGCAAGAAAAGCAGCCAGTCCCGCATTTAGAAGACTGGCTTTAACTGGGCGTAGTAAGAATATCAGATTTGTAGCCGTAGCGCATCAAATGGTCTTCAGTAAGGATTTAGAGGGTAGCACATCTTATTTGGCTTTATTCTCTATGCCTGTTAAATTATATCATAAAGATGCTGAGAAAAGATATGGACTGAATGTTGAACCTTTCATCGAACCCTTAGCAGCTAAACCTTATTCTTTTGTCTTTTTTGATGTAACTAAAAATAAGGCTCAATTATATGAGCCGATTGAAGTTAATGAAGCGATTAAGGCGGAGTAATTGGAATCTCAAACCACGTTCTTTTCATCCCATCACAACCGGGTGAAAAACAAATCCACCCAACAGGCTTACGGGTTAGTTGAGATTTAGGCCGCTCGTCATCAGCCTGACGTACCCTCGATTCAAGTCTCTCCATTACGCAATTACAGTTAGCGCATTTTGGTCTTGTTACCATATATGCGCGTGTGAGAGTTCCCCTTTTGAACTATTGGATACATCAGTGTGATTAATATAACAAACTCATATCCGTTTTGATTAATGGCGTTTATTAACTCTATAATGGGAGGGTTCGGTGTCTCAGTAGCCGTACTTAGTGTCCTTGCAATCAGCAACGGTCTAAGTACATGGGTATTCGACGGCGAAACCTTAGAATCGAAAGTGACTGCGCGAATCGGAGGGAGTCAATAATGATACCACTTCCTGCCCTTTCCGTTGACGGATTGTTAGACTATGCTGGTCTTGCAATTGGTTTGACTCTTGGCTTTACAATTTTGAAGCCTGCGGCTGAATCAATACAAGATGCAATTTCAAAGAAGGCGTGATATTATGGGTGTCCGTTATACTCTCGTTGAATCTAACACAACCGACGCACCGAGTAACGCAGCTGCTACCTATAATCGTGGTTTTAACGTACCCGGCGGAGCTGTTGATGAGGTGATTGTCCGAGTTACTCAGACTCTAAACGCTGCTTCAGATATTAGCGCAGACTGGCCTAATGTAGTGTCTAGCCTACGTCTTATCCTTAACGGTGAAACTGTTTGGGATTATACCGGCGGTTACACTTCAGCAACTAACAACGCTGCTTCACCTCTAGGTTATCTATTGAATAGCATGGGTCGCGGACGTTCTGTTGAAGTGAACACAGGCGATGCAACACGCGAAGTATTTTTGAGAATCCCAATCGGCCGTAATATTGCTGCTGGGATTTCACGTTTTGAATACTCTATATCTTATGCTGCTCTTGCAGGTGCTTCAACTGGAAACACTGTTCAATGGTGGATTCGTTATAATCCGGCTATGCAGACTACAACAACTCTAGGTGCTGCAACTACGTTTAATTACAGTGCTACAACACAACAAGTACAAATGAGAGTTCCACAGAATGTGTCGGGTACTCTTGCAGGTGTTTTCGTGCAAAATGATGCAGTTACAGACACAGACTTAACCGACTTTAGAATTGTAAGTCAAAGCGACTTCGCTATGGATATTGATATGTGGAGGATGCTAAACGGCGACCTTTACAACGGTGTTGAATATATGGACCCGGCAACGGCAACACAACTTACATTCGCTCAAGAATGTGGCGGTTGTGTCTTTTTACCTCTATACGGATTATCAATGAGCGATGATTTGAGGATGCAAGTCACGGCTGCTACTGCTGGTACACTTTCACTAACTCCGGTGATTACATCGGGTATTGCTGGAAAGCCAGCTCCCGCTCAGGTACAGACACAGGCCGTGAAAACCAATGTGGCGAAGTCTGTTCTTGACGACTCCGCAGCTCAGGTCTAAGATGGAGGTTTTACGAATGAGGGATAGGCAGGTTTTAACCTGCTGCCCTCTTTCGTTGAGGTGATAACATGGGCCGTATAGTACGCATTGCAACTTTGGTTGAGAATAACCCCTCAGCCGTTGATTTAGGAATGACTACACCGGGTAAATTGTTTATTCAAAATAGTGGGTCGAATGATATTTGGGTCGGTTATGACCGAGCTAATGTTCTCGCTGCTACTGCTAGTAACTATTTTACAATACCAGCCGGAGTTATGTTAGTCTTTGATATTGGTTCGGCTGTTGGAGTGTTAAACAATGTCTCTAATATGTGGTTTTCTGCTCAAGGTGGCAATTCAACTTTAGAAGTGTGGGCGGCCACAGCGTAAGGTGGTTGCATGAGTGGTCCTATTACACCTCCCTTAACCGTTGAAACGGTTGACGGTGCAACAGAAGGCAGACCGATTACAACCATTAAAGTCTCTAATGGTGATTTGACCATAAGTGGCAGAACAGCTACTATTGATACAACCGGAAGCGGTGGAACCCCCGCAACACCGGCTAACTCCGTTCAATTCAATAGTGACCCAGCCGGCACTTTCACTGGTTCTGATAGGTTGCTGTTTGAAACAGACACTAATCTAGGACAACTACAAATGAAGACAGGGGCGAGCATTACACAAGCCGAAATCCGCGCCGTTGAGGGATGGGGGTTGCAACTTAATGCAACTACCACAGTAGGTGGTGTTCTCAATACAATTTCCCTTCAAGGTGAAAACGATGGGTCCGACGGAATAATCTTAAAAGCCGATAATACAGGGGGAACAGGGGAAAACGTCGTAATCTATAATGGTAAAATAACCACAAGTGCCGCTGGTACATCGTCAGGTGCTTTAACTATTACATCAACAAGTAGTGCTACACTTAGCCTTGAAACTTCAGACGATTCAACCGTTAAATTATATGGTGGAACAGATACAAATATTGATTTAACACCTAACGGGAGTGGACAAAATAGACTCATATCTGAAACGGTTGTCGTAGGTAATGGAACGGCACACGCCTTCATATCTTCTAATGACGCTTATGACTTAGTTCTTGAAACTAAAGAAGGCTCCGATTCACCTACAATTAGATTAGTACACGGTGCTAATGGTGGTATTACTCTAACACCCGCTGGTACAGGTGCGGTTAGTATTGGAGGAAATTACAATTTACCAACAGCGGTTACAGGTTCCAACGATTACGTTCTTACTGCTCAAACCGATGGTTCAACAGCATGGGCTGAAGCCGGTGGCGGTGGTGGTACGTTTAACGTAATTTCACCTAAAGACCCCGTATCAGGGGGTTATGCTGATTATCGTTATAGTATTTCTAACGCGCCGCCGTGGGGCGGCACTTCAACGACTGCGGGCGAAAACGCATCTGAGTTTGACCAACCACGCGCTTTTCCTTTTATTGCACCGATTACGGGAGATGTAAAAGAAATTGGGATAACCGTGCGTACTTCTTCGACTGATGGTGATTGTTTAGTTGGTATTTACACGGATGATTCAGGGATATGTGATGAGTTGTTGGGTTATGCAACTATTGATATAGGCTCAACGGGTGACATATATCAGACTACAACAAGCGCGACTATATCCTTAACTGCCGGAACTCAATATTGGTATGCAATCGGGTTTGATGAAACGATGACATCGGGGCAAATAGAAGGTTTAGACGAGGATGACATACCTTCTCTCGGTCTTACATATAGTCCTGATTCATTCAAATATTATATGCGTCACGATGCAGCGACCACAAGTTTACCCGACCCGTTTAGCGGAGACTATACAGGTACGGCAAAGCGAATACTCGTTAGTTTGAAAATATCTTAGACGGGGAGTGAAATAATGAATCGAAATAGTACTATTTATGCAGGGACGGAAATAATTGAATCCGGTAAAATTGATGTTACATGGAGTGACGTTCGGTTCAAAAGAAGAAAGGCATTGAAAAAATCTGATTGGCGCTTTATGTCTGACCAATCACCATCTCAAGAATGGATTGATTATCGACAATTCCTCCGCGACCTACCACAAAATTATGAAACAGCTAACGCTGCTGCTGACGCCTGGAACGATTACGAAATACCGGAATGAGATAAATGACTGTAAAAGAAAACCTAAACCGGATCGTATTCCTTGAAGATGATGTGAAAGACCTAAACGGGCGAGTCACAACCCTTGAAGCAAATATGACCGATTTACTAGCTAGACTAGATATTATAATAAGGATGGGTAGGGCTACGCTGGCTATTGTGGCGGCTGCGCTCGGACTAGACGTTGGGATTGAAGGAGGAATGTTTTAGATGGTTAAGATATTATTAGGTAAATTAAACAAAGGATTGAATCTTAAAGTAAATATGAAAAAAGTCAAAAAAGGGACTTACTTTCAAAAGAAGTGATACCATGTCTGAAAACGAGAAAATTATCCTAGCGGTCATAGCGATTGCGTATGTTTATTCGAGGATGGATTGATTATGGGAAAAAGAAGACGAAGTGCTGCTATAACTTGGTTAGCTGACCCTATGCGGGGAGAAAAAGGTTATCGTAGGTTTAGAATAACTAATAAATTAAAAAATTGGTTCCGGTTGTGGAAATAATGCCGGTCAAGAAAGTTAAAGGAGGCTACAAAGCCAAATCCGCCATTACTAAAAAATGGTTCAAAACGGTTCACAAAACTAAAGCCGGTGCTGAAGCACAATGGCGTACTTCAAAAAGAAGATCAAGAAGAAAGAGAAGTACGGGT
>Ga0080013_1005923_pt1 | contig 11130 bp, 20 predicted proteins | sample ETNvirenome_6_85_FD_69236 | JGI IMG/M metagenome (GOLD analysis project Ga0080013, IMG submission 69236) | Marine viral communities from the Pacific Ocean - ETNP_6_85 (SPADES assembly) (version 2) | ecosystem: Environmental > Aquatic > Marine > Oceanic | place: Pacific Ocean | collected 2013-06-19
AGGGCCGACCCGGAAATTTTAACTTAGTAAGGTTAGTATCTCTCCATTGTTAGGTAGCCGGCCTGATGAATTCTTGGAGAAGATAACCTCTTTGCCAGAATTTGTACTGTAATTAGAATATCTCTCTACTGCAAATTCGTCATTTACTAAATCCGTCTCCACAATTCTACTGTAGTTAGGATGGGCATGCTTTACCTCTTCACTTGTTTTTATTGCTGTATCTCTGTAATTTGTACAGGAAGGACAACATTCATAATAATACTTTATAACTAAATCAGTCATTTCATTTATTTCCTTTCTTTTTCTTTGTACTCCTTATAGTCTTATTATACTATTATATTATAAAAAATTCAAGCTACTGAAGGGGATTATAGTTAAATTTTTCCGGAATAAATTTTTTTTCTTACTAGGGATGTTAATTAGACTAGAGGGGGTTAAAACACTATAACCGGGGGGGTGTTTTGAGAACATAAAAAAATCCCCACTCTGAAAATTAATTCAGAGTGGGGAATTTTTAGTGTGGTTGTTTTAGTCAATTTTTCTCATCATGGTGTTGATGTCGAAGTCACGAGTAATTCTTTCAGTATTGATGTTATCTCTCTGCTTTCTTACTAACTCCCTTCTAGCCTTATCTACTCTTATGAGTTCGGCTATATTGAACCAATTATCAGTCCGTCTAAGGACTGCTGAACAATGTATATAAATTAACTTAATGTGTGTGAGAAATTTTTTCACTTTCTACTCCTAGTAGAATTTTGTTTTTAGCTGATCAACTGATCAACTTAATAGTATTATAGCACATAATGTTCTATAATGTCAAATTTTACCTACCCACTCTGAATGGGTAGGATTTTTTAGGACTCTATTTTTTTACTTGCCATCCACTTTTCAAGCTCAGATGTTCTAAACAGAACATTAAAATCCAACTTGTAGTGAGGTATTCTGTTCTGCTTGACTAACCTATAGACACCATGAGTGCTAAAACCTAGCCACTTTGCAACATCTCTTACACCGATAAATTCTTGTTTTATCTTCATAAGAATTCCTTAGTGAATAGTTAATACTAATATCGATTAACTTATACATATACTATAGCATAGAATGTCATAAAATGTCAAATTTTTCTTATTAACTATTTCTTTGAGTTTCTAGCCAAGCGTCTATTTCTGATTTTCTATATCTCCAAGACCCTACAAGTTTGAAAGCTGGAATATAACCATTTTTTGACCAATCTTGAATACTTCTAAGACTCATTTTTAAATACTTTGCTACATCTTTTTGTGTCATTATATCATTGTTCATTTTTACTACCCCCTAGATAGTTTTTTGTTTTTAAATTGCCTACCCCCTCGTTATGCTCTAAAGCTTGAGAGAGTAGGCAGTAGAATCAGATTTACTTTAACTTTTTCATTCTGATTCGTATTTTTTTAAATTGCCTACCCCCTCGTATGAGGGGGGAGGACTTTGAATTTTATTTATGTTTGCATTCGCTAATTTTTAGTAATCCAAAATTTACCCTAGTTTTAAATAGGTTTTTAGCATAATTATTATTTAATGCTATATCCTCTTTAACTATTGGATCGTATGGAATTTCTATACATCTCTCTAAATAATGTAGTGCAAATTTTGTTTCTACTTCTTTAGTAAAGATGTTATAAATTGGTTTAGCATGAACTGTATATTGTTTCATTACTGTAGCCATTTTTTCTACCCCCTGTAGAATTTGTTTTTTAAATTAATCAATTGATTAACTTAATAGAAGTATAGCACAGAATGATATAAAATGTCAAATTTTGTAGGGGATAGGTACAAATCACTAGGAGGTTTTAAAAACCTATCCCCATTTATTTTTATTTAATTCTCTTGTTTGATTGAATGTTTATATTGTCTTTTACATTCGTTCAATTCACTATCTAAATATTCAAATATTTTATCTAGTTCTTTTGTAGTATATTTATAATTGGTTTTATTTGATAGTTTGCCGAGTCTTTTTAAATACTTAGAAATCATTTTAACTCTAATGGTTGCTAACTCTTTAAACTTTTTATTACTACCTTTACCAAAAGATAAATTTTCTGTTTGTTCATTTGTAAATTTCATTTTACTACCCCCTTAGTAGTTAGGGGGGAGTTTTAAATCCCCCCCATTTATTTTTATTCTTGTTTGTCTTTAGTAATTTTAATTACTTCTGAGCAGAATTCGAGTAAAGTCGGATATATGACTCCCTTAATAAAGTTCTCGCCCAATTTGGTAGACTCAAGATCAAAACTAAGTCTTTCACAAACTACCTCTAAAGATATTTTTTGACTTCTACTTATATCTTCAGCTAGAAAATATTGAGCTGAAGCCCTCTGCACTGCATAAACATCAGAAATAATTTCTTTCATATTATCTCGAAAGACGGCAGATTTAAGAACCTCATGCTGTATATCCTTATATCTGTCAGTTAGTTTTTCAAACTCTTCTTCTTGTTTAGTTTTAAACCTTTTGTTTTTGTTCTCTATTTCATTTATAAAATCGTCTATATTCATAATTGCCCCCTTGCAATTTTTTGTTTTAGCCGATCAAGTCGATCAACTACATATAGAATAGCACAAACAAAAAACCTGTCAAATCAACTTTTACTATAGGCTCTCTTCATCAACCCCCCTATTAAAATTAAAGCTCTTTAAATAATTATCACATCTCGCTTCCTAGTACCCTTCCTAGTACTCTTCCTAGTCCCTTCCTAGTTCCTTCCTGCTACCTTAGAAACTAGACATGAGAGGTGTTAATTATTTTAGGGGGGGTAAACAACAGCCAGCTGTGAACCCCCCCATTATTTTATTTTAATGGAGTTGTAAAATCCCTAGTAAAAATAAAATCTTTTTCATCAGTAACAGCGAACCCCTCAACATTAATCCCTAGACTATATAGGTAATTAAAGATTTGATCTCTGCTATAAGCAAAATTATAATCTTTACTTAATGTTTTTGATTCATTGTTTCTCTCATCAACTATTTTAAGTCTTGGGTCGTTATTATCAGTAGCTGATAAGTACCGAACTTCAAACATTCTGTAATGTCTTATAGGCCCCCATATAGTATTTAAGTTTTTTACAACACCAAAATCAGATGGCTTATTATTTGGGTTGAATACTACTGATGGATTATATTTGTCTTTACCAATCTTTGTCATTTTTTGACCTCCTTCAAGATCGAATTTGTTTTTGTTTAACTTATACATACATCTTACTACAAACAAGAAATATAGCAACTTGGCTTTTTAATACAGAGACAAGATAATTAACATAGAAGAGTAGAGTATAAAATATTAAAAGTTATCAAGTCTCATTTCCTGCATTCCTAGAATTCCCTTTCCTATGCCCTTCCTACTTCCCTAAAAGTTAGACATGAGAGGTGGTAATTATAGGGGGGGGTTTGAACCCCCCCCATTAATTTTATTCTAACTTTTCTAAATCAAACAATTTTTGTTCAACCCATAACCAAAAAGTTTTTCGTACTTTATTCCATGATAATTCGTTACCACTTCGGATATCGAAATATCTTGGTTTTTCAGCAACATATGTTCTAGTGATTGTTTTAAAATTTTCAAAGAAATAGTTCATATGAGACTCTTCAACTTTTTGTTTTCTTGATTTTAAAGTCATACTATTTTTTTCTAGAATAGCATCTAGCAAGATGTAATTTTTCATTTTAGCCTCCTTTAATATTTTAAATTTGATTGCTACCAAACCCCCCCATTTTTTAGGGGGGGTTTTATACAACAGCCTGTTGTGAACCCCCCCATTAATTTTACTCTGTAACCTTTATTGTAAAATCCAAATCTTTAAATTTTGGATCAACATATTTAGGTTTAATATATCTGACTTTCTTCTTTCGTTTTTTACTTGTGTCAGGTATTCTAAATATAGGGTCTTGGAATATATCGTCTCTTAATTTTTCCTTACTCATTTTTTTGCCCCCTTTAATTTATTTAATTTGTTTTGCTACCAAACCCCTCAACTCGTATATACATCTTACTACATATAGGACTATAAGTCAAATTTTTGGAAGTGACATACAGTATAAAACTAGACTTGATAAATTGTTGGAGGTTTGGAATTTATCAAGTCTCACTTCCTGCATTCCCAGCATTCCCCTTCCTAGTCTTTTAAGAAATAGACATGATAGGTATTGTGAATTTTTTCACGTAGTATGAGGTAAAAAAGAAGGGGGGTATTTCTACCCCCCAATAAAGGAGACCCTACTCTCTAAAACATGAACAGTTATAGTATCCATTTTCTCTAGCTATTTCATATTCCTTTTTATTTTCTTGGTCTTGCCATTTTCTTTTATCACTATCTTCATCAGTATACCAATACATATTATTGATATGGTCGCCACATTCATTAGCAAAACACAGACTCTCTTGACTAGATTTGATTGTTGGGTCTTGAAATGTTTTATTTATCCATTCTCTTTTGAACTCAAGAGGTGTTAAAGAGTTTAGTTTATTATATGTATAAGGCGATACCTCTACATATTTTACACTAACAACTTTGGCTAAATAAGTTTTTTTAGTTTTAAATGATTTCGCATTAAGGGTTGTAGACATTATTGTCTCCTTTATAATTTGTTTTAGCTGACCAATCAGTCAACGTACATATATAGTATCAAATATAAGGGTATATGTCAAATTTTTAAAAGCCCCCATACGCTACATACGCTGCTATAATTATCAACACAATAAAATAATTAGACTTGATAAATCTCATTTCCTGCCTTTCCAGCATTCCCTTTCCTAGCTCTTCCTACATCCCCTTAAAAATAGACATGAGAAAGTTTGTGAATTATTTCACATATAATACAAATAAAAAAATAGAGTAGGATAAATTAATACCCTACTCTATTAAAATTTAGATTTCAAAAGTACCATTTTTGATTTCTTTATATGTACGAAATACACAATCATCACATGGGAAATCATGACATTCCCCATAAGACTCCATTATCATTGTACATTCATCAAGAAGGCTATCTCTATACATCTCTTGAACATCAGCAATTGATACTCTTAAAATCTTAATTTTATTGATTAACCAATTAATTAATTTATTCATTTAACCACTCACAATAATATGATTATCTGAAGTTTCCCAAACAGTTGTATTTGTGGTGTTTCTTTGGGTTGTCTGATTTATATACCCACACTTAATACAAGTAATTTTAATTGGTGGTTGAGGTGTTAAACCTTTTGCCTTATCTAAATCAGTAATATGTACTTTACATTTACAAGTTACATCATGAGCAAATTTGCCCCCTACTGATAATTTATAATAATGCTTACCCCCATCTGCTTTACACTTCTTTATTTTTGCCACAGCTTTTTTTATTCTTGCCATGTTTCAAACTCCTTTAAGTTCGAATTAATTTTTTTGATGACCCATCATAACATTTCTTAGCTATGTTTGTCAAGTTACCCCCACATAAATTATTTGTGAATTATTTCACAAGTAGTAGTTGCTATAGGGGCCGGCTCTTTCTGTTTCCTAGATTCCTAAAATTCTCTTTCCTACCCTTCCAGCTTTCCTTAAAAAAATAGACATGAGAAGAGAATAAAAAATAGGAAGGGATTAGAGGTAATGTATTATTAAATCCCTTCCTAGTTATTTTATACTATTAGTAGGTTATCAACGTATCCACTTTCCATTAGCTTAAGAATATTGTCTTGTCTCGCTTTCCGACTAACTTTATTTCTGTTTCCTTGTATCCACCTAGTTAGAGTCCTTCTAGAGGGAGTTTCAAAACCATATTTCGTATAAAAACTTATTAAGAAATTAGGAGTGAGAAAAATAAACTTATTTAAATCTAAGAATATTTCGTATGATACCCTATGTTTTATTTCAGTTCTCATAAGTCTTCCTCATTAAGTATAATGAAGTCTGTACTAGTTCCATTTTCTCTAGCAAGTCCATTCTCTTTCATGAATGTATCTAAAGCATTTACTAACTGCCAATTTCTATTATGATATTTATCCCCACCAAAATCCATTTCATACCGACCATAATTCATTTGTTCCCATAAGATAGTATCACTACTGAAATCAACCGATATAACATCATCATTCATGTATTCGCCATAATCAGATGCTTTGATGTCTTCAGTAACTTTTTTAATTATTTTACCTGTCTTATAGTTTATACTAATATCCCAACATTTATTGTTGAAATAGATTCGGTAATTAAAACCTTGATGAGCTTTAAATATTTTTATAATTTGATTTACTACCCAAGTAGGTTTTTTTATTTTTGTAAGAGTTCTACTCATTTTTTGCCTCCTCGCAATTTTTTAGCTGATCAAATGATCAACATAATAATATTATAGCAGATTGGTAAATAATGTCAAGTAGAATTTTTTAGACATGAGACAGAATATTTTAAAGTTATTAGGTATCATGTCTAGAAATTTTTAAAAAATAATGCTTGACAATTTCTCTGAACTCTATATAATTAAAGGTATAAATATTAATCAAAGGAGTAAAAAATTGATAGAAGTAAATTTTACAAAACAAGAAAAAGATTTTAAAGGTCAAGATATTAGGTTTCCCAAAGATAAAAATGGTCAATCTAAAATCGTTGATACCATTCATAAATTGGTCAATGACTCAATGGGTCAATGGCAGAAGGGAAACACCCAAGAAATATTAAAATTCTTTACAATGAACCAAGCCTATAATGGTTGGTATGGTTATTACCTAGATAAAACAAATCACTTTATTTTATCAGCAGTAATGAATAAAAATAATTGGTCTGAACCTTCATTCTTACCCCAATCTCTATTTAATAAAAAATGGGAAACTGACACAAACGGCAATAAAACCCATCAATCAACAATGTCAAAATTGGATATGTGGATTAAGAAGGGATCAGAGTTAACACCAATCCTAAAAGAATTTTTAATCTTTACTAAAGAAGGTAAAAAATTGTTAAAAGAAAATGGGTTACCAAGTAATTTATACCCTAATGAAGTTAGAAGGAAATACCCAACAATCTATAATGATTTAAAAAAATATGTAATGAGAAAACAAACTTGGCATTATGTAGTCAATATAGAACAAGTTGAAAATTTACTAGGTACTAAAAATGAAAAACATTTAAAGAAACCCCCAAGTCTTGAAGAGAAATTTAATTTAACTAGTATTAAGAATGACGAAAAATTTATTAAAATGTTGACAACTAATATGGAAAATGTACCAACAGTAAATTTTCATTTAGAGGAAACAGCATTTTATAATAGGTTAGATGATTCAATTAATATTAGACCTTCAGATAAAATGACAAGTTATTCAAAATTTCTATCAACAACCATTCATGAATTAGCCCATTCAACAGGCAACAAAGACAGATTAAATAGACATTCATTAATGCGATATGGTGGTCATGATTCTAGAAGTCTTGAAGAGTTAACAGCAGAAATAACAGTCTTGTTTAGCTTAGGCAGATTTAATGATGATGATCTAGACAAAGATTTTTTAAGAAATAATATTGGTCTATATCTTCAGTCTTGGTTATCTCAAGATATGTTAAAAGAAGATAGAGTCTCAAAATTATTGATTGCTAGTAAATCATCATCAATAGCTGAAAGATACATTTTCACAGAATAGGGTCAAGGGTCTATATTCAGAATTTCAAAACTTGGAATATAGACCCCAAAAAAATTTTTTGAAAATTAGACATGAGACAAAATATTAAAAGTTATTAGGTATCATGTCTATAAATCGGTAGTGAAAAAATTCACAAAGAATATAGTTTACAGGCATAAAAAAAGGCTGATACTGTTTCTCGTCAATATCAGCCTAGTTTTATACTCCTTATCCTAATTCTATGGATTCCATTTCAATCGATACTTTCTCTTAGGATAAGAAGATTATTTATAATTAGCTATCCAACTTAGTTACAAACTTTAGATTTTTCATTACTTCCCTCGACAATGCCAATAGGAATCCATTGTCTTCCATTATCTGTTTCTTAAAGTCTTCATAGTTAAAGGCTTCCTGTTCTGCTTGGGGTTTCCCTTCTTGCTTTGAGTCTTGTTGACCTTCATGCCATTTCTTGAGAAACCCACCACTTCCTACCATTTCAGTATTCTCTACTACTTCCCTCAATACTTTTCTACTTACATATCCTTTTCTATGTTGCTTGTCTTTAGTCTGTCCAAAGAAACCCTCTTTTACTAATCTACTTGCCCATGTATGACTTATTCCTTTAAGTTCTGCAACTTCTCTAGGTGTTAGCCATTTTTTCTTATAAGTACCTTGAGATTTTGGTTTCTCTGTTTTCTTTTTTGTAGGATACTGATTAACAGTACCATCTTGAAATTGCTCAATCATATTTACAATTTCGGGGTTTTGCATTAGTTTTCTAAATGCATTTAATTCTTGGGGTGTTGGATTTAAGTTTTCCAAAACATACTCCTTAAAATTATTATCTAATGTATATAGCTTACACTATACTTGACTTAATGTCAACTCTTTTTTAGTTTTTCTCTCATGATATTTCATATTCCCTTTAGCCCAATTACCAACTGCTGTAGGCAATCCGACTTCCAATAATACTAATCTAACATATTCTCTTGAACACCCCACTTCCTTCGCTATCCTATTCATACTCCAATCCGAGTGGTCAATTCTCAATGTAATTATATCTTCTTTCTTATTCACTACTCTTTCCATATAGGTACTCCTATTGGTTATTAATATTTAATCTTACCACGAAGCTACCTTATTTGTCAACAGTAATTTGACAATTATTTTGGTCAAGGAAAATTAGACATGAGACCTAATAACTTAAATTATCCGGTATCATGTCTAAAGATAGCTTGTGATTTATTTCACAAAGAATATGGTTTTGAGGCAAAAAGAAAGGCTAGATAGTTTAACCTACCTAGCCAATCCTATATTGTAATCAAACTCAATATTAATTCAAGGAGAAGGTCTATGAATGACCTTTTTTATGATGACTTATTTCACAAGAGAAACAACCACCAAAATTTGAATTTGATTCATTTTCTTTTATATCGTAGGCACATTCTAAAACAGTATTAACAATACCTTGATAAGTTAATTTTTTAAGGTTCTTATACTTTACTTGTACAAATGGTTTTCTTGTTTTACCATTCTTATCTAGTATACCTTTTTTATACTTCTTAGCTAGGCTTACATCTACTAATAATATTAAATCGTGATCTTCAAGATTATATCTTAAATATCCCCCATTTGAATACTTAGTAACTTTATTTCTAGCAACCATACTTCTATAAGTGCCATCAATTTTAATCCACTCAAGACTAAGGAATTTACCATTTGAATTATTAATTATTTCTTTAGCCTTTGTAGTACATATTCTGTTCATAATTTCCCCTAATGAATTTACTTTATGTAGATATTATATAATAAATTGTCAACTAATTCAATCACTATTTTATATATCTTTTTTATCTCTAATATCTCTAAGAGTATCATTAAGATCATCTTCTAGTTCTTGTTCTGATATACTATCAGTTAGATTAATTAGACTATTATCGTCTAGTTGCTGATCAAAGACATTCATAAAATGTTCAACTATTACAGGTAACACTAATTGATGAAATATTAATTTTCCATGTGATACTGTACGAATAAAATCTAGTTGATCTTTCTCTGCTGCATTTTTAGTATATTCTGTAATTACATCTATTAAAGAAACATTATTTTTTTCAGACTCTAGCTTTACTCTAAAGTAATCATAAATTTCAGCTGATGTACTAAAAGCTAATTCAATAATATGTTCGTGCATATCACTATTAAAAGATGGACTTTTTTTAGTTGCTTCAATATGTCTATCTCTATAGCTTTTAAATAACTTTCTGATTTTCTGATCTTGTTCTTTAAAGGCTTTAGAATTCTTATAGGAAGTGCCTTCTATTTGATTTAATAAATCTTCTAATCTCATTTTTTTCTCTCTTTGAATTTGAGTATGTACCTAGCTTACATGAGTGTTGACATTATGTCAACCCCCCATTATTGTCAAGTAGGTGATAGATAGGTGATAGAATTTGTCAAGTAGCGTTTTAAAATTGTCAAAAATAGCCCCTTTCCGTTCCTGCAACACGCCTGCTTCCTTCCTGCTTCCAAAGTTCTCTTCCTAAAGTTTCTATATAAATAGACATGATACAAGATAGTGAAACATTTCACAAAGAATTAGGAAAATGGGTAAAATAAAAGGAAGGGTAAAAGGTGTGCTGAGTCTTACCCTTCCTAGTCTTGTATTATTTCATTAATTGATTTATTCTTTTAGGTTGTACCCCATGAATTAATAAAGCAAATGATTCCTTCCCATAACAAGCAAGGTAGTCAGTATAGTCTATTTCCAATCCTTTGTCTTCTGCTTCCTTCTCTGAATAGACTACTATTGATTCTTTTAATTGGTGTTCATCTATCAACTTATCTTTAGTACCCCCACGACTTGCAATCAATTCTAAGTTTGGGAAGTTTCCAATACTTATACTACTTAATCTATTTACCCAAAATGGTAACGATTTAGTATAAGCATAAAATTGTCTATTTGGATTTAACATTGCAACATTTAACCAAGCATCAAAATAAGGTTGACTGTAAAAGTCACCACCTACATGAATCCTTATAATATGAGCTTCGATAGGAATTGAAGCATTTATTAAATCGGTTAACTCTTGTACATCATTATTACAAGCTTTTAATAAATCAAAGTTGTAATCTCTTGATTTTAATTGGGCCGGATAAACTGCTTCCATACTAGCCGAATAACATCGATAATCTATGTATTCATCATCTTTTACTAATTTGCCGTCACTACCTACATAAGCCTTACACTTATCAGCATATGGGCAAGTTTCAGCTCTACCACTAGGAATAGAAACAGAATAAACATTAGGGTATATACCTTGTTTGGCATAGACTTCTAAAGCTAATTTTTCTAACTTCTTGTTTTCTCTTGAAAATTTTAATAACTGCATTTGTTTACCTTTGTTTTATTTTGTTATAAGTATAATACACTATCAGACACCCCTAGTCAACCCTGCTAATTAGGTGAACCTATATCTTATCACCCCTGCTGATTGGTGATTGAAGTGT
>Ga0080013_1005926_pt1 | contig 11124 bp, 19 predicted proteins | sample ETNvirenome_6_85_FD_69236 | JGI IMG/M metagenome (GOLD analysis project Ga0080013, IMG submission 69236) | Marine viral communities from the Pacific Ocean - ETNP_6_85 (SPADES assembly) (version 2) | ecosystem: Environmental > Aquatic > Marine > Oceanic | place: Pacific Ocean | collected 2013-06-19
AAAAAAGCAGGTAGTATTAGGAATGATGATAAGAAACCTAAAGTTATATATAAAATAGTTGCCAGTTTACATATCAAAGATATGGATGGTAAGAGTAAACCTAATTGGAAAGCATTAAAATATGTAGATACAATTCAGCCTGGTCGTTCAAGTAAAAAGTTAAGAGGTGATTATTTAGTGCTTGATAATCCTCTTGTAGGGCACAGGCTTTCACGTGAATCAACATTAGATGGTCTTGCTTGGAACTTTACACATAATAGTCTACCCCAATTTGTAAACAAAACAGCATTTGATAGGTATGAAAGAGAGGCAACTAGGGTAGCTATTGAATTGAAAGAGATTTGGAGAAAAGCTTTAGTTGATTTTAGAAATAACAAAGGTTTTATAGGTAATATCTTTAGTAGAGCAGAGCGTAATAAACTTATGATGTTGAATAATTATTTTAAACATACTAAATTTACTAAGGAAACTGAGCTTGCAATATCAGATCAACATCTTATTGGAGATTTAGGAGAAGAAGGCTCTCTTATTTATTATAAAGCAAAAATGTTATTAAGACCTGATGTAATTGCTAATCATTACATTGAAGGTCAGGTGGAACTACCTTATATGGCTTTAAGTGATAAGATATTTAAGGAAGTATTTAGTTGGCTTCAAAATAATAATCAGAAAGAAGTTGCTTCAAGATTGCTAAAAGAATATACAGATATTAAGAATTATTTATCAGGCTTTACCAATGAGTCTACATTTGATTTACATCCAAGTCCTTTGTATCGTACCAAGTATAATATTGATATGGATAAGGCTAATTCTGCAGTTCTATCAGTGTTAGAGGGTGTTATTACTCCTGATTTACAAGTGCGTCTTAAACAAAAAGGTATTGGTACTTTTGAAGGTGATGCTATATATAGTAAGAAGGGTGAAGGTGGTTATGAAATTAGAGAGATCAGAGATATATTTAGTAACTGGAAAGAAGGTAAGGTAGATAAGAGGATATCATGCAGACCGTAAAAAGTGAAATGAAAGATAACGAAAAAGTTATGGTATATATACAAGATTTTGAAACTGTAAATAAAAAGTCGCCCCACCCAGCGTATCAAATTTTGAAACCTTATGGCATATTTCTCACCTAAGCAGAAAAAAAGAGACTTACCTAAAGCTCCAGAAGGATCTTCTATGGCTGGTGCATCACTTTATGATGCCTTTGTAGAATCTTTGTGGAGAAGTAGTCTTGATGAGTATAATAGAAGAGAATTAAGTGGCCCTTATCCAAGTAAGGAAGAATGGTGGGATAATCCACATTCTAGATTGCCTCTTCTACGCCAATCAAGAGAATGGTGGTTGCGTGAAGAAGGTAAGTTGAGTAGAGATCCTAAATTAGAAGAACAGTTGAGAATTATGGAAGAAGAATTTAAAAAATTAGATTTATATACCGATCCATCAAAGAAAAGAGAGAAAAAAGAAGGAGATTATTTTGATTGGTATAAACTTAGATCTTTGGGATGGCTTGAGGAACCCCGAACATAATATGAGGAGTTTAAATGAATAGTTGCTTTTATGGTGAACGTAATGAAGAGTTTGAAGATATTATAAAACACTGGAATAGTAAGCCTATTATGAAGAAATATTTAGGTGAAATCGGTGGTAATAAATCTGAAGATATGCATTCTGAAATGTATATAAACGATGTAGCAGAGCATTTGTTCCGTATTCCTTTTAATAGTGATTTCAATTACTCTAAAGGTATGGTTAACCGAATGAAGCGTGAGATAAATAATATAGAAAGTAACTATAAAAGTGGAAAACTTGGTACCTTTAGAAAATACTTCTATGTAGCAGATGCTATTGCAAATAAATCCCCTGTTACTCGTATGTTTTATGAGAATGTAAACTTGGCTATAAACTATGAACGTAATAATATGGATGCATATTTATCATATTCCAAATCTATTGCTGGTCATATACGTAATGCTCTTGTGAATAAAGGGGATATGTCTAAGAGTGAAGCTAGAAAGTATATGAAGAGGATGCAAAAACTTGAGACAGAAATTATGCGTGCTGGTACTGCAGATGATACAAATGAATATTATAGAGAATATAAAAAACTTTTTGATGACCATGGTGCTGATGTTATTAATGACTATATAGCACTTATGGAAATGGATAAGGGAACTTATCAAGCTGAAAAGAATAAATATCCTCGTGATGTTAGATTAGCTGTGGAGGAATCCAATGAGCTATTAAGGCAGATGGGTGGTGTACTTATTAATGGCTTGGATAGGATGCAAAATGTAGTAACACAGATATATGATTCCCCTATTCTTCCCAAGTCAGCTCGTAAATATGTTGATCGTATTAAAGAAGCTAAGAAGAAAATTGCTGATGGTATAGATAAAGGTGGCTATCTTCCTCATTATCTTCTTGATAACATAGTAGAAATGAATTATAGAATGCGTGGCTTAGCAGAAGCTAAGAATATAAGTTCTAAGGATCAAGCTATGGAAAATTTAATTAGTCGAATAGAAACTATGGTTCCTGATCAAGCTAGATCACGAAATAAATTACTTAATAATATATGGGCTAAGAATCCATTCTTTATATTGACTCAGTATTCTAAAGATGTGATTGCATTTAATAAGATAAACTTTATACAGGAACAGTATATCCCTGCTATGAGACGTATGCAGAAGGAAGATACAAGTCTTGAATTTGTTAGGGATATGCGTGACTATATAGAAGATACATTCCAGGTTGCTACACATGGTTTAATGGAAAGACCAGATTGGGTTAATGGCACTGTTAGGGCTATAATGGCTGTAGAAACTCTTAAATCTATGGGATTATCTGTTACTGGTGCTATACGTAATGGTGCTAGTGCAGCATATTTCTTTACACAGAATGGACTCTTGAGTGCAGGACGAGCTATTGGGAAATATAATTCACATTATCAAGGAATCCTTGGAGAGATAGAAGCAGAACAGGGATTTAAGTTTTCAGAAGCTGGTAGAGAACTTGTTGCTGAAGGGTTAATTCCATCTGAAGGTGTTAATGTGTCTGATATTAAGTATGATCCACTTACAAATTCTGTATCATATAGAGATAAAGGTATATTAAAGAAATTAGATCCTCTTATTGATAAGACAGTTGGTAATTCCCTGTTATTTCATAGATTTACTGAGAATGCTACACGTAAATGGATGTTTCGTATAGCATGGGTGGAAGCTTTTGAAACCTTGAAGGGTCATAATATAGTAGATCAGAAAAGTTATAAAGATGCTGAGGTAGCTGACAAAGCTAATACTAAAGCTCTGGAGCGTATGGCAACAAGATTTGCAGTTAAAGCCGTGAACTCTTTTGCTTTTGAGTATGCTGCACATGCTAAGGCTAGTGCTATTGGTGGTACAGCTCCACGTTCTACTGAATTAACAGCTGATGGTAAACCAAAAATGCAAAGTAGAGATTATGCTACAGCATTAGGTGAAGTAGCGTTTCAGTTTTTACATTATCCTATGTCATTCTTAAATCTACAATCTAAAATAGCTAAAGGTGCTTATGATGCAGCTTTATCTGGTCAATGGGATGCACCAGAATTAAAACAAGCTCTTAGATTTGCTGGTATATACATGGCTGTACAATCCTTATCTATAGCTACCAATCTTGATCTTACTAATACTCTTGAAAATGATACTGTAGAACGCCTAAAAGAATTAACAGAATACTTTACTGCAGATGAAAAAGATTTAAAGGGAAGAAAGCGTGGTATGGTTAATGATTTTACTGGGCCAATTGTAGGAGATATGTTGTATGCTTTAAATATGTTTCAAATGTATAAGATGCCAGACGAAGAGTGGGCTAAAATGCTTACTGGCTATATAGATTACTATGCTGAAGGTGATGTTCCTGATTGGGTAAACCCAAAAAAGAAAATTGATACTGAAGAAAAACGTAATATGTGGAATAGACTAAACGTTGAGTTGGCAAGATTTAGAACTAAAAATTGGCCTGCAATACGAGATGGTAGAGGTGTAGATATACTCCGTCATGAACTTGGTTGGTATCCACGTTCTCATATAAAAGAGAAGCGTAAATGGGTTAATAAGTATGCTCAAAGATATCTTGGCTTTAAACCATTCACAATAAAGAAAGGTGATAGATCTAAGAAAGGTGGAGGTTTAAATAAGAAGGGAGAAGAAGCTCTTAGAAAGCTAATTCTTGAAATGCAGAATAGATAAGAGAGCTTAGTCTCTAGAAAACTAAGCTCCTATGTAACTATATTCTTATTCCTGTTTGTATTTTAAAGAAAACTTCACCATTTCCAATAGAAAAACCTATTCTAAATCCATAATTAAGCATATCTATTGATAAGTGTAGTAACATAAATGTTACTAATAATGAGTAAGCATTTGCTGGTTTTATATACATAAGACTTATTCCAGCGAGAAAGTGATCACCAATCTTAAATATATTTTCCACTATCTCTCCTCCGGCATTGAACAAATAAATCTTTCTTCTAACCAATCATCAAATCTCATGATAATCAATGTCTCACCTCTATCTTGCTTACATACTACAGCATCTACATGTTCTGTTGGTACTAGAAATGATGCTAGTTTCTTCCTACATTTAGCCTGAATTTTAAAGTTTTCACCTAATAGGACATCAACTTCTTCATGCATACCAAGAGCAGCTCCATTACTACCCCATGCACGCTTGCAAGTTTTAAATCCTGAACTCAGAACTGTATTAACTATTTCTCTCTCAAACCGATTGCCTTTTGCTTTGCTTGGACTTGGCATTGGGGAACTCCTTTCTTAAAAATTGTTTATATCTTTTCATTGCAGCCTCTGCTTCAGCATTTGTATTATGTAATCTACTTTCGGGGGTAGCAGGCTCTAATTTTATTTCATTGTTAGCTTCAGATAATTTATATTCTAAATCTTGAACTCTATCCATTAAGGATTGATTCTGTTCAGATAGAGTACTAATCCTTTCTAAAGCTATTTCAAAGTTAAGTTTTAATGAATCACCATCCATCAAAGACCCATCCTTCCAGAAACTGTATTAACTTTCAATCGAATCTGTTCTAAACTAAGCTCAAGTTCATTAACTCTTTCACTTAAATCAGCTAATTTATTACCAAGATAATCAAGATCATTTGGTTTTGCTTCTTTAGTAGGAGGAGGTGTTTCTATTTTCATAGGCCCTTTTGGCCCTGCATATTTTTCTTTTACTACTTTTTTCTTAGCCATTCTTTAGTCCTTTCATCTATTATATTTTCTAGTTTTTTACGCTTACCATTTTCTCTAATGGCACATTTCTTACAAATCCTTTGTTCTTTATAAGGATGTTTAGGTGGAATAGCAAAGTTACCCCAGATATATACATCTTGTGCTTTTGTAGTGCGGCACATGTAGCACGTGAAATATTCTTTAGATAACTTTGCATTTATTCCATACATAATATTTGGTGCTAATTGGTTAGAGGAAAGCACCAGAACCTACTTCAATGTAAACGTTAGCCCCTCATCCCGCAATCAGGATGTTAACCGTGTATGTTTATAGTCTGATACATGTGGCATTGAGCTCTACAATTAATGGAATCCACCACAGAGGTACCCAGCATTTTTGCCTTCTCCGTATCATCAAAGACTCATCGGTGCGTTTACAAATTAAATACATTGATCTCCAGTACAACCATATTCTGGAAGTTTTGTTTTTTCTTGAAGTTCAATAATGTGTCCTGCTAAATATACAGCACAGTCAAGAGCTTCCTCAAGAGATTCTTGAACAAAATCCCTACCATCAGAAGCAATGTTTTCTTTGCCATATCTTTTCTCTCCTTTAGCAAGACGCTTACCTATTAAATCAAGTATTCTAAGATTCATGTTCATATCTAACCTCCTCTAATCTAGATACTGGTATTATTCTTAACTTTATATCATTGCCTACAATTTGTGTTCTAAATTGTTTTGCAAATTCTTTACTAATTTTGTACTTATATGGGAAAGTTTTCTTTCCTTCTGAATTTTTATGATCAATATCCACTATACAAGGAAGTCTAAATTCAGCTATACCTATAGCTCTCTCTTTAGTACCACCATCCCATATTGGTTCATGAATAGTATATTCATTTATTTTTGTCATGCTTTCTCCTTGTTAAAACTGGTAAATAAGAACGAAGTATTGTTTCAAGAACTTTAATCTGCTTCTTGAGCTCTATATTCTCTAACAATATCTTCTTAAATAGTTTCTGTAAATGTTTCATAAGGGGGCAGCTAAAGGAATAGTGTGGATACACTGTGCTCATCATCAAGATAGAAGCGTACCCCCTTATAATTCATTTTGTTATGCAACTGCCCTACAAAGACCATCTACAATAGCAGCATTCTGTCCATATGTAGCAACAGTTGGATTTTCTTTATGCCATAGTATATCTGTACCAGCATTAAGTAATTGCCATCCAGTGTATGTATTAGTTTCTTCAGGAGGTGTTTGATTAAATCCTGTTGGATGTGGATGAATAAAGCGATCCACAAGTTGTCCCCAAATAGTTATAGGAATTTCTTGTAAATGTTTATGCCTAATATTGCCAAGTTCTTCTACAGTAATATGTAGATTGTTTAACTTTCTTAGGTTAGCAATGAAATCATCTAATTGATAAGTACCACCAACAAGATTGTTAATATTAGTTACTACCTGCTCAAGACTATCACCCCAATCTTCACTTTTAGGTTCATGTTTGAATCTATAAGTATTGAAATGATCTTTACTCATCATACCATTGGTACATACTAAGCGATAAAGCATCATAGCAAAGCCAAATGCTTTAGAACCATCATATGAGTTCCAAAATTGCATGCCTAAGGCCACATCGTCACCTGCCTTAACTTCACCTGCCACATGCTGAGATTTCATGGAATACACGAAATTTCGGCCATTAAAGAATGTCTTATCATGAACAAAGTCAATCTTACATTCTTCAGCTACTTGATGAGCAGCATTCTTTACTTCTTCATTAGGTAGTAACATATAGCTACCACCTACTACACCTGCTTCTTTCCATGCTGGCATTACATCTGTTCCACCAGGATGTTGCATCTGAACTGCATAAGCAGATGATCCTATACCATTATAATCTAACGGTACTTTTCTTATTGGTAAATAAGGGTTCATGGGGTATTCTCCTTGTTTTTTAGTTGTGTTATTTCTCTTTCTAATATATCAAGCACTTCAAGTATTCCATCTAACTGTTCTATTACTCTCGACCTAAACATATTCATTCCATCTTGCCAATCGGCTTCGGCTGCCATCTTATCTTGAAACATCATTTGATCCTTTGTCTAAATACAGCTTTAGCTCCTTCTGAATTAGTTCTTATGGTTGTAGTCTTACCAGTAAGTCTGGCAATCTTCTCTTTTTCAATTATCAACCATTCAAGAACAGTGATATAGGTTCCTCTATACCAGGTTTCCTCTTCAGGATTAAGCCATTTTGTGATTTGTATCATCCTATTTTAGTACCATCAACAATCAATTCAAGATTTAATGTTTCTCTTTCTCTGTTGGCTGTACATACAACCTTTAATGATTTAATGAGATTATTTTCATCTTTATATGGTGTTAATGATAATACTTTATTAGCGTTATAACCAATACGGAAGGAACCTTTAGCTGAAGTTATATCCATACCTTCATGAAAAGCTTGCTTGGTTATTTCAGAGACTGCAAATACTACTACATTATTCTGAATCGCAACTTCCATTAAAGCTTGAGATACTTCTTCAACCTTCATATTATTATCATGCTTCTGAGATTTGAACAAACCCATATGATCTACCACTATTATTTCTGGCTTATATGGTAGCATCATGATACGTTTATTAAGTTCATGAGAATAACAGCTATTATAATCTATAGTAAGCCAATCAAAGTTCTGTGAAATTCCATTAGCATACTGTTTATAATGAGCTTTAAGTTCATCTTCATTCCAACCTTTCTCCATCATAACAAATCTCATCCACATCTGACGTGGTGACATTTCCATTTCAATAAAGTAAGTTGGACGTTTAAGTTTCTGAACCCAACTCTGTAAGAGCATGGTTTTCATAGACTTAGGTGGTGCTTGTAGGATTACAACTTCACCAGGATATATAGGAAAGTCTTGATCATACAACTTACCTATATTTATAGGATCCAGATCTCTTGTGAAAAACTCAACAAGTTCTTTCTCCATAGCTTTAGCATCCATCATGTGTTGAGACTTCTTAGCTTTATAAAGCCTACATGTAGATTCGCAATGATTATCCATGTGAGTATCAGTACATCCGTAGTTATAACCATTACCATTATGACCTTCATAACAATCAGTTACAATCTTATCCATTTCCTTTTTAGTGAAAGGATGTTTGGGTAAATCTACTCTCTGTCTCCAATCTTCCATGATTAATCTTACTACATGCTCAGGATATCTCCATCTAAGGAATGCTCCAACACGTAAAGCTATCTGATGTCTAGATCCCTGACCAGTACCAGCCATCATAGTTTGAATGCATGGATACCATACAGGATCAGGACTTTTACCAAGAGTAACAGTTTCAAATGTCTTATCACTAGCTATAGTCTTACGCTTTAATACGTCAAATACAGGTTCACATTCTAATGATTGCCATGCATAAGTAGTTCTTTTACCTTTTGCCAAGGTCTGTATTTCTTTTATAGGTTTATGTAATTCAGCTTGTAATAACGGTATCTTCCATAAACTGGATTTACTATTGAGAGTATTCACTACCCTTATTAACCTAGTCTTGTCAGATACAGATACATCTGCGTATTCATAAACTCCTCTAGCCATCAATTCATCTTTCACCATTAAGTGAAGATTAGGTGCTGGTTTCCATCTAAATGCAGATCCAGGTATACCTAAATGAAATCCTGTTCCAGAAAAGTAAACTTGATATGGGATACATAAGTCATCTAGAAGGATACCTAAACCAATTGTTTTTTGTCGAGCATTATCTGGATTTGAACCATCAACATCGAGAAGAAATTCATCAGGCATATAAAGCATTCCATCATATGATGCAAGAGTTCCTTTCTGTTTAACATAATCAACTACGTGATTATCATAATCCCACAGGGACATGAAAGTATCTTGTGCCATACCAGCCCATTTCTCAATATCGTGTACATCTCCAAAATGATGTCGATTTGCTAATCCAAATGCAAATTCTTTAATCATCATTCTCCTTTATTGCTTTATCTATTATTACAAGAGATTCTACAAATGCGTTTCTTGTTTCCATCAGACGTTCAGCATCCCATCCATCTACAGAGTCCCTCACTATGTCTACTATTTTAACTTCTTGCCAAAAATCATCCCACCATGGAGAGATTATTAGCTTGTCTCTACTTATAGAAGAATAGAACTCATCTTTATAGTAGGGTGAAACAGCATTCATTATTTGTGGAGTGAGCGATTCAACAAGCATCATTTTTATTTTGCTAATATCAAACATCTCTTCTAAAGCATCTTGTATGTTATAAGCACCCAATCCCTCATCAATTCCATTTTCTATCCAGCCTTTTAAACATCTTTCACTCATTTGCTTATCACCTTCGCCTTCAGGAATGTATGAAGATTCTCGATGTTTTAGTTTAATTTTCTTCATTTTTCTCCTTATTGTGTGTAAGCTGTTCCTACTCTGGTATTAATATTATCTAAATATTTCTTTACAACTAAAAGATATTCTATGCCTACATTGTTGACTGCATCTTCATTCATTTCTTTATATGTATTATAAAGCCATTCATATAATTGTTTTATTTGATCAGTTCTCAAGTAATCCATAAGAGGATATATATTAAATTCTATATCATCATAATATTCCATAGATTCAACTATACCTTTATCTACTAATTCTTCTATATCTTTTTTTGATAGATATTCTGGGTTCCATTTTATATCTTTACTCATTTTTTCTCCATTGCTTTATCATCTTGTTCTTCATGATATTTAAAACAATCTTTATCAGCATCAAATATTTCAGGTTGCATATCTTCATACAATTCCCACATCATTTCAGAAAATTCTAATTGTTTTTCTCTACAGGTATTAATATTACCTATCTGAGTTTCATGCCATAGTGTAACTATGTGTTTTTTAGATATCTTTAAGCTCATTTTCTTTCTCCTAAAAATTCTTTAGATTTATTAACCAATATTTCTTCTGCTTCACTTAAATCACTATCCATATATTCTACCCACATTTTAAGTAATTCAGTAGCATATTCTAATCTATTTATAGCTTTCCATAATTCATTAGTTAATTCTTCTGGTATTTTCTTTGCCATTATCTCTCCTTAAATGAGAAGGCTATACTAGTTTCAGTACGGACTGAATCAATACTAATATAGCCTTTCTCAAGGGGGGTTACTTAAAATGGAATTTCTGCATCACCTGTAACAGTTGTAGTAGTATCTAAATGAGCAGTTCCTACACCATTAGTTGTAGTTGCAGTTTTTTTAGCATACTGTTTTTCAACACTATTCTTTAGACGTGCAACATCATCATCAGTCCAAGTAAGATGTTCAGTTTCTTGAGCTACAGGAACTAAATCAAAAGTCTTACTATATTCATTACCATCTGTTTTACTTATTGTTTTAACAAAGAAAACATTTACACGTGTACCAACAAGATTAGTAACTTCATCATCATATTGAATTACAGGATTCTTACCTGTAGGATCTTGTAAAACACTAATAATACCAGCACAAGCGAATCTGAATAAGTTTGCAATCTTAAATTCTTCTCCAGTCGTTTTATTGGTAGATTCAAATACACGATGACGCATATTATCAGGATAGTTTTCAAAGTTAAGATCTATAACTCTCTTGTCATTCCATTTACCATCAACAGCTTTGCTAATAGTAAGTTCGTGCCATCCAGCATTATACTGTCCAGTACCTGTATTTTTTGCCATTGTTTTTACAGCCATTTTATACTCCTTGTTTATTATTCTTAGTGAAATTCTTGGTAAGACTTTGATTTGAAACAGAATTACCATCATCATCATACTGTGCTATACCTGTAATTGCAGATAATCCATATCTACGACCATATGTAATAGT
>Ga0080013_1005927_pt1 | contig 11122 bp, 13 predicted proteins | sample ETNvirenome_6_85_FD_69236 | JGI IMG/M metagenome (GOLD analysis project Ga0080013, IMG submission 69236) | Marine viral communities from the Pacific Ocean - ETNP_6_85 (SPADES assembly) (version 2) | ecosystem: Environmental > Aquatic > Marine > Oceanic | place: Pacific Ocean | collected 2013-06-19
AAGTACGTCTCGATTCCAAAAGGCTTGTTTGAATACAAGCATTGGAATGCAGACCGTCGCTCCGCCATCAACAACGCATCCAACAAAGCACTCTATAAGCTGGCGGAATGGTCAGGACTTCCATTCTTCATCTGCTTCTATGATCCAGACATCTGGTGCTTTGATGTCTATCCATTTGGAAAGAAGGCCGAGCATTATGTGGAAAGACCACAAAGATTTTCCGAGCAGAATTTCGTCCGGCTTCTTTACAAGATCAGAATGCGTCCGCCAAAGGAATCCATTATTAGGAAATTGAATGATGAAACACATGAACTCAATCCAGCCAAGGATGAATGAAAAGGAATACCGGAGTCATCCTGCACTCGGTTCGACTCAGGTAAAGGCGCTGCACGAGATCCAGGTTTTCTTGCACCTGGAGAGGCATCCATTGAAGGAGACAGGAGACATGCACCGTGGCACGTTAAGCCATGTTGCAGTTCTCGAAAAGCTCAGTACGGAGCAACTTGAGCAGCGCCATCCTTATGAAAAGAAAGCAGGCTGGAAGGAGGAGGATCATGACCTTGCCTTTAATATAAATGATTCAGTACGTTTGCATCCTCTGATCGGAAGAATCCTCCAGTTAGGCAAGCCAGAGGTTGCAGTCTTTGCAGAACTATGTGGTGTGCCATGCAAAGGAAAGATTGATTGGTATCAAGACCTTGATGATGACCAGAAGATTGCAACGAAGCGTGGTGGAGTGCCATTCAAAGTCGATGCATCAGCAATCAACTTGTATGACTTCAAGACGTTAGGCAAAGGCAAAGCAAGGCAGGAAGAGTTTGAGAAGTATGTCGGCAACTTCGGTCTGCACATCCAGGCAGCATTCTATTATGACCTTGTTAAAGAAGTACTTGGACATGAACCGGCACGGTTCTCCTGGATCGTCGTTGAGAGAGAACCTCCGCATATGTGTGCGGTTTATAACGCCGAGTCTTGGCTGGAGTTAGGACGTTATGAGTACACCAAAAACCTCCAGCATTACCGTGACTATGTGCAACTTGATCCTGAGAAGCAGAAGTCACTTCAACGATCCGGATACCACGAGGATGAACGTGTCCTTGGTGTACCAGGATGGATACAAAAGCAACACGAACAGAGAGGATTCGATGAGTATTAATCAAATTATAAAGCAGATGGAAAAGCCAAGGCTGAAGCACCGGTTACTCGGCAGAATGAAACGTCTAGTTAGACTCAACAAACACCAAGGAAACTAATGTCAGATTTAATGAAGAGAGAAGAGGCGCCAGTCATGAGCCTCCAAAAAGAACATGACCAATTTGAATTCGACTACCGGTTATCCAAGGCACTCAGTGCATCAAACATGACCGGCGTCTTCAAATCTCCGGAGCAAGTATTCACTGCAATCCAGTATGGACGTGGACACGGATGGAATCCAATGCAGTCGCTCCGGAATCTATATCCGTTGCATAACAATGTCCACTTGACGGCAATTGCTGCAATGGGTCTGGTCCTGCCACATGCAGACAAACCTCCGACAGTCAAACGTGAAAACAAAAACGGTCAACCATTCTCCTGCACCGTCACCTACCTCCGTGACGGAGTGGAATCCGGAAGGACATTCACAATAGATCAAGCAAAGTCTGCCGGTCTCATCAAAGGTGGAGGTGCCTGGACTGCCTATGCGGAGAACATGCTTTATTGGAGAGCAGGAATGTTTGCAGCAAGAGAAGCATTTCCAGACATCCTGGCAGGTATCTATTCCATTGAGGAAATGACGAACCAGACTGCCGAGGATTACCAGACCAAGGTTATTAATCCGGAGACAAAGAAGGAAGGCACTGGTCTTCTGACTGCACTGGATGACATCAAGCTGGAAGGAATCTCAGAACCTCAAGACACACAACCGGATCCGGATACGATCATGACTGAGGACAATGATGTTATTGCGATTGTTGATAAAGAGAATCGTGCTTTTGAATTTGTCGAGCCTGAAAAGAAGCAGGCCAAGAAGGAGAAGACTCCATCTCAGAAAGCAAAGGAACTGGCAGAACTTGCACGAAAACAACTGGATGAAAAGTCACGGAGTGATTCACCGAGTGAGATCCAGGCAGAGATATTCTGAAATTGAGGCTCAAGCAACTGAGCGGAGTCTACTCCGCCATAACGAGTCGTGGCAAAAAGACTCCAAAGGTTCTGACGTTATTACCTTTCATATGCCTCAGCAAGCCACTGGTTGATCAGACCATGCTCTTGAGCCTCTACACATGAAACTAAACATTGAAGTTGAAGGCACTTGGTTGACACCTCTCCGATTCTCACATTCTGAAAAGAGGAAAGGACACTCCAAGTCTGTCTACTGGTTCAAGTGCCGTTGTGGAAACAAGAAACAGATTAGACGTCAGGCAGTCGTGGCTGCATCCAAAGGCAAGGCAACCGGCACCAAGTCATGTGGCTGTAGGCTCCGTAGTTTTCCTCGTCCGTGGCTCACAGAGCATCAGTTCAAGGAAGGAAATAAATTCAGGAGGAAGACATCAAGACCACGTAATACCGGCAAGCCTGCATGGAATACAGGACGTGTCAAACTAAAGTATCCGGATGGACGTGTTGAATGGATTAAAGTAAGTGATGAACCACTCGGACCAAACCATAAATGGAGGAATATATAAATGCAAGATGGTGATCAATTCGTCCTCTTAGTTGAGGCCATGAGAAAGGCACAACTCGCATACAGTTTTAAACGGCGACCAGACTATGCGAAGAAGAAGAAAGAAAAGGAGAAACTGGTTGATGAATACATATTTAGTTTGAAGGAGAAAGGATAGTAGTGGAAGGCTTTATTGGTACACCAGAAGAATACTTTGGTGCGATTGGTAAACGCTGCACCAAGTGTGATGATTTCTTTGAAACCTACCGTGAGGAGGATTCAATCTGCCAACTATGTGAAGAAGAAGAAGAGAATGAAAAAACTACTGAAGATATTTAAAAAGGATAAAAGTCATGAAGGTTTATCAACATACCAAGAACTTCATGACAGTCATTACAATTTGAACAATGAGGTTGGTTTAATCAGTGAGGAGTTAAAAGGTTTAGGTAAGCAAGTTTCTGAACACGAATGGAATACCGACACCGATGACCTTAAAAAAGATGTCAAAAAACTCAACAACAAACTGACGGACTTGCACGAGGCTTATAGAGTAGAGCTTCAAAACGTGAATAATTTACGAAAAGAAATGGATGATTACTGCAGAAATTACGAAATAAATAGAGTGAAAGAAACAATCAAAACCATGCGTGAAGATCTCGACCAACTTAAAATAGAATTTAAGAATGATCCTAATGACCATGAGTGGAGAATAGATAGAATTGAAGAGACTGTCATGAAACTTTCAGACAAAGTAAATGGCACAAAAAAAGCTGAAACAATTACACTTAATCCATTTGAAGAATACCATGTAGCAAAAGAGCAATTTGTTGCTGCCAAAATGAATCTATTGTTGGCAGATGTATGGTCCATGGAATGGAATGTACGCACCATCAATTGTTTAGAAAACAACAAAATTGCAACTGTCAAAGACCTCTGTAGTTACTCCGAAAAATCACTGTTAAAAACAAAAAATCTAGGCCAGAAAACACTAAACGAAATCAAGTCAGTGCTTGCCAAATACGACCTGAAGTTGCGTGAAAAGGATGACTTAGATGAGTTAGAAGAATTACAAGAAAAACTAAATCATGAAAAAGATTAACGACTACATCCGGAGGATCCTCCTCAAGACTCAGGTCCAGGAGGACGAACATATCCGCAAAGGATTCTGGAGAACCTATAAGTCCGGCAGGAAAGTCTGGATAGATGCCTTCATTGCAGCGAATCCGGTGCATCGATGAGTTGGATTAAGTTACACCGTAGACTGCTCGATTCTGAAGTCTTCAAGAAGCCGGATCACCTCAAACTCTGGACCTACCTTTTGCTCAAAGCATCGCACCGTGGAAAGACCTTCAGGCATGGTGATCAGACCATCAAAATTGAGCCTGGATCTTTCGTCTCAGGACGTCAAAAAATAGCCGAGGAAACGGGCTATTCTGAGAGCAAAATTAGGCGCTTTTTAGCATATAAAAAAGCGACCAACAAATTAACCATCAAATCGACCAAGCAGTATAGCATCATAACCATCTGCAAATACTCGGATTATCAGCTTGATGAGAAAGAAACCGACCAACGAATCGACCATCAAACCGACCACAATCAAGAAAACAGTAAAAGTATTACTACTGACGTAGTAATACATAAAGTCGGTCAAACACCAAAATCAAAGAAGAAAAAAACCTACAAAGAACATCCTCAATTCCAGGAATGGTGGAGCAAATATTCTAAGGCTTCTTCATCTCCAGAAGGCTCACGAGAAAAGGCAGCCGAACACTACCTCATCTGCTCTCAAGATTTCTCTCCAGAACAAATCAATCTCGCAACCAGACACTACCTCATCGAGTGTCGAAAAGCAGGATACTCCACCAAACATGCTTACGGCTTTCTTGATCCAGGCTTAATCGATCAGTACCAGATTGAACCATCAAACCTAACCGATCCACCAAAACAGGAAACTTTCCTCGACCAACAATTCAAGAGGATTCATGGAACAGAATCAGAACATGCAGGAAGCTCTTCTCCAAGGCTTGAAAGCCTGTGAGATTAACTACAAGGCGCACACATCCAAACACGGCACCACAACTGAGACTGAATTCAATCTCTGGCTTTCAGAACTCCAGGACTTGACGCCTTACACCATTGCTCAGTCCTTCAAGCTGCATCTCCAGAACTCTGCATTCTTTCCAACCATTGCAGATATCCGAAATGCAATCCACGAACATCGACGTGCTAAAGCAGCCGACTCATGGAACACCAACACCAAAGCCTTGCCTGCTCCGGAACCAAAGAAAGGTATGCCGATGAAAGCACGACTCACTCTGCTCAAACTCATGGATGAAGCATCCAAAGATCCAAAAGTTCAGAAGTCCATGCGCCGGAAAGAATCTGCGCTCAAGGTCAAGGAAACCTATGCAGGACACCACGAAAGAAAACGCACGATCAAGTCCAGAGATCACACACCGATGTCTCAGGAAGCAATGGACAAGGTTTTCTACGGTAATGATTACGGCAATCAGCATTGAAGTACTCTTGACTTCTTGGTGATGACTGTCATAGCCTCAAGACTCCTGTTCGTCAAAATAGAGACCGGTTGACTGATGGCTCATTCCGCCGGTCTCGACCAACTTAAACTCAACTCAAACATGGGACGACCAGCTTTCCAGATTACTCCTGAAATCCTAGAGAAAACCGAGCGTTTGGCTGCTCAAGGTCTCACTCAGGTGCAGATTAGTGCATGTTTGGGGATTAATGCGGGCACGTTAATCGAGAAGAAAAGGCACTTCTCCAACTTTTCCAACGCCATAAAAAATGGACGTGCCAAAGGCGTGGGAACCATTACAAATGCTCTGTTTGAGTCCGCAATTAAAGGTTCAGTTCCGGCTCAAATCTTCTACCTGAAGAACCGAGATCAAGAAAATTGGAGTGATGTTCAGGCGCACAACGTCTCCGTTGTCGCCAAGTTGAGTGATTCTCAACTCCTGGAGGAAGTAAAGTCGGATCCGAAGCTCATTGAAGCACTGGAAGGTGGAATTGAAAGCCTAGCAACATCATAACACGGTACAGGATTACGGTATAAATTGACCATGCGCTTGCCATCCGTTGCAAATACTACCGATATGAATGACCTAGCCTCGGTCATACCGGAATGCAACATGATCAAGGAACTGTAGACATTCTGTAGACATCGACCTCACATGGAAGCACAAACGGTTGAAATCGTTGAGGAAACCAGCACAGAGCAGTCGATTGTAGATAGACCAGTCTTGCGTGAGAGGCGAGAATCAGACGATGCAATGATCATCGATTCCTGGCTCCGGTCCGGCCTGCAGTATCCGATCTTCACGGCGGAATGCGGACGACCCCCCATCCGGCTCCGACCCCCCACCGGCCTCCTCCTCTCTACAAACCGCACATTCCTCCAAAAAATCCTACCACTGACCTCCGTCCATGTCCTTGCAGATCCAGAGGACACGGATCACATCATTGGCTGGATCTGTTATGAGTCAGACTGTCTTCATTTCATATTCATCAAGTACAACTTCCGGCGTCTTGGATTTGGCAGGAGGTTGATGGATTTTGCAAATTTACCAGAGGATTGTGAGGTAAGTTGGAGAACACCGGCCTTGAATTTTTTTAAAAATTATGAATGGACATGGAATCCTTATAGGAGTTGGAGATGAGCCATGAGAGCAGAGGAAGGAAACTTGAAGATTACAAGACAGGAGCCTCTCGTCCTTCAGGCCATCGTGGAGAACCTAAAATATTAGGTCATGGAGATAATCATCTGCATTTCATCGCACGGATGAAGATGGATTTAAGGAGTTATATTCAATACAAGGAAAAGAAGGAAAAAGGTTTAGAGGCAGTAGTTATCACTCAGGCAGAAATAGATAGAGCAAAACAGGAATTTTACAAAAAGTAGGAGTTACAGATGAAGATTAAAGTAGGACGAGTGCAGTTTATCAAACCAGTGAACGTACCACATTACAACACGTTTGAAGGCATCATGTGGAGAGATCACCGTCACGAGTTGGACATGGTATTTGAAGACGGCTGGTTGATTGTCAGAGGTATGCCTGAGCGTCTGAAAGGCCGGATGGTTGAGGTGATGGTCCCAGAGAGTAACATAGCCGGTATGTTGAGTATGGAAGCAGAATTGGAATGGAGTAAAGAGGATGAGAGAAGACGAGCAGAAGAAGACGCCAAAGAGGCCAGACATCAGAGACAAGAAGAGAGGAACAAGGCGAGAGAGGATGCACGATCTCAACCTGGATCCTCAGACGCGAGCATTGCTTCAAAACCTAGTAGCAAGAAAACGGTTACGAGAAGCCGAGGAACAAAAGTTACAAAAGGTTTCCGAAAATCTTAGAGAGAGTCTCTTTGATCGGCAGCAGGAGTTTTTTGACAGTGACCGGCGTAAAAAACTGGCACGGTGTAGTAGACGAGCAGGCAAGACTCATCTATCAGCAGTCATCCTGTTATGTGCAGCAATTCAGTATCCTGGCAGTCTTGTGCCTTATATTACATTGAGCATGAAGAATGCACGGCGGATCTTGTGGGCGACATTACACCAGTTGGACCAGGAGTTTGGAATTGGATTGGAATTCCGTGCAAACGATTTGACAGCATCTTTGAGCAATGGCTCAAGCATCATTTTAGCAGGAGCGACGGATTATGAAGAGATTCAAAAGTTAAGAGGTCCACGGTATGGTGCAGTGATTTTAGATGAAGTCCAGTCGATGAAACCAAGTGTTTGCAGGACATTGGTTGCAGATATTCTGGAACCAGCAACCATGGACTTGGATGGTCAGATATGTGCGTTTTTCACACCATCAGCATCTGCATCCGGATATGCATTTGATATTGATCACACCGAGGATGCATGGATGAGGTTTCATTGGACGATGTTGGAGAATCCGCATTTGCCGAAGGCACAGGAATGGTTGGAAACAAGAAAGGCAGAAAATGGATGGACCGAGGACACACCAGTGTATAGACGAGAATATCTTGGTGAATGGATTCATGACACTGAAACGTTGGTTTATGCTTTCGATCCTCGGCGCAATGTTTGTGAGCCTCTTCTTGATGGCATCCTTGATAATTATATTCTTGGAATCGATCTCGGTTTTGTCGACTCGACTGCATTTGTGGTTCTTGGATTTTCAGAAGGATCTCCAGACGTTCATGTGGTCTACAGTAGTAAGGTATCTGAGCTTACGACGGAGGATATTGCACGGAGGATTCACAGCCTTATTCAGAGGTTTGAACCGGTGAGGATCGTCTGCGACTCAGGAGGTCTCGGAAAAATGATTGTTGAGGAACTCAATCGCAGGTACGAACTCTCCGTCTGGCCTGCTGAGAAGACGAAGAAGTTGGATCATATTCAGTTGATTAATTCAGATTTCCATAATGGCAGGATCTTGATTGAAGAAACTGCATCAACCGAACCTCTCCGTGATGAGTTGAGTTTATTGGAATGGAACTTGGCAGAGAAGGAAAAAGGACGATACATCGAGAGAGATGACCTGGAGAATCATTGTACGGATGCAATGCTTTATGGCTGGCGTGAGTGTATGCACTATCTACATAGGACGGAGAAGCCTCACGTGATACATGGATCTCCTGAATATTTTGAGAAGTTTGAGAAGGAACTGGAGGAGGAGTGTATGAAGAATGTGGAACAGGAAGAAGAACCTGAATGGTATGAAGTCAACTACACGGATCAAGTTTATTTGAACTGAATATGGCAACTCCACAAGGACAACGATACCGGCGGATGAAGGTCACAAGACCTCGTGATGTCTCTGCAAAAGTAATTGGAAAGTCTCTTGCTGCAGGAGCAGCCGGTCTTCCAGGAGATGTGGTCCAACTCTCTGAAGATCTCATGAGACCGGATGTCGACACGGAACTCACAAGAAGTCTCTTGAGGAAACGTGGAATTCCAGAAAGTGAAATTGAACAGTATCTGACTGGACCAGGATCCGAGAAACAACAAATTGAAGATATGCCGTTGACCAGTGCAGACATTGCACAACGGATGGATGTTGATGTTGACTCACCAGAATACCTTTTAGGTAGTGCAGCATCTCCAACTCCTCCAGTTGGCAAGATTGCATCGATAGTCAAGGCAGCAAAGCTTGCAGACCTTGGTGTGATTGCTGGTCCTCTGATCAAGGCATTTGGAGGAAAGGCGAATGTTCCAGACAAGGTCATTACTGCATTCAAGGAAGCAAGTTCTAGAGTACGTGGACTTAGGCGTTTCATGACACCAGAAGAACTGGAAGGATTGAGTCCTGACAACATTGCAAAGATGGCAGATATCGAGAAAGGAGGAAAAGGAATTTCAATCAAAGGAAAACCTCGTCTTGATGCATCATCAATCTCAACAATGGCACTTGCAGGAAAAGCAAAAAAAGGATGGTACAAGAACTCTGCACAAACACTGACTCATATTTTTGGAGACCAGGATAATGGACGTTTTGCTGCACTACTTGCTGCAACCTCTCCTCAGATATCGGTGCAAGGTAATCTTGTCAATTCATTGAACATCTGGAAGAACTGGACGAAGGCAGGCAGGCCAACGGGTAAGAAGGAAATAACAAAGATCATGGCAGATTCCGTGCAAGGAGGAACAGAAGCCTCAGTCATGGATGCCTGGAAGAACAACACCATACGTGCCTTGTCGGCTGCAGATCCTCATGCCATTAAGTTGTCTGGACCAAAGGTTCAATCCTTCTACAAGAATCTCACCGGCAATATGGACGAGGTGACCAATGACACATGGCAAGGACGTGCCTTCAATCTCGAACAGTCTGTATTCGGAGGTGCAAATAGGCTTGAAGATGGTGAGAAACTTGGTGTAAAATCACCAGGATACATCTTGAGTAGTGCAGCAACACGGAATGCTGCAGAGGTTCTTGAGAAGTCAACTGGTGAAAAATGGTTGCCTGCTGAGATCCAGGAAACTGTTTGGTCTTATGTCAAAGCACTTTTTGAACGTCGAAAAGGCTCCGGCAAACGGACCATGCAGGAGATCTCTCCGGAACTGACATATGAAGAGATTGTAGAAGTACCGGATTTTGGAACACTTTTAAGAGAGACAGACTATGCCACAATCCTCGATGATGCCGGATACGGTGAACAGTTACGAAGCATTCCAGACCTTGCAGCCACGGCAAAAGCAGATGCTGCGAGTGTTGATGGAACAGGATCAATTGCAACCGTTAATCGACGACTTGAACAACAATACAAACAAGAACTCGAAAACCGAGCAACTGACTCCGTCAAAATCCTCAAAAACGTCCGAGACCGTATCCATAAAGGACTTGTCTCCGATAGAACTGGAACTGGTACAGTCAAGCGGACTTTCACCGGAAAAAGTGCGAGCAATCCTGGAGTGGAACTGAAAGGACTTGGTAAACTTCAAGTCTTCAACCTTTCCAAACAAGACCAGCAAAAATTCAAGAAGCTTGGAATATCCACTCCAAACTTTTATGAATTACCTCCATCCATTGAGGCAGCAAATGTTTTTGAGCAATCAATTAAACGCTCAAAAGAGAAGAACCCATATGCTGCTGCCGTTCATGTCTACACTCCTGCAGAGTACCAACAAAAACGTCTCTTCCTGACCAAGGACGGAAAGACCGGATTTGCAGTGTCTGATGATGGAGACATTGTTTCAGTCTTCAACACCAAGGAGGTTGTGGGTCCAGACGGAGAAATAATAATGAAAGGTTCCGGCAACCAGGCAGCAACCGTGCCGATGCTCCTTCTTGCCGTTGAGAATGGAGGCACCAAACTGGATGCCTTTGACACGATTCTGCCTCAACTCTACAGTCGTGTTGGATTCAGACCATCCTCACGAACTGCATGGAATGATGAATTTGCACCTCCAGGATGGGATAAGAAAACTTTTGGAGATTATAACAATGGAGAACCAGATGTCGTCTTCATGCATTATGATCCGGAATCAACCAAGACTTTTGACCAGTTATCTGGAACCTATGACATTGAGGATGCCACAAGGAACAGTCTCCTCCGTGATGAGTATGATGATGCCGTCAATCTTCAGACGACAATGATGGATGAAGCACAACAACGGGTTGACAAGACACAACTGAGAGAAATACCAAAGGCACCTTGGAAAGAGAAGGAACGTGCCTTGGTGCCTCAAATCAAAGCAAAGCAGGCAGCCGCTCAAATTTTGGAAGGAGTCTCTCCATGATCCGTCCTTCATTAAACCAGATCAAAGATCTCACCGTCTTTCTAAAAGACAAGAAAGTTGCACGTTTTTCAGGACTTGGAATCGAACTGGAATTCATGCCTGACTACACTGAAATGATGCCAGAGAAAGCACATGCATCCACGGAACTGACAGAAGAGCAACTTAAATTCTTCTCGTCGGAGCCTGCTGATGTACTGGTACGAACATAACAATTCTGAAATCTGCAACTCCGTTGTTGATCTAGTCTCAAAACTTCA
>Ga0080013_1005930_pt1 | contig 11121 bp, 20 predicted proteins | sample ETNvirenome_6_85_FD_69236 | JGI IMG/M metagenome (GOLD analysis project Ga0080013, IMG submission 69236) | Marine viral communities from the Pacific Ocean - ETNP_6_85 (SPADES assembly) (version 2) | ecosystem: Environmental > Aquatic > Marine > Oceanic | place: Pacific Ocean | collected 2013-06-19
GACAGCAACTCAATCAGAACTACTTGACAAATCACTTTTAATTCTTGAACAGAAACAAGTTAGGTTTGAAGAAACAAAAGAAGACTTAACAATTGAGAAGACTCAAATAAATAAATCAATTTCAGATTTAAGAGTATCATTATCTAATCCACAGCAAGTATCATGGTTTGATAAAAATTCTCAAACAGTAATTACATCAACATCTAGCTCGGCAAGAAGAGCATTACAGGCAGAATTAAAAACTTCAATTACAGATAGAGATAATATAAATCTAAAGTTAGAAGCTGTATTAGATTCTATAGGTAAAACAGATATGGCTTTATTAGAAAAAGAAATATCTAATGAAGACCAAAGAGAATTAGGTCCTCTTAAATATCTAGCCAACACAACAGGATGGCCAATGGATAAGGTTGTTAATTATTTTTTACTTTTAATTATATTTGTATTTGACCCATTAGCAATTGCACTCGTGGTAGCTGCGAATATGGCATTTGCACAAATAAAGAAAAAAGACCCCGAAGTTATGATGTCAGTCCCAGAAGGAATGGAATTTAATACCCCCTACCCCATTGAAACAGAAGAAGTAGAAGATACAGATGAAATGATTATTGAACAAGAAATAATCGACGATGACTACTTTAATGATTTAGAAGCATATATAAAACACACCCAAGAAGAAGACATAGAAATAGTAACTTACCCTACATTTGTAGAAAAACATTATCCAAGAGAAGAAACTGAAGATATAGTTTCTCCTATAGAGGAGAAAGAAGAAATGGAAGAATCTAGAGTAATTAAAACAGAGGATGATTTGGATGAAAAAGAACTAGAAGAGTTGAGTACACAAGTGGGAATTCTGGAAAAAGAAATTGATGAAGAAGAGAAAGATAAAATAAACCCTACCGAAAAAGACCTTGAAAAATTAGCCGAAGCTCTTAAGATTGTTAATAAGAGTGTAGAACTAGACGAAGAAGTTCTAGAAGATAAATTAGATTTGGAAGAATTTTCTTTAAAAGAAAATGACAGTGAACAACGAAAACAATTATATGATTTATTGGTGGCAAATGGGTACGATAAAGCTTTTCTTAGAAAAAGTGACAGCACCTACCAACCAAACGACACCGAAATAAAGAATAACGAAACCATAGAAGAGGACGAAAGATACAGTGAAGATAATGTAGAAGAATATAGATTAACCGACACAACACAAACCTTAATAACTAAAATCACTAATAAAGACATAGCCGATGAGACAAAAACACACCTTAAATACCGAGGAAGAAAATAACCAAATCCTTTTATGTAATACTCATAGACCAGCAAAAGATTTTTTAAGAGGGCTCAAATTAAGAAATAATGGTAAACATAAAAAAATACCTAATTATTTTATAGAAAAAGACGGTAATGTACACCATTTGAATAAAAATGACATCACCCCACAATACTTATCTGGTTATTGTGATTCCGGTGTTACAGTGATTGCACTAGAAAATTTAGGGTGGCTTAAAAGAAGAAGTAATGACGGTAAGTTTATTGACTGGTTAGGTAATATTTATATTAATAAGGCACACGAGAAGAAATGGAGAGGTAAATTATTTTGGGACGAATATACAGATAAACAAACTGAATCAACTTCAGAACTTATTAAAAATATCTGTAAAAGAAAGAACATACCTAATGAGTTTATAGGCCATAATGTATTAGTTGAAGGTGTTGAAAATTTTAGAGGGATAGTCTCTAGAAGTAACTATAATGAATATTGGACAGATTTAAATCCGTCATTTAATTTTGAATTACTATGAAAAGAATAAATAAAATAAAAAATGTGGTTGATTATAATAATCGACAATACGATGAGATGAAATCATTACTAGATAAGTCTAGAGTGATATTTGAACAAAGAAAAGAAACAGACACTTTAGATAGAGACATAGAAAAGGTAGAAGAATATGAAGTTTCTAGTGGAAAAATTGTGGTACATGGATACACTACTCCAGACGTGACACTAACTGACGAAGAAAAAAATACCTACCAAGAAACTATGGACGATTTTATTGAACAAGTTTCAGATTTAGTAGATTATAACGCATTAAACATATATGAAAATAATGTTGAATGGTCTGGTATGTTAGTTAAATTTGACACAGAATTTTATTACACTGTGGGTGAAAGAAATGGTGTTTATTTGAGCGGGACTATGATGAAAGTCGATGAAGAAGCCTTAGAAATGTTAAATAACTTAAAAGATTACTATCAAATATTTTCAGCAAAATGGGCAAAAGTATTAGCAGAGAGAAAATCTACCAATAAAATGGAAGAAGAAAACGAATAATATGGAATTTTTAAAAAAGTCATGGAAATGGATAGTGGGGGCAATAGGATTTTTTATTGGTCTTGTATGGTTTATGAACACAAACTCAAGTAAAAAAGTTAAAAAGATTAAAAAGAATATTAAGTCTAACGAAAAGAAAACAAAAGAAGTTGACAAGAAAATAGAAAACGTAAAAAAGAAAAAGAAAGTTACAAAGAAAAAAATTGCTGACACAAATGAAGAATTAAAAAAGATTAAAAAGAAAAAACCTAAAGTAAAAAAGAAATCCGGAAAACAAGCAACTAACGCTCTAAAAAATAGACTTAAAAAAAGAAATTAATCATGAAAAAAATTAAATTAACCGAAAAAGATTTAACCGAAATAATACAAAAAGTTGTTAAAGAACAAAGAGACCCAGATGCTGATAGAAATAAATTTCTAGACGCTTATCGTGAAATGAGTTCTCACATCTTTAATATGTTTTATCATGATAAACAGGATATACGCTCACATGATGGAAGTAAGATAATTTTAGGGTTTAATGAATTACAAAAAGAAATAGATAGAGAGATGATGGGAGCTTGTAAAAAATATGAAGAAGCAAAAAGATATTTTAGAGCGTTTAGTGATAAGTGGATTTATAAGGAATAATTATACATATAATTTAAATATATATGAAAAAGATTAAATTAACAGAAGACGAATTAACCAAAATAATCAGTAAGGTTATTAAAGAACAAGATGAAAAATGTCCGGGGATGAGGACGTGGAAAAGTTATGGTTATAAACAAGGTATGGGGAGGTCTTTACAAAAAGCCATAACACCAGCTATAACATTTTATATTACACCTGAACCTACTACAGCATCCAGGTACTGTAATTATACTCTTTTCTGGCAAGACGGAATGGACCCAATTGATTTAGGTCAAGCAGATTTTTGTTTTAAGATAGCTAAAGCTTATGAAGATGCATTTAAAATGAAAAGAGCTAAGTAATGAAAAAATTAATACTAATATTATTATTGCTTACCCCAGTATGGGCCTTTACTCAAACACACACTTTTACTGAAAAAGAAGTGGTTGAAATGGACTCACTATTTCAAGTATATGAACAAACTGATAGTCTGCAGAAAATAGAAATTAAGTTATTAAACACACAAATCACCAACTACGAAACACTACACATACAAGATAGTCTTCATATAGCTTTCATGGGGGAGAAAACAGACCTACTAAATCAGAGAATAGATTTATATATGGATTTAACAAAAGAACTTAGACCAAAATGGTACAATAAACCAGTTATACACTTCTTTTTAGGGGCAGCAACAATTGTTACAGCTTCTTGGGTCGTATCTAATGTTAACTAATATTTATAGGTAATGGCATTAACAAAAACAGATAAAGACGAAATAGCAAGAATAGCTAGAAAAGAGATTAAAGACTTTATGACCAAACCCCAATTCAAAAAAGAAGTAGAAAAAGTAATTGCTACTGAAATTAAGAAAGGAAGAAATACAAGAGCAGAGATTGTAGATATTGTTAGTAAAGTAATGTTAGAGTTATATAAAACTTTCTGGTTTAGACGTAGTATGTGGCAATCAGAAATAAAAAGAGTGAGATAATGGGACAATTAGAAAACAATTTTAAAAGAGCATTAAGCAAAGCTATAGAAGGTCCAGACAAACTTATGTATAAAAATTTACTTAAAAACTCATCTTTAGACGAAAGTAACAAGAACCATGATTGTGAAAAAGTTCATGGAGGAAAATCACACAAAGAATGGGAAGAATCACAAAAAGTAGAAGGTGAGGTGGAAGAAGCTACTACTAGTGCAAGTGCAGGTGCTTTTTCCGCACCGTTAGGGTACGACCCTAGATTTAGAAAAAAGAAGAAAGAAGAGATGGAAGAAGAGACCACAGCGTCTAGTGCGGGTGCTTATGAGACACCACAAATGTGGGCAAAAAATGAGAAGAACTGGAGAGGAAAAGCAAAAACACAATGGCCAGGAGGAAAATTTGTTAAGGTAAAAGACAGATGTAAAAAATTCCCTTACTGTAATCAAGGAGATATAAATGCATTAGACCTTACCGAAAATAGTAAAATTAAAAAAGCGATTAATGAAGTTTGTAAAAAAACAGGAACAAGTAAAAAACATGTTAGAGAACTAGTAAAAAACGAAATAGAAGAGATTATAAGAAGAAGTATATATAAGTCCCCAATCACCTCTATATTAGGTCCTACAACTAAAATGGATAAACCAATAGGTAAAATATATACTATGGGCTCTAATGTTGGTGGAAAATACGAATAAATAGATATTTATAATAAAAAGAAATTATGTCAATATTAGCACAAAGTCCAGATTTAACAAAAATTATAAAAAAAGCAGTGGATAGAATTGGTGAGAACCATTCTCTATCAAGAGATAACAAAGGTGTAACTATGAGAGCTACAGAGATTGAAAAAGACAGAAAAGAGTTTAGAAAGACAAAAGTTATTGAAGAGTCTTTAAAAGCTGCGGCAGACGAGATGGCAGAAAAACTAGTATTAGAAAATACAATTGATGGGATGATTAAAGATGTTATCCAAGAACAGACTCAGGAGTATCCAAAGAATAAGGAAGAAGAAATAGCCTTAAGTGAATCTACGACTAATGTCATTAAAAAATTGGTAAACAAAAAATTAAAAAATAAACTTAATGAAGCACAGAAGTCACACCCAGGATATGACACATATGAAAAGGCTGTTAAAAAATCTAAAACTGAAAACAATAAAGCGATGAAAGCAACAGCAACAAAGTTTAAGGACTATGGTGACTTTAAAGGTAATACCCACCCAGAATACCCACACCAAGAAGATTCTAAAACTGACCCAGATAATATAGGATACCAATATTATAGAAATAATGATGATGACCAAGAATTCATTGATGATTTTGCTCATCCAGGACTACTAGATTTTGATATTAATAATTTAAATATGGAACGACTAACTGATTACTTAGAAGGTTCTTCAGAAACAGGAAATGCTCAAGAAGATGAAGACGGAGAAGCTTTAGGAAATGTAGGAAAAAGTGAGTTAGGAAATAAAATGAAAAAGTCAGCTGAACGTAGAAAAGAAAAGATAGCCGCAAATAAAGCTTCTATGAGTAATTTAAGAGGGTACACACCAGATGTACAAAAAGTTAAACAAGTAAAAGAAGAAGTTAACGTAGATATGGTGAATATGAAAAAATTGTGGAACTATAACAAAAATACACAATAAATCCCTTTACCTATACCCCTACTACTGACTATATTTATAAAATAAAAGATATGGAAAGAAGAGGACTATTACCCGAACAATTTTTTAAATATGTAACCGCACCCGTAAATCAGGACGACTTGAATATATGGGTTAAAGCTAATAATATTAATACAGAGAAGTTAGAACTTTTTTTCGATTATCTTAATGGACTTTATTCTACAGTTATAGAAACCTATTTAGGTGATGATGTAATTAAGGAGGATAAAGAAAGAAAAGAGCATTTTGATTGGTGTTGGAAGAATCTAGTTAAGAATTTTGAAGAAGAGAATATACGATTTAAGTATTATGGCCACCACTATGAGTATTTTTGGAACTTTTTTTACGAATCTTTTTATATTAATAAAAAAGAGGAAAATAAAGAAAAGATAAGTGAATTTCTATTCAAGTTATTTAGTTTACATCTACACAAGACTAAGTCTGAACTTGATATGTTGAGTGAGATTTATTTTATTTTAGAAGACAACTTGACAGTAGATAAATAATTTATTAACTTTAACCATGAGAATTATTAATATAATAAACAACGAACTTATAATTCGTAAACAAAAATTAGAAAATGAACTAGAAAGAGTTTTAAACTCTACCACTATTTCTACAAACGACCAACTACAGAAGTCCGTAGAATTAGTCAATAAATTAAGTGAGGCAAACTCAAGTTTAGTTACTTGGGAATCTTACATTAGTAAAACACAAACAACAGAATAGAATGGAAACATTAATGCAAATAGAAAATTTAGTAACTGCTATAAAAGTAGACACAGAAAAGTTTTTTGAAAAACACAATAAGAGTGCTGGTATTAGAGCTAGAAAATCATCGCAAGAATTAAAATCAATACTACAACAATTACGAAAAGAAATATTAGAAGAAAGTAAAAAATAAATGGATAACTGGATGTACATATGTGTATTTATTTTTACTATATTAGTTATTACAAGGAACGTATTCTTATTGGTAACAAGTTTGTTGTCCGCAGAACCCACCAAGTATACATTAAACTATAAAGAATTACTATTATTAGGATTTTCTATTTCCTATTTCCTAACCTACTTGATTACATAAATGACACTATACGAAGAAATATTACAATTTGATGAATTTTTTACTAGCATTAGAAGACATGATGACTTTCTAGTGTTTGACTTAAAGTTACCATTAAACTGGGAAGATAAAAAGATTCTCACTAGCCGAGGAGATAAAATTCAGATGAAAATAGGAACTCAGAACCAAACACATAAAATAGTTTCATTTTTCACGTTATTTAACGAGGAAAGTACTTCTTTACTCATAGCCGAGATACAAGCTATTATAAAATGGAATAAAGATATAGAAGAAAAAAGTACCTTATTAAATATGAAGATGATGGAATTAAAGAAAATGTTTTCAGAGAACAATGTAGATTCTTTACGAGAATTAGAATTTAATTTCACCCCAAAAATGACATTCAATGAAAAAGGAGAAAAAGCAGAAGAAGGAAGCCTGGTTGCGACAAGAGATATTAAAGGACAATAAGGACATCCTAGAACATAAGAAAAAAACAATAGAAGAGATTAAAAAAGTAGGGTTGGACACTTTTTTAAACAATAAAAAACTAATACCTAAGGACTCTACAAAGAAGAAAGAAGGATTATGGAAGAAAATCAAAAACAGTTTAAAATTTTAAGTGATTGTGCACAGATTGCAGAACTGTTAAAGAATAACCCTAATATCAGTAGTTCCCAAATCAACCTTCACATTCCCCACAATACATTCATAGAGGTTTTACATGAGATAGAAGAATTTGTAAAGGTAAGAGTAGACCTATCACAACCTACCGTATCATTAAAGATGAATGAGATTGAGTTCATCTTTCACAAATCTAATAAGTAAATTGTTTTCTTAAAAATGCACGGTCATAACCATTAGACACCAATAAATCATACAATTGTTTGCGTTGGACCGTATCGTTATCCCTAACAAATAAACAATCATAACGACCATTATTTAAAAACTCCAATTCGATAAGACCTAATAACCTTAAAGCGTCGGAAACCGTCTTTAAACTAAAAAGATTAAAAATTTCATCTTTTTGAACAATAACCTTATTATTAAGACTAAACACCTGTTTAAATTCAGTATCTGATAGGTAAGAAGATATAAAGTCACCAAAACTTATTTTAGACTTAGTATTGTGGTCGTATATACGTTCTTCTTTCCAGTATGGAAGTAATTTAATTATGTGGTAACTAGAGTCACCCAACGATATTTTTTTAGTACGGCCTAAAGAATCTTTTACAAAAATTGTTTTATCTGATTGTTCAGTAGTGATTATTGCAAGCTCAAACATTGTTTTTTTACGTGAAATATATTCTGTAATGAATTTAGGCTTTTTTTCTTCAATAAGTTTATTATATTTCTTTAAAATACTTTTTTTACTGTTGGAAGAAAAAAATACTTTATTTCTTTCACCATTTTTAAATAAAACGATTTTATATTTATTTCTATTATAAGTCATATGAATAAAGATTACTACAAAACTCTAAATATCAATAGAAACGCGTCGCAGGCTGAAGTAAAAAAGGCTTTTAGAACACTTTCTAAACAACATCACCCCGATAAAGGTGGTGACGCTAATACTTTTAAAGAAATGTCGGAAGCGTATGACACCCTAAGTGACGAGACCAAGAGAAGGGAATATGACACTCGAGGACAAAACCCCTTCAGTCAATTTAATCAACAAAGAGGTCCCAACATGGACGATTTAGTCAATCAATTTTTTGGTAGACGACAACAACCCCAAAGACCAAATAGAAAAGGTAGAGGACTTAATATCCCATTACAGGTAGAACTAGAAGATGTATTTTTTGGTCGAAATAAAAAAATTAAATATAAGAGACAGGTTAATTGTGGTGGGTGTAACGCGACAGGCGGAGAACATTATGTATGTCGTACATGCCATGGAAGGGGTACTATACAACATGCAGTAGGTAATGCATTCTTTAGACAGTTACACCAAGCGGAATGTAGTGCATGTAATGGACGTGGAAAAATCATCACCAGACCGTGTAGCACATGTGGGGGAAGTGCAAGGATTAATAAAGAAAATACGGTAGAGTTTAGTATCCCACAAGACTTAATGACAGGACAAGTCTACACGTTTAGAAATTTGGGTGATGAAATAAAAGGTGGAGAAGCGGGAGACCTACAAATACAAGTGGTAATAACTAAACACCAACATTTTAATATACTAAATAAAGATTTGGTCTACGAACCAGTTCTATCTGTTTTAGATATGATTTTGGGGTGTAAGGTTGAGGTCCCTTATTTTGAAGGTCCTATTATGGCACAGGTACCCGAAGGTAGTGATGTTGAGGAAAGTTTCATAATACGAGGAAAGGGATTGAGAACTCCTGGAGGACCTGGAAATATAATGATAAAACCCAAAATAGTTACCCCACAACATTTAACTCACGAAGAAAAAGAAACATTAAAAATTTTGAGAGACAAAAAGAAAAATTAGAATAGAGAGATAAAAAACTTTACAACGTAAAAATAACCTATTAACAAGGGTACCCAAGCAAATAATATGACAACAACCTTCTCAAATTTAGTAAGTTTACCCATAGAATCATCCCAGTTCTTATCCAACCATTTTCTTTTTTGGATTTCAGTAGAATCTTTTAGGTCTTTTAATTTGGTACCATAATAATTATTGAGATTATTTCCCTTACAATTTTTACAAGCCATAGTTTTTTCTTTAAATATAAATATTGAGATTTAACAAGTAAATAAAACTTGAAATCACTATTAAAATATATTATTATTATAACATGAACAAACAGACAACATTATTTGATATTATAGAAGAGGAAGAACTCTTTGATTTCGAAGGCAACAAACAAAACCTTATTGACAATCTGGATATGTTAAAAAAGATGACCGTCCAAGAACAAACACTTTATAAAAAGTGGCAAGAAATGAATAAGGGTGGCAAGATGGCCAAGATAAAAAATAAATTGTACGATTACCGAATAAATCTATGGGTACCATCAGATTTAGATGACCTAGAACACACTATAAAACAAATTGAAGAGTTAGAACCTTATGTTGAAATGGCAACACCAGGAAAAGGTGTTACCGAATGGGTAAACTATAGAAAACTTATCCATACGATGGAATGGGTTGCAAATCCTGGACGAAATATGAAATTCTGGGTTAGGGATAGGAAAACAGAGAAAGTCCTTGGTTTGATTTGTTTAGGGTCTGACGTTACAAGTATTAAAGTTAGAGACGCTTATATAGGTTGGGATAAAACTAATAAGTTCGACCAACATAAATTAAACAATACAGCTATAGCAACTACAATATGTTCAACACAACCAGGTGGGTATAATATGTTGATGGGTAAGTTAGTTGCAGCTCTTACTACATGTAAAACTATTAGAGATGCGTGGGAAGAAAAATACGGGGACAAATTAATCGCGGTAGGAACAACCTCACTATATGGTATAAATTCTATGTATAATGGAATGCCACACTTCAAAACAATGGGGGAAACAGCAGGTCAGGTAAGATTAAAACCAGATGACGACGTATATTTACCTTGGAATAGTTGGTTAAAAGAAAACCATCCTGAAGAACACCATAAAGCTATAAATGCTACCGGACCTAAACAAAACATAATTAATAAAGTTTTTAAACATTGTGGAATAAAACCTTCTACTTACGACCATGGATTCAAGAGAGGAGTCTATCTTGCAATGATGTATGATAATGGGTGTGAGTTCCTAAGAAACGAAATAACAGAAGAAGAGTTAAAACTAAAAAAGAAATTCCAAGATGATATACCTTACACAGAAAAATGGTGGAAGAAAAAAGCAATAAGAAGATATAAAAATATGTACAACCAAGACAGGATTAAACCAGAACAATTATTTTATTGGGATGTTATTGATTTATCATGGGAAGACACACAAGATAAATACATAAAAGAAGTAGGAAGATAATATGACAAATACAACACTATTAATAGCATTATTCATTTTAGAAGTAGTAGCTTTTGGATGGTTAATCTGGGAGGCAAAAATGGGTAGAGAAAAAAGAGAACAAATAATACAATTAGAGGAACAGATATTAAAACTAGAAAAAGTAATAATATCAATGGAAAAAACAATAATTAAAAAATTAGATAAAAGAAAAAGATATAATGAAAAAAAGAACACTAAACGAATTAAGACAAGTTAAAACTTATGGTTATACCCCACCATCTCCTTCCAGAGAAAAAAAGAAAGAAGAAGAAAAGGAGTTAAAAGATAAGAGTAAAATAGAAAAAAAATATTAACCTTTTAAAAATTAAAAAAATGGCAAAAAATAAAAAAGAAAATTTAGGTAACTACATTTGTAAAATTGGTAAATATGATGTAAGACAACACATGGTTTTACCTAGAAAACAAAAAAATTTCCAAGGAAAAGTAACAATGACAGCTGGAAGTACAGAAGGTAGAGTTTATTTAGGTAAAAAGTTA
>Ga0080013_1005931_pt1 | contig 11121 bp, 7 predicted proteins | sample ETNvirenome_6_85_FD_69236 | JGI IMG/M metagenome (GOLD analysis project Ga0080013, IMG submission 69236) | Marine viral communities from the Pacific Ocean - ETNP_6_85 (SPADES assembly) (version 2) | ecosystem: Environmental > Aquatic > Marine > Oceanic | place: Pacific Ocean | collected 2013-06-19
TTATAGGAGTTCTTAAAAATGCCATTCTGGTCAACAAACTTTGGTGAAGACACCACATTAAAAGATCCAAAGAGACAATTTAGATTTTATGTGGAGTTTCAGGGGATTAGCGCCGCACAGGGCGGTGCTACACTTTGGTATGCTAAGACAGCAGCAAAACCAAGCTTTACGGTCGAAGCCGTACAACACAATTATTTGAACCATGTTTTCAACTATCCCGGCAAAGTAACGTGGGGAGATATTACCGTTACGCTTGTCGATCCAGTCGAGCCAGATATGGCTGCAACTTTGGCAGATATTCTTGTTCAGTCTGGTTATTCTCCTCCTACTGATGCAACTACTGACAGTATGGGCAGCATTTCTAAGGCAAAAGCTGCGGCTGCTTTGGGAACCGTGGTCATCACTCAGATTGATTCAAATGGCGGAGAATTAGAAAAGTGGACTCTTTGGAACTCATTCATTACTGATGTAAAGTTTGGAGATTCGCTGGCCTATGGTACTGATGATTTAACAGAAATGTCCGTTACTCTTAAGTATGACTGGGCGAGAATTGAGACTAACTCCGACAATGGTGGGTCAGTCCTAGTTGCCGGCGATGGTGGCACAGAATTCTTTAGTGTATAATAGATAAAAAAAGAGGTGTATATTGTCTAGAAACAGAGACCGCCTAGGCGGTGTTCAACAGCACGACGTAAACCCTCCACCATTAACAACGCAAAGTGAAGGTGGTAGTGGTTTTTCGTTCGTTGTTCCCACGGAGTTCGTGGAATTGCCATCACAGGGAAGGTTTTATCCCGAAGGGCACTCCTTGCATCAGCAAGATAGTATTGAAATTCGTCAAATGACGGCGAAAGAAGAAGATATACTTACGTCAAGAACATTACTTAAAAAAGGTGTTGCGCTTGACAGGGTTATAGAAAATTTGATTGTGGATAAACGAATAAATCCGGATTCTCTCTTGGTCGGGGACAAAAATGCGATTGTTATTGCTATGCGAGTTTCTGGATACGGGAACGAATATAATACTCAAGTAACCTGCCCAAGCTGCGCATCGGTACAAGAATTTAATTTCGATCTCAACAAGGCAACCGTAGAGCCTGGCGCCACAAATGAAGAGCCGTGGGAAGTTGAATATAATGGCAATGGAACGTTTGATGTTGTTCTGCCAAATACTCAAGTGAAAGCAACGTTTAGACTGCTGACAGGAAAAGATGAAAAATCACTTTTTGATGGAATGGAACGAGATCGAAAAGCAAAAAAATATGAACAAGGAATTACAAGACAGTTATGGAATATTCTTGTGGCTGTCAATGACGATTCTTCACCGGAAGCGATTGAATTTTTAGTTAAGAACATTCCATCGATAGACTCAAGATTTCTAAGGCTCGCCTATCGCGACACAGCGCCCAATATTGATTTAACGCAGAATTTTGAGTGCGCAGAGTGTGATTACGAGCAAGACATGGGGGTTCCGCTCACCGCGGACTTTTTTTGGCCTGACCGATGAATATATGGAGAACGTGTATGAGCAGTTCTTCTTTTTGAAATATTCTGGTGGATGGTCATTTTCTGAAGCTTATAGCCTGCCAATTGGGTTGCGCAAGTGGTTTAGTGAGCGTCTGGTGAGCCAAATAGAGGCCGAAAACGAAGCTATGGAAAGTTCTTCGTCCGGATCGAAAAAAACGCAAACATTAAGCGCCCACAATCAGCCCGCACCGCCCCCACAAATGGCGGGAAAAAACAGACGGAGTTCATAGCTCTGTCTTTTTTTGTGGGAAACTATTTAGGTTTAGACGCGCAAAGAGGAACCTTTTATGCCTAATGACAATGGCAATGACAATGGCGATCCAAAGACCCCTGTCTCGCTCACCCGGGAAGAGCGCGCAGCTGCAGGCGAAGCCCGCAAGAAAAAAGAAGAAGACGAAGCGAAGGCCCTGGCCGCCACGGAAGCCAAAAACGCCGCGGCCCGCGTTAAGCAACACGGATTCGATGCGGCAGCTCTCGCCAAGCGTCTTGATGGACTTATAGAAGAGCGAGATCTCCAAAGCCAGGTTAATAATTTAACAGTTGAGAGGCTCGCTTTAATTGCTAAAGAAGCTGACGCGGAGGGGAAACTCAACAAGGCTATTGATGTTCGCCGCGAGAATTTAAAAGCAACCGCTGATGAAGCCAAAAAGGTTCATAAAGTAGCGAACGACGCGGCGCTGAAGGAGATGACTAGTCTTGAAAAGAGACTATTGTTACAAACAGCCGCGATGGAAAAAGAAAAGGCCGCAAAGAAGGCCGCGATGGAAAGTGCGATTGCCGAGGGTGAAGACGCCGAGGAACAAAGGAAAAATTATGAAAGAGAGAGTAATCTATTAGATCAGAAGATTAAAAAACTAAAGGACAGCGCCGCGGCCGCAAACGAACTTGGTACCGCCGTTGGCGCAGCATTTAAGATAGATAAGGCTGTTAATTTTACTGCGAGTGTAGAAAAAGCTGCGAAAGCTATGTCCACCACCGGTGGGGCCATGACGCTATTTTCAAAAGGGTTTACTTCCATCGCTACGTCGCTCATCGATAGTATGATTGGTCTTGTTGTTTCGATTGTAGATGCCGAAAATGCATTTAGAAAGATTACGGGCGCCTCACAAGAATTTGCCGGCTCTATGATGGAGACTTGGCATGCAACGAAGAGATTCGGGGTTTCTATGGAAGAGGCTACCGCCGCCCACGCAGATTTATATAAAAGTTTTACTGATTTTACCATGTTAGCTCCTGAAGTGCGGCAGGAGCTAGGTGATACTATAGCCGTATTGAGCAAATTTGGAATCTCCACTCAAGACGCTGCAAAAAGCGTTCAGATGATGACCAAAGCAATGGGCGTCATACCCGGCCAAGCCGATGATATGTTATTAGGATTGAAAGATTTTGCAATTGGTATTGGTGTGGCTCCAGCACAGATGGCCGCCGATTTTGCGAATGCCTCCAGTGAGCTTGCAAAATTTGGTGATGCCGGTATGAAAGCATTTAAAGGCATAGCAATACAAGCCAAGCTTACTGGTATGGAGTTACCAAAGCTTCTTGCGTTGGTTGCTAAGTTTGATACATTTGAAGACGCAGCAAAACAAGCTGGAATGTTGAACGCCGCATTAGGTGGAAACTTTGTGAATGCAATGGATCTTTTGATGGAAACCGATCCGGCTGCAAGATTTAATATGATTCGCGATGCGATAAAACAAACCGGATTGTCTTTCACTGATATGAGCTATTACCAAAGATTGTTTTACACAGAAGCACTTGGGTTAGGTGACGTTAGCGAGTTGGCGTTTATAATGTCAGATAGAATGGATTTGTTGGGTGATAAAACAGATGAATCAGCGCAATCAATGATTGAATCCGCCGAACAAGCCTTGGCATTTCAATCCACCACGGAACAACTGAAAGCAGCGCTTATCGAGATGGTGCCCATATTGACTCCTCTTGTTGTAAAATTACGCGATATGCTTAAGTATGCTGCGGAAAACACAGAGACCTTTAAGTTTTGGGCGAAGGTAATTATCAGTGTCGGTGGGGCGCTGAAAATAGCGGGCCTTTTTATGACTGTTTTCGGTACCGCCATCGCCGCAGCCGGGGCACCGATTGGGGTGGTTGTAGCAGGGATCACCGCTCTCGTCGTGGCCATTGGGTTGGCTATTTGGTCGTTATTTGAAAAAACAGGAAGTCCGACGTTTTATGAAGGAATAAAAGAATTCGGCGGTATATTTGATGGGATGGCAAAAGCCATCGACCGCGCCGTCGCGGGCCTCCGGAGATTAGCAGCAGCAGTAAAATTTACTAACTTTGAATTCAATAAGCCCGGCTCGCCCTCCTTCTTGGAAGCAGTTAGCGACCTGATGCCCAAGAATTTTTTGGAAATTGAAGAAACGGTCAGAAAAACAAGCAGAGCCATGATGGGACTCGGAGGAATGGTAAGTTGGGTTAACCACAAATTTAACGAAAAGCATTCGCCTTCCTTCTTGGAAGGTCTTGCCATGGTCGGAGAGGCGTCGAAGGCCGGCCTGATTACCGGCGCCACGCGATCCGGAGAAATCGGTGGCGCTGGGGCTGTCGCCGGCGCGGTAGGAGGCTCAATTGTGCCTGTTGCTGGCAACATGGTCGGCGGAGTGTCCGCCGGCACCCTAGGCGCCGTGGTCGGCGGCGCTACCGGTTTCGTAGAAGGTTTTCTCGGTAGCGTGTACGACCAGCTCGACGAGTCCTCGCGAGAAGAAGCTCGCGCAAAAACATATGTCGGTCGTGCGCCAGAGGGCTTCGTTGCTAGCGTTAGCGCCCCTGGCTATGGAGCCACCCCCGGAGTTGCCGCACCCCAACGTTTCACAGTGCCAACGAATGCAGCTGGAAATATGATGACGCGCCAACCCTTGCAAACGTTTGCAGGTGCCGCACCTGAACTTAATGCCGCGGCCATAGGCACGGCGATAGAGAAGGAGCGCTCCAGAGCCGCCGACAGCACGCCCAAGACGATGTACATTCAATTAGATCCTTCTTCCACCCGAGCGTTTCTAGAGGGTAGAATTACAGAAGTAGTGGTAAAGAGAGAGAACGCCGAAACGCGCACCGCCGTGATGGGCGCATAAATTTAGGAGGAAATACAAATGGCACGCAAAACAGCACAAGAGCGACTTGAAAAATACAACGAAAAACAAGCAGCGAAGCAGTGGGAGCGCGACGAGATTGCCGCCAACGCCAAGATGGTGGCTGAAGTCGTAGCCGAAGTACAGGAAAAGAAGGCTGCAGTCCGAAAAGCAGCACTCAAAGCGGCTATGATGCCGATGATTAGAGCAACTGACGCGTACGCCGAGAACGCCGGCGCAAAGATCAAGTTTAAGCATGTGCCCAGCGGTCGTACGGTTGGCTTTAAAGCGTTTATAACAGCATTTAATGAAACTTATAGTTCAGATTGGGCAAATGAAGTTGTGTATGGTCGCGTTGATCCGATTTATTTATTCAAGAACACGACAAGAAAGATTTCACTAGCTTTTAAAATACCAGCGGCGGATATAGCAGAAGCCAAATCCAATTTGGCGGCAGTACAAGAATTAATTCAGTGTTTATATCCGAATTACACTACTCTTAGAGACCCTCACGGCACACAAGCAGCACAAACAATTTCCCAATCTCCAATGATGAGAATACAGGTTATGAATTTATTACAAACCGGAGCGTCCGGATCCCCGATGGAGAATCTTTATCAATCGGAGACCGGTCGCATGCCGTGGGAACACGGCCAATTAGGAGTAATTAACAGCCTTACTGTAAATCACAATCTTGAAGGCCCTGACGGCGTTCTGCATGACGGAATAGGAAAAGTTTATTCAAAACTAATAGACGTTAACCTTGATTTTTCTCCAATTCACGAACATCCAATTGGCTGGTCCAAAAACGGAATGACCGTGCAGCCTATGAGCCCGAATTTTCCCTACAATGCGGGAGGAAGGCGAAAGCGAGAAGGTAACTTAAAATTTGCCCGAGAGAGCCAGCAGGGTCGAATCGATAACATAGGGAACTTGGCGCCGGATGCTACCGATGGTGCTGCGGAAGCTACCACCAGACGCGCCCAGCGCTTACAAAATCAAGCCGCGAGAGAGGAGAAGAAAGCGTCGATAAAATCTTTTATGGAGAATTCGGACATGACGCGCAAAGAAGCGCGCCAGGCGGTGGAAATTTTGTCGGAGCCCGGGTCACGCGGGTGACCTCGTATGGAGAGTAAATTATGGGAAGATACGATAAATATAGAATTCTTGAAAACTCAAACGACTATTACAAATCGTTAAGAGAGTCACGAGGTGTCAGTATCATAGAACACTATGAGACGCCGGCGTTTAGCAATCCTACCGTCGCCCAACGCGCGAGTCTTTTAACAGACGCACGTATATGGAAATATGGTGATCGCCTATATAACCTGGCTAGTCAATATTATGGCGACACTCGCTACTGGTGGGTGATAGCATGGTATAACGGTCTCCCCTGCGAAGCAGAAATAGAAAATGGTACCGTAATTTATATTCCTGTGGATATAGGCAGTGCGCTTGAAGTGTTAGGAGCAGTATAAAATGGCGGAGGAATGTGGTTTTGATTTTAGCTCGATAGCTAGTCAGAGAACCGAAGTTGTAAAATGGTATAGCATATATATTTGTGACGTCCAGAGGGAGATAGACAAAGCCAAAAAAATCATTGTCAGTTATAACAAGGCTGTCAAAGAATATAATACCAACCGCGACAAAAGCGCCGGCGGTTGGTCCTCCCCCGGAGCCATGCAGGAAATCCTGTTTATATCCAGTGATACGACGACTGATTGGTTTAATTTGAGAAAGTATTCAGCCTTTGCTACTCATGGTGAGGGTGACCCGTACGCCTATGCCGCTACCACCGTTGGCACCATAGATTTTTCGTTCGTGCCGGGAGTCTTGCAAGGTAACTATAACATCGCCCTGGAGTTGAAAGATAACATCGAGCTGTGGACGTCCGCGGGTACCGCCTACAGCGCTATTTTTAAAAACGCTTCTGCGACATATGAAAACCTGCTGAAAGAACTAACCATTACGAACGGCTCTGCTCATGCCAAATCTAGGGAGGAACAGACTATTGGCGGTTGGTCGGGCGAGAATGATGCCGCCAAACTTCAAGCTATAGCAAATCACTTACAAATATATTACGAATATCCGGAGATTGGGCTATTAGCGGTTACCGCCAAGGCCGCGGCCGCCGCGTTGCCTGATGCAGACACCCGCAGCAAGTACTTTGATGAGGAAGGAAACATCGCATCCGGGCTGGAAGAAGCTGAAAAACAGAGGGCCGCAGAAATTAAAGCCAAGTTGGGTGAACAAGCCTTGTCGGCCCAGTTAGAAGATCCAGACGAAATACCAGACTCTTTTGCAAACATTTCTCAGAGTGAACAATGTTTTTTGTTAGCGCATGTGATTGATTTAGCTCAATTTAAAAAAGCCAAAGAGGCAGACATATCTTCTCCACTCCCTTCCTATCCGAAGGCCAATAGTCTACATAATGCAGCTCTAATGGTAGAAGGTGATCCTTATGGCTTTATTAATAAACTTACACAACATCCGGCCCAAAATGAGTTTTTTAACATGGAAACAAAACAAATTTCTGCTTTACAACCAATGATAAGACTTTATAAAATTGTCAAAGTTGACGGAAAAACGAAACAACAAGAATATATGTTTGATTCACATGCTTCCAGAACCGACGTGGAGAGTCTTTTTGCCAACAAGGATAAGCGCGGATTTGGTGTTGGGATCAAAGAATTTAATTTCACTTACGACGGCAGTTCTATGTTTTCAGCAAAAAAGAGTATTAAAGCTCAACTAAAAATATTTGCCAGCAGTTTTGATGAATTATTAGTTCCCCGCCGCGGGAATCCAGAGTTCGAAGGGAAAGGAGATTATAGATATGCAGAGCTGGCTTTAAAAACTGGGAAAATGAAAACATCTAGCGAAAAGATAGAAAACGCAGCTGCAGAGAGCTGTCAAACATTTGAAGACGTACAAGAGAATTTAGAAAAGTTAAATTTTAGGCTAAAAGCAGTAGTAGGCTGGGCGCGCCCAAGTGGAAACACCAGTAGTCTTTTTCCAACCACAGAAAAGGGAAAACAAAAACTATTGGATGCCGTCAACGAGTCATATGTTACTTTAAATTTAACTCCTACTATTCATGAATTTCAAATTGATGATATGGGGCGAGTTAATTTTACGATTAATTATTTAGCGTATATCGATGATTTTTTCGATCAATCAGAATTTGATATTTTTTATGATGAGGACGTTTTAGCGAGACAACACGCTAGAACTGTTATCCATTCGATTTTGACTTCAGTTTGCGATAGCGAGGAAAAGATTAAAAAATTTAAAGATAATCTTGCAAGCTCCGGTATTGTTCGCAATGACAAATTGCAAAATATGCGATCATTGATGGGACGATTAAATACTACCGCAGTGAAATATATCAACATAGAGAATAAAGATCTGTCCAATCATAAATCGCCTTTTTACGCCGGCGTGTCAGACAGTCCGACAGTGCACGATTCTGACGAGGACATGTCCCAGGCCGAGAAAACATCAATGGGGCTAGATAAGGGTTATCAGGAACAGTTCATGAAAGAACAGGAAAAAAGATCCAAGATGCCCTCCTCGGCCAGCAGAGCCGCCGAGAGGATATTAGGCGTAAAAAAAGGTATCTTTATCGATGACGCGGCCGGCGGCAGTAATACAAGAACCATAAGCTTTTTTTATGTAAGTGATTTGCTTAATGTAATTTTAGAAGGAATTGGTGACCGAATTGAGAAGGAAGGGACACTCGAGTTCTGGGAAAATGAGGTATTAAATGAATATATGAATTGGCGCCCGGAAATTTTTGATAAAAATACCGCCACCACAAAATTCTCGACGCATGTGAAACGATCACAGAAAAAAGCGAAAAGGTTTGGCCAAGAATACCAGAAATTTAGACTTATGCTTGGGCCACTTGAGCTTGTCAATCCGGCGACCGGAACATACCCGGAGGCTTCTCCATCTAGAAATGTTAGTTTTGGAGATCTTCCGGTTTCAACTAAATATTTCATGTCGTGGCTGAGCGACAAGATAATTACAAGAGATCAAACTCAATACAATTTGACCATTTTTCTAAAAGATTTTTTTGAACATCTCGTGCGTGATTTTTTAAATAATGAGAAATGTTTCAGCGACGTCGCAAATATAAAACAAAAAGCGAGCTTAAATGAAACGGTTATTACATCTTATAAAAATCCCGCAAGCGAATATGATGAAATTACTGATTGGATCGATAAAAACTTTCCCCGGATCCGAGACTCCCGGGATGCCAGCAAGGCCGGCGGATTTAAATTAGGCGGCAAAGGCCCCAAACTTTCGCCAAGAGGGTATGTTGATAAAATGCCACAGCCTATCTTAAACGTTTCTGGGCCTCATACTAGAAGTGGTACCAGCCCCTTGGTTGATCTCGGCGCCGAGAACGAAATAAATTATTTAATATATTCTGCAGCTCGTGTACAACCAAAGGAACTTCAAAATGGTTCACGCGTGGAAGACGAAGCGAGAGGAATTTTTCATTATTTAATTGGCCGGCCCCGGGGCATTGTTAAGAATATTAACCTTACGAGAGCTGAATCAAAATATTTAAAGGTAGTGAGATTTGAACAAGAAGGGTTTGACGGCTTACAACAATTACGCGAAGTATATAATGTGGAAATTGATTGTTTTGCAAATGTCAAAACGTTTCCGGGCACCTATATTTTTGTTGATCCGCGCGGCTTTGCGCCAAACACACCTACCTATGCGTCAACAAAGAAGGACCCGGGGACAGCAAAACAACGCCCCCACCCCTTGGATTTAACACAATATGGCATAGGAGGTTATTGTATGATATATCGTTCAGAACATAGCTTTGCGCCAGGACAGGCAAACACGAAACTACAAGCTGCGTGGGTTGCTGCCGTAGATCCTGCTGATGGATGCCAGCTGCCCACGCCATCGAGCGGAGGAGATGGCAGTATAAAGAAGAACTGTAAAGAGGTTAAAGGTCCGATTCGTCCACCTAAAATTCACGCCCCCAAGCAATAATACATCCGGGAGATCATAAAATATGTCGACAAATTATGCAGAATCAAATAAAGAATCTACCATCGATCTTTTTAACAAGAGAACAATTTATGCAGGTGATGTAGCGGCTTCTCCCGCTGCTGTTTATGAAAATTTAGTTAATTTCAATTTTGGTGAAAAACATTTGTACGGAAGAGTCAATCAACTTTTTGTTCCCATAGTCCCGACCCCCACTTTTTTGCCTTTAAAACAATTTAAGGCTTCTAATGCGCCCGAAAAAAACATATCTGCAATTAATTTTGTAGTGGATGCTTTTAACGGACTCGCGTTGGAATTTAAAAGATGCGCCGCGGCCGGTCAAATTAGTAGCAATGATTCTTTTTTAAGCAACCTAACGGTTTATAAGGCATATGAAGATCCAGAAAAACTTTACAATGAACATTTAACAGCCTATTTTAATTCTATTACGACCGCACTTAAAAGCAACAAGGTGCAGGTTAAAAATTTTGATGAATTCATTATTAACTTTAAACTTCTGTTGGAAATCAGTATTCGACAAATTCCCTTTACAAAGGCAGCATATATTAAAAGTCGGTACTGTCCAATTAATTGTTCCGGACTGGTTATAGAAATAGCAGACTTAGATTGTGCGAACGATGAAGAGAAAATAAATAATTTTGTTAACAGCAAAAACTGGCAATTTTACGTAAATGCTTGTCGATCTTACGGTTTTATGGTGGACAGGTTTATACCATGGAGATTGGTGGCTGATATTGGTGATATCCCCACCCCCTCTAGAATGTTGGATTATGCTGGTGAATATGGTTTTAGCACGGGAGCACAAATTTTAACGATGGGCTATGAATATGCGCATACGTCTTTTTACGATAAATTTAAATATTTTCTTCTTAACTTATATAATCAAGCGAAGCCCGACTATATTCAGGAAATTAAACATTGCGCCGGCGAGATTAAAACATTCATTACATATCCGCAGGAATACACAATAGATCAGTTGACTAATAAATATTCAGAGGAATATTTTTTGAAATTGTACTTCGATCTCCGGTTTTTAGAAGAAGAATCGCAGTTTAAAGACTTCGAAAAAGAAATGTTAATAGACGACTGCCTTGAGCTTTATCAAAGCAACGACGCCTCAACAGCATTAGAAGTTTTCGAAAGAATTCTCAATAAAACATTTGACTATCGCGGCTCTTTGAGTTATATTAAGGAACAGTTAGAGGCGGAACGCACTACAACTGCCACCAGTGCGATTACCACGACCGGTGGCGGCTATTAAGTAACGGAGCTAAATTGATATTTCAAACGCTTGACGACAAGACGGAATGTGTCGGAGTGTATGTAGATGGTCAGTTGTATTTTGACAATTGGCCCGATGACCTTACGCAGACATGGAAATACACGGGATTTTCAAAAGACGCAGATATAGAGTACGCTTCTCTTTATTGTGATGGCTTGAACTTGGAGCGCGCAGCACCAGAAAGCT
>Ga0080013_1005932_pt1 | contig 11120 bp, 3 predicted proteins | sample ETNvirenome_6_85_FD_69236 | JGI IMG/M metagenome (GOLD analysis project Ga0080013, IMG submission 69236) | Marine viral communities from the Pacific Ocean - ETNP_6_85 (SPADES assembly) (version 2) | ecosystem: Environmental > Aquatic > Marine > Oceanic | place: Pacific Ocean | collected 2013-06-19
TAATATAGTTGCGGGGATGTTGGAAGGACAGAGTTGGCGTAAAGGTTTGGGCGCAGAGATGAAAAAATCTTTGAACGATCCCAAGGGATTTCTTGGTGAGAAACTTGAAGCCTTAAATACCAAAGCCACAGATGAGTTTGCATTTACTCAAGCAGCATACCAGGGTAACAAAAAGCATCAAACACAACTGCAAGAAAAATCAGATGCATGGAAAGCTCTTTATGACAAGGCAAGAGCCCGCAACGGCCCAGAACAAACTATGATGAAAAAAAATATGATACAAGCGCAGGTTGCGGCTGACAAAGCTGGAAAAGATGCAACTAAATCACTATTGAAAGGCGCAGGAAAAGCAGGTCTTGCTGCCGGTGGCGCTGCAGGTCTTTCAGCGGGTATTAATGCATTTGCTGAAACTGGCTCTCTTAAAGAGGCCGGCAAGGCAGCTGTCGTATCAGGCGGTGGAGCTGCTGTTTCAGCGGGACTTACAGCAGCATTAACTCCAGCTCTTGGTCCATTAGCTCCTTTAGTTGGAGGTATTGGCGGCCAATTGGTTTCAGCAGGTTTAAGTAGATTGTTTGGCGGAAAGAAACAAGTAAATGGGCCCGTAGCTAGAGCAAAAATATTAGGTGGTCTTTCGGGAGCCTTAAGGCTTGCAAGAAAACCTGGCGGCGAACAACTTTATGAATCATTTAAGATCGGTAGTCGATTGAATAAAATGGCCAATAAGAATATAGATGCAGCTGCGATGAACTCTGATGGTCAAATGGATAGTGGACTGCAAGGTGAATTAATTAGTGGCGTTGGCTCCTTAATACAAAAATCTACTGGAGCAACACTGAATTCTGATGAAGTAATGACCTTCTTGTCAGCTATGAAGGGGTCGGGAATGCAGGCCCACGAACAAAAATCATTACTTACTAGCTTTGAAAGAAAATTTGAAGGTGTCGGTGCAAGAGGAGCAATTGTTAATAGACCAACAGTAGCCTTGATAGGTGAGGCAGGGCCTGAGGCGGTTACTCCACTTGACCAAACAAGAGGGAATGGCCCATTACCTGGCGGTGGTAGCGGTGGTGATTTAGCTGGCGAGATAAGGCAAATGAATCAGTTGTTAGCTAAGTATGTTAGTAATCCTCCACCTATTAATATTGATGGTCAAAGAGTAAGTCGAGTAATAAATGCAGCAAATTCAGACGATATTAGAACTGGTGTATCCACCGTTAATTCAAGAATCTAGAGAACATAAATGGCTGAAAGAACAAAACAAACCAGATTAGAAGAGTTAGATTTGCGGGCCAAATCTTTGTTGGAGGCGTGGAATAAGGATACATTTGGTCAAATACAACAAAATATGGCCGGCTATTACGAAAGCGGCGACGCTTATCAATTTACCAATTCTTATTATAGAAGAAATCTAGACTCAACTGCTGATAATTATAAAGTGGGCCAGGAAATGCAAGGTACCGCTACGCACGTTAATCATAGTAATCCTCATTTAGTGGATAATCAAAATCCAAGACTTGGAAGAACTATTGGAAGTGTTCTTTATAACTCTCAACATGGTCGCCAATGGCATAGCGGACCTATTCCGGAAGATCGCGTATCTGACTATAATCCTAATAAACCATTTCATAAGTTTGGTGACAAAAATCACAAACGTCAAAATGCTACACAAGATAGGCAAGAAATATTTAAAGCCGCTGAGGGTGGGTTTGATGCCTTTTTTGCTAAAACTGATGAAGTATCCGCACGAAATGAAAAACAGGTAGGGCCGCCGACGCTTGAAGAGCGATGGAGAAACACTAAACTGGAAGGCGGACCCTCATCTGAAGCTAAAGGCGGAGGATCAGCAAATAGATATCCTGGCCGCACTACTGGCGGTGTAGAGCATAGGGGCGAAGAAACAGGCGGCGCTTTGTCAGTTAAGTTTGGTGATACACAAGCTTTTGTGCCTGATAGTCCAGAAAATAGAGATTTATTTGAGGGTTTTAAAAAAGCATATCAGACCGGCAAAAGAGTTAATATCGACAATGGTAAGGGCGGTGGTGAATCTCTTAGTATGTTTGATATATTTTTTCGTCTTGCTGAAAGTACTCGGTTGAGTAAATATGGAGCAGGTACTATAAGGGAGCTATATGACACTGTGTTTAGTGAAGGTAATGCGCCTAACATTCAAGCTACAAAAATATTAAGAAGGAATCAATGGTCACAAGAAGATATTAATGTTCAATATGATGAAGGTAGAGAATATAATTATACTGATTCATATTATAGGTATGATGTCGCAACTCCAGATCTTGAGTTCGGAAATGCTGATGACCCCCTAACAAAGCAAAACCATCAAAGCTTTACTTTAAGGCGGAAAGATGCTAATACAATTGAATTAGCTACAAACATACAAAGAGCTACTGTGCAAAATCCATCTGGCGCCCAATGGCCTAATCGTAGCGCAAATGGTAAGTCTATATTTAATAGAGCCTCTGATTATAATTATACTGATTCATATTATAGATATAATGTGGAGACTCCAGATCTTGAGTTTGGAAATGCTGATGACCCTCTGGCAAAAGCGAACCATCAAAGTGCATATTTGGGTGGGAATGAGGCGAAGGAAAGACCTCCTAATACAACTTTGGCCACTAATATTCAAAGAGCTACTGTACAAAATGCATCTGGCGTTCAATGGCCTAATAAAACAGAACATGGTTCATCTACATTCGCTAGAGGTAATGAGTATAACAATAGTTTTACACGCAGTAACACTTATGTATATCGCGGTCGTACTTTTAAACAGGATAATAATGTTGATATAGAGGTTACGCCACTTGGATGGCCTGATGTTACTGGTGTTTCACCAAACATCAATCCATTCGGAAACAATAGGCGCGCCAGAAATCTAGAGGAACTGTGGTTTTCTTTAGCTAACTTAAAAGCTGATGGGCCTCCTACTGACCAAGCTCAACGCAGTGGCCAAAGCATAAGGTTATCAAGCTTTTTTAGTGCGGATAGGATTTCTAACTTGGACTATAAGGTTAGGTTCTTGAGCGCCTTAAATGGGTCGTTTGCTAATGTTCCTGACTCTAGTGATGTAGACAACCAAGGTGCGGCTGGCTTTAATGTTGGTCAAGTTCAGCCATATAATAAGAGAACTGGTGAATATCAGTTTGGCGATGGCCGCGAAATGGACATGTATGATAGCGGAAGATTGCATCGCATATTATCAACTATTAATGGCTATGAACAAGAGTTGATGGAAATAAAACCTGGCGGTAATCGTATAAATATTGTTTTTAATATAAGAGTTAATCTAGAGAAGCTTTTACAACAAAACTTATTAATGCCTACAGACCTATATCCTGCTCAAGGCAACCCATATACGGGATACAGAACCACTGATCTAGCTACAGCTATTGAGGAAGGCACCTCTAGTACTTTAGATGATGATACTTTTACAAAGCTTTACTTGGAAAACCGATCTGCTCTTCATGCTAAAGATAGGGGCAATCATGCAAGAACCCCGCCTGGAACTATAGCAGGTGTTCCAGTTGCTGATTTACAAGGCCCAGTGACGCCCCAATCTTATGATGGGCCTGGAAAATATAAAACTGGTAACGCTAATGATGATAATACTGTTTTTAAATTTAAGGACGAAGATGGTCCCCAAGGTAGAAACAATACTATAACTCAAGATCGTGGTTTTATTGATAATATTGCGGGGCAAGTTCACGGAAATAGACAGGGCATAGCAGGATTAATGCCTGCGGTAGAAAATGATGGAGCTAACTCAACTGGTGGTCAAAACGAGTTTCAAAATCAAACTACTTTCTTAAAGACTAGAACGCGAGCTAATGAACAGTTTTTTCCTTTTATGTTTGAGACAATAAACAAAAGAGGGTCAGCTAGGAATGGGGTAGAATATAAACAGTATGCTTATTTTCAAGCAACTCTGCAGAGTTTAAATGAATCTTATGCTCCTGCATGGTCATCTAAGCATTTCTTTGGAAGAACCGAACAGATTCATACTTACACAATGACCGAAAGATCTATTGATTTTTCTTTTGTTATTTTTGCTACAGAAATAAGAAGATTACAAAATCTTTATGAAAGAGTTTCATGGTTGGCGCAACAAACCTATCCATCATATGATGCATCTAATCGCTTGAAATCTGGACCATTGATTAAAATGACAATTGGCGATATGTTTTCGGGCTTGAATGGATTTATTCGTAGTTTGTCTTTTGATTGGAACTATCTTGGGCCAGGTGGTAAATGGGAAATTACTCAAGGATTAAGAATACCTATGGCCTGTACTGTTTCAATTAACTTTACTGTAATGCATGACAATATGCCAGATAGAAACTATAACCTTTATCCTGGCCCGATACGTGGCGGCAAGGGATTGATAGGAGAAAGAGGAGAATCTCAAGCTCATCCAGAAGGCGGCCCATTGATTTCAACGGCATCGCGCGCTAAACGTAGTGACGATGCAAAAGAAGCTATATGGAACGACCAGCAAAATAGGTTTGATTTAACCTCTAGGAATAACGAAACGCGACAAAGAGCACGGCAATATCTTAACCAGCAACGCGAACTTGCTGCAAGAGGTGGCGGAGTTACTCAACAATATATTGATTGGGTTAATCAAAATACATCTCTTGGAAAACCTACATCAGATGGAACACAATATATTAACGCTGCTGGCGATATAGATCTTGTGTTTGACTAAGAAGGATTGATAAACTATGCCTGTATCAAGATATCAAAATTTTTCTACTGTGTTGGATATTAAAACTCGTAAGAGAAGATTGGAAAGTTTTCCGCCTATTTCTTCACAGGAAGTCAGAAGGGCGGATGATATATTCATTGAGCTTAGTGACGCTCAGCGCGTTGACGTATTAGCAGCAGAGTATTTGGGCGATGGTAGATACTGGTGGGTTATTTGTTTATTGAATGATCTTACATTTCCTTTTGGTCAACAAGTAGCAGCTGGAACTATTATACGCGTTCCTGCAAGTATAGATATATTTGTAGACACTATTCAGCGAAAGATATCTAAATAATGGCACACGAAAACTTAGCTATAAACTTAGATGGGTGGGAAATTCGTTTAGATCCGCGGGATGGAACCACCAAGCAGATTAAAATGCCTTCGGATAATCGTTGGACAGAGTTAAGTCCGCGTATGAATGGTACGTGGCGGCATCTCTATGATATTGGTGCTATTGGACCTAGAGATCCTAGATTTCCTCTCTTGGCAAATGGTCTTGACTATGGTTATTTTATTTATGACGCTATAGAGCATAAACAAAATAGAGCTGCTGGAATCCCCGATCCACCAGGCCCTGCTCCAGAACCTCTTCCAACAACTGCATCCGCTAGTGACAGTGAAATGATGGCTTCACAATATGCAAACGCAGGGGGAGCAGGAGTCAACCCTTATGCGGCATACGTTAATCAAGATTCATCAGCCAATCAAGCACCACCGCCTGCAGGTGATGATTTGGATGAAAATGATGGGACTAATGTGGAGCGTGAGTCCGCAGAAAATATGCAGAATGATGATGCGACTGATGGGTTAGATACAGGCTCCTCTAATACCGATGATTATTCTAGTGGTGTAGAAAATACTGAAGATACAGATTCAAATGCTGCTGTTAATGCCTTGAGAGATATGAGTTATGGCAGGGTGGTGGATGGGTGGAATCAAAAGTTAAGAGCTTCATCTAAAGAAGTATCTAGCTTAGTTCCCTTTTGTGAACTATATGCCATATTTGACGCTGATGATTTAATCTCTAATGATGATGGCACAAGATTTACTGGCCTTCGTAATAGATTAATAGATGTAACTTTTACTGGAGTGGGGAGAACTCAACCTCCCTTACCAGATGGATTAAACCCAAATTGTAAAGTGGCCAAAGTCGCTGGCGATAATAAGAGTCAACTACAATCAGACTCAGCAATAGAAATTGAAGATGGAGTCTTTAAAGATTATTCCAGCTTTAAAGGGATTCCTGGCATTAATGATCTAGCCATATCAAGAGGATCTGCTGCAGCCCAAAGTGTAAAATATGATCTTACCATTACGTTGCCTAATCCAGAAATTATTAATGAACAATTTGAGTATAGTAAGCTAATGTTAATGAACTCTCCATTTCTTCTAATTTATGGATGGAATGTTAAGGATACCAATTTTGATGTAGATCGTTTTCCACCAAATGTTAGTCAAGGTAGTCATGTTCCAGTTGGAAATGGCATCGGCGGATTTTGGTCTTCTACAATAATGAGTTTATCTAACTTTCAATTCAATTTTGATAATGTAGGGCACTTAATAGGTAAACTTACCTTTCTAAATCCTCCAGGAATTTTTCTTGGTACTATGCAAGTATCGGCTGTTGGCGATAGAATGAATAAGTCATTAACAGATCCCTCTGAGCAAGTGAATCAGAGGGTTAAGAACAATCAAAACTTTATTTGGCAAAATGGGGTGCCTTGGTCACCACCGGTCAGCTCTATGGCAAGCTTTGATAAATTGACAGGCGACGCGTTTAGTGCAGCAGTTATGCAAGATTTTTTTGGAAACGATATTGATGGATGGAACACTGATGCCGAGAGGCTTTTTGCGGCAAAAACTTATAATGTAGCTCAAGCTGCCGATTTAAGAGATAGAATTAATAAATTAAAAGAACTTGGTGAGCGTTTTTTAGATGGATTTCGGATGCGATTGGTTGGTGATCTATATCATCATCACAATAACGGTTATCAAATAAGTATGAACGAACGGGATAACTTTAATACATTAGAAGAAATGGGTATGACATCGGCCGCGGCCGGAGACGCGGATTCTGCAAAGATAGTTGAGAGTATACCTGTGTTTGTAAGAATGATTAATCGGGCCTGGAATTTGTTTTTCACTACACGATTTGATGGGCATGATAATGGTAATTCGCAAAATGTGGATGGCGAGGCCTCCTCGCGTTGGAATATAGGCACGATTGACCCTGGTCGGCCTTCGACAGTTCTTGGAGGCAGCACATATAGTGACTTTCACTATCAAACCTTTAGGGCCGGAGATCCCAAAGATAAAGATGTAAAGTTTGTTAGTCGCCGTACGGGAAGAGGGGTAGTAGTTCCTACAGCTTTTGAAGACGAACTAAGTGCTCCTACATACAGCCCTAATATAGATCCAGAATCATATATAAAACAAATGCCGCCTTTTGGTGTTACTTTGCAAAACGCGATTGTTCAAACTTTTGGTGATGAAAACAATATAAATTATAATCTTTTGAATGGGCCGAATCCTGTTATAGCTAAAAATGTTCGGGATCTAATAAAAATGACTTCAGTTCTTTCTGTACCAGTTCCGGTGCCTCAAGAACAAAGTGAAGTTATAGAAACTGAAAATCGCAAATATTCAGAAATTATGGATTCTGAGAAGCGATCAGACATATTAATGACATTTGAAATTTTAAATGATGTTGCTTCAGATGATGCGGTATCATTTAAAAGCAATTTACATAAGATTGTGTTTTTTAATAGCGAAGTGCCTGTATCTTTATCTATTAATGAAGAAATAAGAGAGGTAGTAAACACGTATAGCATAAATGCGGCGCCTGACGACCAGGAGGTTGTCATTCAAAAGGAAGATCTTTTCGATATGCACTTATCTAAAGTATATGCTGATATTGGAGCTGGACGTTTTGTGCAATATAAATATGCTATTTTAAAAAATGGTTATGTTGTTAGACAATACAGAGAGAATGAAAATAAGGAATTTGTAGATCAAGAACCTAGTCAATTAATTGTTAATGCCAATGGTGACCCATCTGGTCTTTCCTTCTTGACTAAAATGATGCCAACAGCTGCTCTATCAACGGAAAATTTAGATGACTATGCGGTTACGTTAGGTGAATCGGTCACGGCCGCAGAGCGAGATCTTTCGAGTGCATTGGAAGACGACGCGAGCGATCAAGCAATCAGAGATCGCCAAGAAAAAATAGAAACCCAAAAGGCTATGTATGACACTTTTAATATTTTGAATAGTTTAATATCATCTATAGTCTCAGCTACTGAAGGATCAAAAACACTAACAACAAGGGAACTGGGCACTACTCTTACGGATCAAATTGTTACTACGGATGAAGAAGGCGAAACGACCCATGTAATTCTTAGGCAACCTGTATATTTTTTCTTGGGTTCAGTATTAGAGGCATTAAGAATAACTATTAATAATAAAGTTAAGTTTTTTTATTCGCGTGTACCTGACGCAAGAGGCGGCGCGCCTTTTTCTATTGACATACCAGAGAACACAGGAAACAGTGTTAAAAATACATATGCTGCTGAAATACAGGGATTGACTGATCAATTGGTTCAGTTAAATGGGGGGCCAATAGAGAGAGATGATGCTGGCCGACTATTAATAGTGCCACCGCCTGAATCAGCTGAAAATTCTCAAGAAGCAACAGATGCCGTAGCCCTTGCTGCAAGTCAAGAACGATGGGATGAGGCGCTGGCTTCTTATATTAAAAGAAGAGGTCAAGATGTGGCTTCGTTGGGATATAATGATAAGGGGCAAATTTCTGTTAAAAATGATTATGTAGATCCTTACAAGTCTCAAGGAGTGTATAATTCTTATACAAGTCTTGGAGATACTCTTTATGGTGTAAGGGCTAGAACCCCATACTTCGGATGGAAAGACGAGGGAAACAGGAATGATGTGTATTATTATTCTGAAGCCGAATATCGCGATGGTGGTTACGATAACCCTAATAACTATCGAAATATTAGAGCGCCTTGGATATATAAAATAGGTAAAACTAACAGTTATTATGGTAAGGGTAGCCTCTACAAAGCTGGCATGGCAACAGATTCTGGGCACTGGCCACTTGGACCCCCTGGAGCCAACTATAGTGGTAGGCAGCGGTGGGAATGGCGCGATGATTACGCAGGGTATATGAGATTATGGAGGCCTGAAGATTTGCAAGCTGCCATACAAGCTGCTGACTATAATATGTATAATAGTAGAATATATTGGCGTAAGCCAAGAGAATCGAACGGGCCAGACGAGGTGAGGGGGCAGGTAGAACGGAATAGGGGCGGGGATCCTTCTTTTTTTACTGATTCTTTTGGTGAGGGCGGAATCGGTGATAGTAATCCTGGAATGCCTGATTATGGATTACAAAGCGCCGGCGACGGTGACGAGCAGGTGAGCGGCCAAGTTGCCGAATGGCAAATGTCAAATTTTTATATGGTGGATTATCATGGCAGAAGGGGGGTGGCGGTTCAACAACTTATAGGATGGCTAAATTGGATTCCAGCTAGTAGGAATGAAGCAAGATGGCCTGCACTAGGAGGCAATGTTCATTTGAGTTATGGAAGAGACAATTACAGTATGCGTTGGGACGATCCTACAAGGGAATTCACGGATAATCCTAGCGATAACCCCGAAGGCACATACAGCCGCGCAACCACCTCAGATGGTCGAAAAAATATAGCAGGCTGGTATAAAATAAAGTGGACATGCAAAAGACCAGCTGGATTGATAGATGATTTTGGTGACCCCGCAAATGTGGTAGAAGAGTTTTGGGTTAGAGGTATAGTTGTTGACGATTTTGTTTTTTTTAATGGTGTGCGGCCTACCAAAGATTATCCGAATCCGCGCATAAGCGAAAGCGCTTTAGATACGGCTGACAGATATGCTGAAATGGATCTTTTAAAAGATAGAATAACTGAGTTAGAAGAATTAAAGAAAAGTGCAGACTTGACTACAATATTTAAAAAACTTCCTATAAGAAGCACTTTTGAAATACCGGTTAACATTAATACTATTAGGCAATTTTTGACTTCTGAACCTAGAGCGCCACTTCATAATCTTTTGAAAAAAATATTATCAGCGGTTAAAGAAACGGTACCTAATATGCAGATTTCTATGCGGCCGCATCCATCAGATTCTTCATATATAGATGTATTTCCTAGCTCTCTAAATTATGATGGGGCGATACAGGAAGTTTTTACAGAAGTTGAATTGAAGGGGTCATCAAGCGATCCCGCACAAATGGACATTCAAAACGCTGGGGGAGATATAGAACGGATTCAAACTGCAAATCCAACTGGATTATTAATTTCCGAAAAAGTTATGGTTTGTCAGTTTGGAACTGGTCATTCATTAGTGGAAAATTTTGGACTATCTTCTAAAATAGACCCCACGGCTTTTTCAGCATTTAGATTGCCTGCAGTGGTTGGTGGTGCCGAAATGAATGTTTTAGACGCGATCCGTCACACACAACTCGACAATGGCCGAGCTGTTGCCAATCTTATAGGGGATTTTGCAAACATATTAAAGAAAGGGGTAAGTACGGGTATTGAGGGGCTTAGGGCTTTAAAAATAATATCTGTAACTGATGATGGGATTGAGGTTAATGAATCGAATCTTACAGATTTTTTATTAACTGACAATGTACCCGCTATTTCAAAAGCAGCTGTAGGCTTTATTGAAGATATGATGGCTCAAGATGTAACTGTATATAATAAAATATTATTAATGCAAAATGAATATTTTACTGGCGAGCAAAGGCCCGAAGAGGGAACTACAGGGGCGGGTGGAGGATTTAATGAATCTGGAAGTAACTTTTATGGTAGTGTTCTCAGCACTTTCCTACGAACAGCGACTCTTACGGTTCATGGCACTACTGGGTTAAATGTTTTCAACTTAATTTATCTTAAAGGGCTTTTAAGTGGTGTTGAAGGGTTGTATTTGATTAGTAGTGTTAATGAGAGTCTTGCGGCATCTACTTTTACCACCACCTTAGAGTGTAAGCTTGTGGAATATAAAAACTCTAATGAAAAATCTAATCCTTTGGCGTATAAGGGCCAGTCTGATCTTAAACGTCTGGCAAGGATTATTGAAGAAGGTAAGACAAAAGAGAACAAAGAATATGGTCAAGATTATGGTCTTGATGAATTGAATACTTATATCGTAGCTATTGATGATGGTGATGGTACAAATCAATAGTGGTATAGAAAAAGAGTAAATATTATTAATATAAAGATGTAACTATGTTCTGAAAGGGAGAGTATGAAATATTGGGGTGAATTGCAGGAAAGTGCCATTATTGAGTTCAATACTAGTG
>Ga0080013_1005933_pt1 | contig 11118 bp, 21 predicted proteins | sample ETNvirenome_6_85_FD_69236 | JGI IMG/M metagenome (GOLD analysis project Ga0080013, IMG submission 69236) | Marine viral communities from the Pacific Ocean - ETNP_6_85 (SPADES assembly) (version 2) | ecosystem: Environmental > Aquatic > Marine > Oceanic | place: Pacific Ocean | collected 2013-06-19
CGAACAACGGAATGGCGTTTCTTTTGATAGCAATTGCATCAAATGGACCCTCACATAACACAATAGGCTCATCCCAATTGATGAATAAATCAAATCCTATGATGTCTTTTTGTGTGGGTGAATTACGATATTTCATCTTACTCTCAAAAATATCTCGTCCTACAAAAAAGTTTAATTGTCCATCTTCATCATAAGATGGAATAATAATTCTATTTGTGTATAACCCCTCATCACAATAACCAATTCCATACTTTAAAATATCTTCGTATGTTATTCCTCTTTTCTGTAAATACATTATTGAATTTTTATAAACTGGAGATGGATGTTTATATGCCAATGATAAAAAATGTTCGGGCAATTCTACTTTTATATTTTTCTTTTCACTATCATCATTGCGTTTTTTATATGGTTTATCACCTACGATAGTTCCAAGTTCACTAAATTGTTCTCCCGTGGCATTTACTTTCTTAAATAACTGAAACAGATTATGACCACCCATATTGGAAACCCAACAATGCCACTTACCTGTTATTATATTGATTTGTAATTTTGGTTTGTGATGTGAAACAAATGGACTCCAATACATATACTCATTCTGTTTCTTGAGTTTCTGTCCTTTTGAACCAATCGTTCTATCTACAAGATGTGCTAATTTAGTCTGATCTATCATTTATTAACTCTATAAAGTCTTGAATTTCCAATACAGCATAAGTTTTACTACGATTTCTCTTGAATATTAAAACAGGTTTACCCTTTTCACTATTAGATTCTGCCTGTTTTAATGATTCCCATATGTTTAATTTTTCTTGATTCTTACACTCTATAGCATATGGTATTAATTTACGGGCCGCAGGTGAAAGTTGAATATCTTCTCCACTCTCTCCCATTGTGGTAGATTTAATATCATCTGGTTCTAATTGTGTAAATGTTTCGAGAAGAATGTCTCGAACTGAATTTTGTAACCTTTTGCCCTTATTCTTGGCAGATCTTGTTTTCATATATATAAGTATAACCCTAATTTCTCAAATTACTTAAATTTTCGCTTCCATTTTTTCCTATATTCGTCTTGTGCCCATCTCTCGGCCTGTTCTTCATAAAAGTTATCATCGTGAAAATCACCACCTTTTTGTTCGGCCTCTTCTCCTGCCATTATATACTCGTGTTCGTATTTTTTAGCTCCCATTTTCTGTCTCATTTTTGCGTGGTCTATTTCGTGTAATACTGAAACAATAAATTCCTTGACATTTGGATATTTTCGTTTTAGATTTATAACATCTTTAACCCAATCATAATCTGCTTCGTTTTGTCCTTTGACTTTACCAAATCTTACTTTGGAACGAAGCCCGTAATGTTTTACTAACATACGAGCAGTATCTTCATAATCAATTCTTTCTACGAGTAGGTCTTTTAATTTTAACATATCAATAAATATAGATTAATCAGCTTTTGAACTACTAACAAGATTATTTGAAACTTGTGCACTCAACAAAGTTTGAAGTGTAAAATATAATGACGGATTTCTTTTTAACAATTCTTTAAACTCCCTTTGTTTCCAAACTAAACATTCACATGGATGTTTTACAATACAAGTTGCAGTTGCTGATTTCTCTGTAAGGAATGACATCTCACCCACAAATTGTCCATCTTTTAATTGTGCTACTTTTTTCCCATCAACTGCTACATCAATAGTTCCATTATATATTAATACTAAATCTGGAACAAGATGTGTTTGTTTTGTAATAAATTCACCAGCTTTAAATGTTTTCCATATTGCAGCCTTACTAATTTTTAAATATTCTACGGGTGTTAAATCTTTAAATAGGGTTTCGTATAACTCATTATTTTTATCGTCCATATGGACAGGTCGTTTTTCATATATGATAACTGCTATGTGATAAAGGTTTACAAGAACAAAGACAATGTTCCAACCTATTGGAAGCCACATAGGTTCTAATGGAATATAAAAATTATAAAATACTGAAAATAAACTGGCTAAAATTGAAAGTAGTCTAAGATATAGTATATCCTTTACAAGAAAAGAAAATGCTATTAACCCAAAGGCTAAGTGACCAGCTATAGTTGCTATGTTCATTTTAAATTATCTTGAACCCGTTTAACATAAAAGTTGTTACTAATATAACTATCAGAATATTTTTTTGTTACAGTAGGACCGTGACTATATGCCGTAAGCGTAGCATCTAAGTCATCAAAATGTTCATTTAGTTTGGATAGATATTTTATACCAACAGTAACATTTACATACGGATCAAACAAGTCTTGTTTAGGTGTGTTAAATTCTGATTTTGCCGTAGATGGTAACACTTGCATTAAACCTATTGCCCCACTCGTGGAGACAGCTTTATGATTCCAATCGGACTCAGTTTGTATAACGGCTTTAACCATTTCATAATCAACCCCATACTCCCAACAGAGAGCTTCTATATAAATAAGTATATGTTTTAGCTTGGATTTATTCAAAGAAGATTTGATCTCTTGTGCTTGTATTGTGTGGTTACTTGGGAGAAAAGGTACATTAACCATACGAACAACAGTTTCGGTTTTAGTTTGTATTGGTATACTAGGTTCTGTTACTTCTGTGTAAACCATAACAGACAGAGCCGTAGTCGATACACCCAATAGGTAGTATAGTTTATTTACTGACATATTATTATCCTTTCTTTATTAATAAATATAAGGTGACACTTCTTCTTTTAAGTCGTTGACTATTTGAGGACTAAAGAATTAGCATCACCTTATGAATTATTTTCTATTTTTTTTAAAAACTTTTTTTCTTTTGAGGACATCATTTGTAGTTTAGAAAGGTTATCCATCATCTTACCTTTTTGAACTAATGATATTTTATCTTGTGAATATAACTTGTTCACCTTTTCTGTTGCTCGTTGATAACCCCATTCGATAAATTCTTTGACGATTGTTTGATATAGTGTTTCGGTTTTCATATGAGAGAACTTTTGAGAGATTTTTTTAAAAGATTTTTTCGTTGTCTCTTTGTTATATATATTGTCATAGTAGCTTTCCAACCACCTATCCCAACTATTATCAGCATAAATACCTTTAGCAGTTCGTCCACCATTAGCAGACCTTCGGTCTAATCTCTGAATATTTCTTTTAGTATCTTCTTGGACAGGTTGGACAACCGAACCTGTTTTATGTGGATAGACAATATGTGCTGAATACTTTTGTGTATCGGAACAATCGATACAAGTATATAAACCGAGTTGGACTCGTGATGAATCCAACTCTGTTGTACAAGCTTTACAAACCACTAACTGTTTGTGGCTGACCTAAAACTTCTTCTGGAAAGTCAGGCGTATTTAGTATAGATTTTTCAATCTCATCTTTTAGATGATACAAATCACACCTAGCACCATCTATATAACCTTGTGAATCTACATTAGAATTATACTCTGGTAGAGTGTTTATAGCGTCATCTAACTGACCTTCTATCTCTATGAGTTTATCTAATATTTGTTTATACTCCATATTAAACTCCTTATGCTATTAAATTCTTTTCTAAGAACGAATCAAACCCAGGCATATCCCTATCTAAATCCATCTCTGATTCATACTCTCCAGTACCACACATCCTATCTTCCATATCTGATTCCAACCTCTCCATCAAACTAGCCTTACCTTCTGGACTCATCCAGTTAGTCCTATGGAATTTACCATTAACCCACATCTCCACCACTTTGATGGCATTTGAAACAACACTAAAGCAATACTCTACTTTAACATTATCCGCGTTTACATTATATTCGTGTACATAAGTCATATATTTCTCCTTTCATTGACTATTGATATTACAAGTAATTTGGACCTGTCCAACTATAAAATTTATTACTACTAAAGATAGAACCCCTAGCCCACTTTGCCGGAGCTCTCCAACTAGCGGCCTTGAATACATCACCTTTCTTATGTGGTATTCCTTTTAGTTCTCCATCACTATTAGCAATAAATCCCCATACCGAAGTACCTTTCATAATCTTAGTGTATTTCCTACCACTCTTAACATTAAGTTCATCATTGAATCTTTGAATACCTTCTTCCCAATCTGTCCAATTAGCGTAGTCTTCTTTAATACCCCCAAGTAAGTTATCTATGGCATCCAAAAAATCACAATCTGACTTTTTGTGTTCTTCAAATGTCATTAATTAACTCCTATTTGTTGTTCTAAATTTCCATACATAAGTAAGGCACTTACAATTTCATCCACTTCGTCTGTCCACTTATCTGTAGGTTCGTTAAAGTAAATCTCACCAGTATCGTGGTCGTAAATTTGATGAATGTAGTTTTCATTATGAGTACCATCATTAAGATTATACCAAACTACTGCTAGATTATGAACAGGACCTGTGTGGTCTATTAGACCTAAATTCCTCAGATACTTTTCGAAACCGATGTTCTTAATTTTATGTTTACCATCAATGTAAACATCCTTCCCAAGTAGATAACTTGGACCGTAAATAGTTTCATTATATTCCATAATGTAACTCCGCTTTCATTTCTAAGTAATTAGCTTCTGTGTTTGTCCAATCCAAATACTCATCAATCACATCCCAATCCTCGGTACTAAGAGCATCAAACCACTCATCATTCTCTATGTCATTGACATGAAAAGCACCATCTTCATCATAACCACCAAAAGTACCATCTTCATTATCAGGGTACTGAGGATAAGTCACGCCATTTTCATCAATGACACAACCAACACTATTTAATTCAATCAAGTTCATTGTTTTTTTCCTTTTATTCACATCTAAAGATACAGAGAATATTTGATAAAGTCAAGCATTATTTTGATTTTTTTTTAATAATTTTGAGTGGTGAGTGAGAATCGAACTCACTTAGACGGATTTGCAGTCCGTTGCCTAACCATTCGGCCATCACCACATTAGATAAGACACCTTGATAGTCAGTTGAACTTAATCAACCCGGTTATCAGCCATCATCTTATTCATAAAGGTGTCCATAGTGGAGCTGACAGGAATCGAACCTGCGACCTCTGCAGTGCAAGTGCAGCGCTCTCCCAACTGAGCTACAGCCCCATTAATTAAAAGTCTCCCGGTGCCACTTGGAAAGTGTTAAGACCTAAATCTCTCCACATCTTAACAACCTTATCCCTATCGTCAACAACAAGAAAGACATCATTGATATCTACGAAAGTATCTAACATTTTCTTCTTCAATATTTCATCTGGCATAAACCTCATATCAGGTGTAGCAGGATTACCAAGTGCTATAGGCCACGACTTATCTTTGAACTTATCAGGCCTCATAACTAAAAGGTCAAATGGAACATTAAACTTATCTAACCATTTTGTAGTTGCATCAAATGACCTATCGTTCCTACCACTAAAGATAACAATATTAAAATTATCTTTATCAAATAACTGAGCCATTTTTATTACAGGTGGATTTGGTTCATCAAGATTAAGAACATTATCGGGATCAAAGAATTCATCCCAATCCATCTTACCTAATATATCAGTAGCCTTTTCTCTCCTTGCATCTATGTTAGCAAGAGTACCATCAAGGTCGAATATTACTGTATTTTTATTAACCATTTTTTCTCCTTTAGGTCTAAATATACGAATAAAATACTATATGTGTCAAGCAATTTCTTTATTTAAATCAATCTTTTCTTGTTGCCGTGATTTGCGTTTTTTACTCTTTATCACTTTCGTGGTGGGTATTGGAAAGTCCGACATCTTTGGTTTGTATGGTTTCTTTTTTTTCTTCTTCATACCTATAAATATAACTTATCTCCAATCCGACCTCAGATATGGTCTATGCCATAACTCACCTGTATTAGGTAATCTTATGAGATAATAGTATCTATCATCTATTGAAAACATCTCACTAGCAGAGTGTGGATTGACTACTTCAAATACTATTCTTTCTTTAAGTATCTCCCTAATCTCATCAGAGTAAACTCGAACCATATTATTGAAACTAGCTGGTTCGATTATTTCAATTTCAATGTGACAATCTAAGTCATCACTTGGAGTCAATCTATATGGCACCATTTCAACAGGTGTTGTTGCGTTTGGATATCCTTGACCTTTTATTTTAGATATTCCAAACACTATTGCAAAAATTGCTATTAATATATGAATTGTTGATAATGATATTTTTTTCATGTTAATTCCTTTATATGATGTTGTATAACAAATGCTTCTACTATATGAGTAAAGAACCAAAAAAATGTAAGTAATGGTATAAAGATTCTAAAGTCTAACTCAAGATAACCTACACCTAGCCAAGTTAAGAATAACATTCCTATTGTTTTAGTTAAGAATCCTACAGCAGAAAATCCTATAGACATAATACTACCTCGTTCTATTACGATATAAATTCCGACACATAAGTGTATAAGATTAAGTAATATTGGTGCTAATACACCTAAAAGAATATATTCAATCATCTAATAAACCACTCCACTTCTTCAGTTTCTCTTTTTTAATTTTCACTCTATCTTCAATATCACTCCAACTGATAAGATCATATTCGTGTAATAGTTCAATCATACAGTAGACATCACCAACCTCTTCGGTTAGTTTATCGTTATCGTAATAGTTATCACAACGGATTGCTTTACTACATTCTTGGATAAGTTCACCACATTCTTCCATTGTGATTGTTAAGAGTTCTTGTAATTTATCTTTCATTTTTTGCTTGCCCTTTAATTCCATAGCCATACCCTCTATCCAATTCATTGGTCGTTGTGCGGGTGTCACAAAACCTTTTGGTGTTTTTTTCATACCTACAATATACGAAAAAAATATATTAGTGTCAAGTGTTTTTTTATATAAAATAGGTTATTTATTAATGGTAGGGGAAAGTCCTCTACCATTTTCCTTTAACTAACGGAGAATAAACATGAAGGAAGTAATAACAATGGTCAAAGGATATGTAGATGACTTAGCTCACCTACTAATGTCCTTTGTCGCCATAGGTGCTATTGGCGAAGTAATATTCGGTACTGGTATCTTTGGTGTTAATGTTATTGGAAACCTGACATCAATTATCAACAAATTCGGTGAGTCCGGATTTGCTGGACTTGTCGCTTTATTGGTGTTGGTGGGTTTATTTCGTAAGTAGGTAAAGATAAAAAAGGGATGACATACCTACTTGTGTCATCCCTTCGGTTATAAACTCTATTTAAATAATATAGGTAACTTATATCTTACTTTAACTGGCTCTCCATTCTGTAACGCTGGTTTAAATTCTAAACACATTACTTTATCTATTATCGTCTCGTTTAACTTAAAATTAAAAGTATCTACTATATTGGGTTCTGTAACTTTACCTTTCTTATCTACTGTAAACTCTACTAATATATTACCAACAAAGGACATTGTATCTATATGCTGAACATCATAGTAACTAAGATTAAAAGGTTTCTTTACTTTGGGGTGTTGACTCTTACCTGTCGGTAAGTCTTGGGCTATCAACGAGCCCATGAGTAACATACTCATCAGGACTCTCATGGTTCTTCTCCTACTTATGAGGGTTATTAACTATCGCTTCATAAGTAAATATAAGAGAATATAAAATGTCTTCGGTATATAGGTTATTAGTCTTTAGTAAGATATTTTTTATATGCAAACCTGATACTATCCATCTTCATCTTATGTTCTAACTCTTCCAATTCAGCATCTCGTTTAATATGAGCTAGTTCAACTTCTATCATTCTAACTTTCTCTTGTTGAGCCATCTGTTCTTCTAACTTACTAACTCTATCTTCCATCTTCCAATAAGAACCACCAACACCAGTCAATGCCGTAATGGTACTTAATATTAACTTCATAGAATCATTCTTCATCAGATATTTGGTCTTTACGATTTAACTGAACATGAATAAGTTTTTCTTTATTACCCACATCATACACATCACCATAACTAACTACACCAGAATACTCCATCTTATTCAATCTATCAGATAGAGTTTCTAATAAGGTATAAATCGAATCAATCTTATTATGTAACTCATTTAGTTTTTTATCTATATCATTCATATATAATAAGTATTCACTCGCTAGAGTAAATAAAAAAAAAGCTATAGGTAAAAAATTGACCTCGGGATTCATGCCAGCCTGGCGCCCTTCAAGCATCACTTTAAGTAAATGGAAAACCGAATGAAGATTCGGTATAGAGAGATAGGGCTGGAAAGGAATAACCAGCCCCATCGTAGTGTCATCTGTTCACCTGCGACATGGTTCGAGTGACACTTTAATTGTGAGCCACCCGCCTCGGAGGCCTTTTAACTCGTCAGACGAGAACCTCGGAGGCAGGGTGGATATCTTTTAGTTGTTCTCTTCTATCTCGTGGTCGGTGAACAACTCTTCGTCACTACCATCAGACACGAACTTCTGTACTATCTGTTTGACAAAGGTTCTCTCTGAGTCCACACCACCAGTCGCATCATACTGAGGATAGATGGTTATGTCAGCAGCCTCTATTAGTGAGAAGCCGTCAAAGAGTAACCCAGCAATCTCTACTGAGGTTCTTGTTGACACTCCACTCGTTATACGAGGGTTATCTGTCATAGCCTCTATACGAGTAAGATGGGTAATGGACGAAATATTATTTAGTTCACTTTCATCCACAGTAGGAAACATATACTTAAGTAAACCGAGCTCTTCCTCGTCTGTCAATATGTCCATTTCTATGACAGTAAATCTATCCATAAGAGCCTTATCCAATTGACGAGTCGCTGTGTACTCATTACCTATATTAGCAGTCGCAATAAAGGTAACTCCATCAGCCACTTTAATGGTTTCTTGACCATCTGCTTCATCTAACCGAAGGTATCTCTGACCTTGGTCGAGAACCGTCATTAGGATGTTCCAAGCATCTGGGTGAGCCCTTGTTAACTCGTCTAAGAGTATAACGGCATTCTCTGTCTGAATAGCCTTAACAAAGAGAGACTCAGAAAAGAAAGTACCTTTCTTCTTGTCGAAGTGGACATTACCGATTAGTGACGCCCTTGGATCCTGAGTAGCACCCAAGTTGAAGTAGAAGTCAGGCCTATCTAGGGCATTAACCAATGACTTAGCAGCCATAGTCTTACCACATCCAGCTTGACCAGTCATCATTATGTTCTTACCTCTAACGGCAGACCTAATGAGGTACTTCCACTTTAACTCTTTCATAACCAAACCTTGTGGTTTGAGGTTATATGAGTTAGATATGAAATTGACCACTTCTTCGTGGCCTTCTGGTATCTCTACATCAGAGGGAGCGTTAGGTACATGAGATACTACGCCGAAGTTCTCCATTGGTACTTTCCACCAATAGATCCTTCCACCTTTACCTTCCCTACATTCAAGAGCCATACCGGCATTGAATGCCCCTTTCCTCGTACCAGTCCTGATATGAGAAGTTAATTTATTACCATCTGAGTCGAAAGCGTTATATCTGTTTCCAGACATCTCGATTTTGACGACAGTTCCAATTGTTGGTTTTGATTTCATCCTTTTTTTCCTTTCTTTAACACCTAAATTTAACACTAAACTACTATATGAGTCAAGCACTTTCTTCAATTAAATTGGCCGATGGTGGGGATTTGAACCCCACAGCCCTACTAACGAAACTCAAGTCATCAACTCTTTGTCTCTTGGACAACCATTACTCCGATGGGTGATTAATCCATCGTTAAGAGCGTCACCGGGATGGTGTCTTGGTGAGAGATTTCAACTCTTACAGGTCTTTCAACCCACTAGTTACACCTTAAATTTCGTGAGACTTTACGCCCTTAGTCTCTTTTCAATGTTATCTCTAGGTCGAGTCGGGCAGTATTCAAGTCATTTCAGTAACGATTCCTTTTTTTTATCTCTCTGTTTACCCCTAAATATAACACCAAATACCTATACAAGTCAAGCATTATTTGCAATTATTTGCATTTAAAATAACTACAAAGTTTAATATTCGGTAATTAATCCAAAACCTAGCTTAACGCCTGAGGTCTGGAATATAACACATATCTAGCTTAAAGTCAAGTAAAAAGTGATAAAAAGCTATAGAAAAATAGTTTTTTTTAGGTGTGTGTGAGCGTTATATCCTGTGGTGTGTCAAATAGTCTGTTTTCTGTGATTTTGACAGACATATAATATTATATTTAAGTTGAGTTACCCACTTCAACCCACCACTAACCTATCTAGTGATGTATTATATTTGATATTGTAGTATTATCCCTCGATAGAGGGTAAGAAGTGTTATAAAAAAGAAAGTGCTAACTAATAAAACTGATGTAAAAGACTACTCTATCAGACCTCTTGAACTATCTTATCAAGGACTATCAGAACTAAAAGATAGATGATAATATGCTCCAAAGTAGGGTTATTTAATATATAAGTGATACAATCCATTCCAGGCCACATATGAGAAAACAATTATCATAACCCATTCATTCCACGATAGGTTTAGACTTTTTACCCATTCTAATCTTTCTTTAGCTTTTTTACTTTGTGTTCCTCTACCCATCCTATTCACCCCTTTCATCGTTAATGATAATTAAAAGTTCCATCACTAATGGATGATACTCAGGATGTTGAGCAAGTGTACTTATTAACTTCTCTACATACTCCGAAGGTATACTTCCTATTTCGGGATGGTCAACTAACATCTTACCCGCATAAAAGAAACTATCAATAGCTTTTGTTACCTCTTCGGGATGGTCACCTTGAATCTTGGCTTTCCCATCCACATAGTCGTTTATGAGAGATTCATAATATTGTTTAGTTATTTCTTTCTTATCCATATATCCTTCTTATCTTTATGACTTAATTGTTTGATACGATACTCTTCTTTCATAGCTTCACTTACTGTAAAACCTGACTTACTCCATACTAATTGAAATGGTGTTCTACTTCGTACATACTTACTACCCTTACCACTCGCATGTTCTTTCATTCGTCTATTTATATCACCCTTACATACTCCTGTATAAATTGACTTATCTTTACATTCCAACATATACACCGACCAATTAGTTTCCATACCTCTTCCTGTAAACTCGTCTTTCTTCATAGACTCGTCATTATTGAGGATATTTAATTTATCCATATTACTTAGTAGACCGAGATGGTATTTG
>Ga0080013_1005934_pt1 | contig 11117 bp, 6 predicted proteins | sample ETNvirenome_6_85_FD_69236 | JGI IMG/M metagenome (GOLD analysis project Ga0080013, IMG submission 69236) | Marine viral communities from the Pacific Ocean - ETNP_6_85 (SPADES assembly) (version 2) | ecosystem: Environmental > Aquatic > Marine > Oceanic | place: Pacific Ocean | collected 2013-06-19
GTTACTTCATTATTACTCCAATATATACAACATCTATCATATAGTAATGTTAATAAATAAGCTAGTATAAGAACTCCAAAAATAGTTAAAACATAATAAACAGTATCGTCATCATTATTTGCATCAGATAATGTAATATTATCAGATGTTATATTTGACCAAACAAATGCTAGATTCGTAAAAATTAATAATAAAAATAATTTCATTTTTATTATTATGATTTCATTGTTTTAAATAATTATTTATTATTTATTATATTTTTGATCTATCTGTGAATTCAGTGGTAACATCTTAACAATATTTTTATCGTTATCTTTTCTAATATTTAAGTGTCCTCTATACGGTTTTTGAGGATTATGAAGCATTGATGTTAGTGCAATATAACTTACTGTTAATGTACCTGTAATATAACCTAGTGTTTTTAGTAAAGTAGACATATTATATTTTTTAATTATAATAACTTTAAATATTTTTTTTATATAGAAAATATCTTATTAATTGCCAAAGCAACATTACACGGTTCTAAAATAGTCATTACCGGAACATTACTTGGACACTGTAATGTTGAATTAATATTTACCATCATATCTTGCTTATCACTGAACGGTGGTGAAGCAATAACTGGATATTTACTATTTGAAGCCACAACACCACTTAACGCATTACTTCTTCCAGCAACTGTTACCCATACCATTTTTCGATCATGTCTATCATTAAGTTTAATATGATCAATTACATTCTGTGTATTTTTATGAGCAGAACTATATATTACTGTTGAATAAATAGAATAATCTTCCAAAAATTTTTGTATCTTTTCTACATGTTTTTTATCTTTGGTACTACCAGCAACAATATAAACAACACGATTATGATAATAATTAAAATATTTTAGCATCATTGTAAATACATTCTCATTTACTGTTCTTAAATCCCTTGCTAAATCGTTTACCCCTAAACCTATATTTAATGAATATAATCTTTGAACTATATCTAAATATGTATCTTCTACTCGTTGTTTAATTTCACGTGGTATAAGTATATCATCTGTGTAAACATTTTCACAATTTTCTAATAACCAATCACGTACCGCATCTTTATCTAATTTAATTGGTCTGTAATTATCAATTGAAAAATTTTCATCTGGTATTACCCAATATCTACTCGAATCACACGTATGAACCTCATCGATTAAAATAATAGAACCATCAGTATCATATCCAAATTCATATTTAGTATCTACCAATATTAATCCCATTTTTTCAGCATACTGAACACCCCGATTATAAATAGCCAACGCTTTTTCTGAAATATAATTCCATTCACTTCTTGTTAAAATTTTTCTCTCCATAATATCATCTGGTGTTAAAGGATCATCCGTATCTCCCTTGGTCGTCGGTGTAACAATTGGTTTTTCAAGTTTTTGATGCTGTTTTAATCCATCAGAAAATGTAATTCCATACATTTCTCTCTTTCCCTGTGAATACATTTTCCAAATGCTTGTTTTAGATGAACCAGTTAAATATCCACGAACCACAACTTCTAACCTAATTGGACGAGTTTTTTTAACAATCATATATTTACCTCTTGACCACAGATAATGATTTGGAATAATATCTTGTGTATTTAACAACCACCACTTACTCATTAAATTCAACGCAATTCCTTTATTATTAATTTCACATCTATTCTTATCAAATGCACTTAATCGATTCGTAGTTTCTAAAAGTAAAATACCATATCCAACATCACTAACTTTTCTTACCTTTCCATTATAAATAGGATAAATTGTCTCTTTTACTTTATTATCATTATACTCTATAATAAATTCCTGAATTGTTTTAATTAATAATCCTTTTTCATGTCGTTTCATCCTATTTTCAAAATCTTTAAATGTATCCACATTATATATTGGAACTTTAATTTCATTTAACATTTCTCCCCTATCCACATCTTTGATAACTCTGTGAATCATAATTCCCGAATGATTAATTTGATTTTTATTAAAAGCACTAAATGCATCAACTATACAATCATCGCCTACAAATGTATTACTTAACGCTGGATGTATATTAATAATATTATTAAAAACATTTTCTAAAAAACTATTTGTAAAAATATGCATCCATCCCGCTAATACAAATAAATCAATATCGTATTTACACATACGACTTGCTAATACAGTATCATATAATTCTCTCTTATTATATTCATTCCTGTTCCATGGAAAACAAATAGTTTTAATATTATTATTATTTGCTCTTGTTATAGCATTACAATTTTTATTACTAACGACAACTGAAATTTCACATTGTAATATTCCTAATCTAATACAATCAATTATGGCTTGTAAATTAGTTCCCTCTCCTGAAACAAATACGGCTAGTTTTAACTTGTTCATTTATACTATTTTATAAAAAAATACCTTTAAATAAAATATTTGAATGTATTTTTTTAATAATACCATAAATATTAAATTCATAATTATACTTTTCTTTAAAATTACTATATTGTTTCCTATCTATAAATACTAAATAACCATGTCCCATATTAAATACTTTTTTCATCTCTTGATCGTCAATATGTCCTATCTTTTGTATCCATTTACACCATAACGGTATTTCACATTTATTTTCTTCAATTGCTAAATCTTCTGGTAAAATTCTATCAATATTTTCAATACCACCACCAGTAATATGACACATTCCTGTAATAATATCAGGAAACTTTTCCATAATTGACATAACTCTTTCTAAATATGATGTATGAGGATGTAAAATATAATCCAATACTTCTTGTGGTGGTTCTTTAATTTCCAAACACTTTCTTATAAGTGAATAACCATTTGTATGTGGACCAATCGAATTAAAACTAATCACAACATCCCCCTCCTTTGGTTCGTTAATATTAATACTCTTAATTCCAACTATCGTTCCGACTAAATCAAATCTACCTGGTTGATATACACCAGGCATTTCAGCAGTTTCTCCACCTATTAAAACACAATCAGCTTTTTTACAAGCTACCGAACAACCTTTGATAAAATTTTCTGCTAGATTAATATCCAATCTAGAACACGCAAAATAATCTAAAAAAAATAATGGATATGCTCCCTCTACTAAGATATCATTAATACAATGATTAACTATATCTAAACCACAACTATATAATCCATTTTCTTTTAGATAATCATACATTACAATACTCTTAGTTCCTACCCCATCTGTACTAGAAACTAAAACAGAATCATCATTATAACGTGGTGAATTTTTTAATAAAAATTTACCAGCAAAAGCACCATGTTTATTCTTAACCGCACTATTATATGTACTCTCCACTATACTTTTAATATTTTTAACTAATTGGTTGCCCTTATTAATATCAACTCCACAACTTTGATAATTATTTAAAATACCAATATCTTTTCTCCAATAAAATAAATTTTCATTAATATTTTTAATAAATTCTTCAATTCTTAAATCACAGTTTTTACTTGCTTCTAATATACTATCTGAATATTCAGCAAATGCAATTGTTCTAGAACCTAATATATTATACTCATCATCCTTAATATAATCTAAACTTGAAACATACATATTATTTGAAAAATTACCTGTAAATTTAATCATCTTATTTTTAATTGGATTAACAGGATATCCATAGGGTACAATATATTTTACAACTGTGTTTATTTTTTTCCATCGTAATTCAACTTCATTTAATTTTTCTTTAACCATAGCACTAAAAATTTCACCCAAATCATTTTCTAATAACTCAACAATATTAATAGCCTCACTATCTCCAAATCGACAATTAAATTCAATTACTTTAATTCCATCTAATGTTTTTATAAAACTTCCATATAATATTCCGATATATCCAATATCACCTTCTCTAATTTTTTCTAAAACTAACTCATTTATTTTTTGCGCTTCTAGTAAATCTTTATTCTCTAAAAAATTAAATAAATAATTTTTTCCATTCCATACTGAAATACTACCCATTCCTCCCGTATTAGGACCTTTATTATTTTTATATGCTCGTTTAAAATCTTTAATAGGCGGTGAATGTTGATAATTCACACCATCACTAAATGTAAATAACGAAAATTCTTCACCATATAATTTTTCTTCTAAAACTATATCACCATCTTTACAACACTTTTTATATAAATCTAATCCTTCTTCTTTTGAATCAAAATGATCTCCTTGAACAAATACACCCTTTCCTCCCTTTAAACCATCGTACTTTATTACAAACTCATCGACCGATTCTATAAATTTTTCAACACTTACACCTTCATAAATAGTTCTATTTGGATAATAAATATTGTTATTACAATAATATATCGGACTATAAATAGATATATTACATCCCCATAATAAATTTCTAGCATACTTTTTAGATGACTCAATTAATGTTGATAATTGAATTGGTCCAATACAAGGACACTTATTTTTCCAAGAAATATTCGAAAAACCATCAACTAAATATTTTTCAGGACCAATAAATGTCATATTCGGCTTAATTTGATTTAACACATTTTGAAATTGTTTCTTATTAAGACCTTCTATTAAATAATATATTTTCACTAGTATTTTAATACCAGGATTCAACCACTCGCCTACACAATAAACTTCATTATTATTAACTAAATTTTTAATAATCGCATGTTCGCGCCCACCACAACCAATAACTAAAATTTTCATATATATATAAATTGATTTATCATTTTATATATTATTACCAATTTAATAACTTTTTATTATAATTGCCATCAAAACATGCTGTACAATAATTTTTTTTTTTCATAACCTTCATTACATTTGTCATTTTAATATAATCTATTGAATTCACTCCAAAATATTTAGCTAATTTTTCATAATTTTTAATATTATTAATAATTAATTCCTCATATGTTGGCATATTAATTCCAAAAAAACATGGATGTTTTAAAGGTGGTGCCGCAACTCTAATATGAATTTCTTTAACATTTTTATCTAAAAATAATTTAATTACACTTTTCATTGTATTTCCCCTAACAACAGAATCATCTATTAATAAAATTGTAGTATTTTTTAAATCAACAATGTCAGTATCTATCTTAAATTTTTTATTACATACTTCTATTCTAGATTTCTGATCAGGCATAATAAATGATCTATTATAATTTGGATTTTTAACTAAAACCTGTTTATATGGTAATCCACTTTCAATTGCATAACCAATACCTGCTAAAATTCCTGAATTGGGTGATCCTACTATAACAGTATTTTCAACATCAAATTTAACTTTTTCTTGAATTGCTAAAAATTTACCAAAATTTTTTCTTACTTCTGTAATATTGATCCCATCTAAAATAGAATTTTTGCTAGAAAAATAAAAATATTCAAAAATACAATGTAAACGCTTTTTTTCTTGATGTTGAAATATTGTTTTAATATTGTTATCTATTTTAATAATTTCACCAGGTTTAACATCTCTAATCAATATTTGTTTATCAAATGAACACGACTCAGAACTAACATACCATCCGTTTTTATCCCATCCAATACACAATGGCCTAACTCCATGTCGATCTCTTAAAACATATATACTATTTTTAACCATAATTATTAATGAATAAACACCTGGTATTTTATTCATTATATCTATCAAAATATCTTTCCAACTATTAAATTCAGTTTTTTCAATATACTTTTTTAAAAAATCACTATCAGTTAAATAATCAATTGTCCAAATTTTATCTTTTTTAAAAGATGATGTTTCTAAGTTTGGAATATTACCATTATGAACTAATGCAAATTCACCTAACTTATTTATACCATTTAATGGTTGAATTTCATCAAATAAATAATTGCCTGATGTTGAATAACGTACATGTCCTATACATATATTACAGCATAATTTATCATATTTTTTAAAAACATCTTTAACATATCCTCTATCTTTATACACGTTAATCTTATTTGATTGAACAAAAGCAATACCACAACTTTCCTGCCCACGATGTTGTATTTTTTTTAATCCATTAATAACATTATTACACGTAGTTATATTTTGTTTAAACTGATAATTGGCAAATATACCACATTCATCTTTCATGATATATATTTTATATTATTAAATTTTTATGAATGATTTGAACACCAATTATATGCATTTTTAAACATTAAATACCACGGAGAATAATTATTTTTAAATTTAGTTTTCAAATCTTCTGGTATCCACGGTAATTGCCAATTTAAAAATGATCGCTCAGGATGAGGCATCATCGCTAAATGTCTACCATCTATTGATGTAACTGCTGCTACACCATTTATAGAACCATTTGGATTAAATGGATACTGTTCAGTAGGATTTAAATGATTATCAACATATTGCATTACTACTAATTCATTATTACTAAAATTAATTTTTCCTTCACCATGAGCCACCCATATCCCCATTTTTAAACCTTCCATATTATTTAACATAATTGAATTATTTTTTGGTATTTGAACAGTTGAAAATCTAGATTCAAATCGTTGTGAATTATTTTTTACCAATTCTTTAAAATTAGGTATAATATCTAATAATGCCATTAATTGACACCCATTACATACACCTAAACTAAATGTATTTTCTCTTTGATAAAAATTATTTATCTGGTTTAATACATTTTCATTATTTTTAATAACACTATACCAACCTTGTGCAGAACAAATAACATCTGAAAAAGAAAAACCACCAACAAATACAATTCCATGAAAATCATCCAATAAATTTTTATTATTAATTAAATCATTCATATTAATATCCCATACATCAAAACCAGCAGAATGAAAAGCATTCGCCATTTCTCGATCACCATTGCTTCCCTCCTCTCTTAATATCCCTACTTTATAAATAATATTTGGTAATACAGTATTATTACATAATTTATTGATAATATGTTCTGGTATTTCATATTTCATATTAAAAAAATCCCCATATAAATCATATTCATTTTTAGCTAATTCATTATTCATCTGTTTTTTTTCCATCATATAACTTGTTTTTTCCCACATCTGTCTTAATGTTGTCATCTTTTCATTTAATACTTCTTCACCATTGTATACTATTTCCACAATATTATCTTCAATTGTTTCACCTATTTTATATACTGGAACTTTATTATTAAACGAATCAATTATAATTTGTGTATGTTTTTTATATACCTCTATAACTAATCCTATTTCCTCATTAAAAAAATATTTTAATATATCAGTATATTTATCTATATTTAATATACATCCTTTATTACCTGCAAAACACATTTCTAATACAGTTGTTATTAAACCCCCATCACTTTTATCATGTCCAGATAATATCTTATTAAATAAATTATTTTGGATATTATCAAATATTAATTTAAAAAGAGTAATATTTTTAAAATCAGGGCAATCATCTCCTATTTGATTATATATTTGGGCTAATGCTGATCCACCTAACCTAGTATAATTATATCCTAAATCAATAAATAATATATCTGAACCACCATATTTAAAATCAGGTGTTATTTTTTTTGTAATATTATCCATCGGTGCATACGCTGATAATACCAATGTTCTAGGTGTTTTAATAATTTTATTATTTTTAATGGAACACATAGATAAACTATCTTTACCACCATCTATTGCAACACCAAGTTTAATTAATAATTTTTTTAACGAAATAACAGCATTATATAATTCATATCCTTCTCCTTCTAACTTTGGTGCCCACATCCAATTACCCGAACATTTGATATCCTCTAATCGTGTAATTTTAGCAAAAATTAAATTTGTTAACATCTCACCAACAGTCATTCTAACCATTTTAGAAGAACTAATAAATGATTTTATTGGTTGTTCACCAATCGAAATAACAGAACCTGTTGTTTCATTAATAGATTGTGAAACAATTGCATAATCAGATAAAGGTGTGTGTAATGGTCCTACGCATTGTTGTTGTGCAATTAAACCTGTTACACTCCTATCTACCTTGTTTGTTAAAAATCTTTTTGAACCAACAGATAATAATGAAAAAACTTTACTAATATGATTAACAAATTTATCAGATGGTATAATTAGTTTTTTTAATTTTTTGTATACATCATAAAAATGATATTCCTTTTGTGGTATATTTTCTAAAACATCATCTAAATTTAATGAAACAATTTTTTGATTATTATTATATACATTAATATTTCCTGTATCATTAACAGTTCCAACAAATGAAACAGGAACATTTTCCCTATCACATAAATTATGAACATAATCTTTATCTTGTGGATCTATTAAAATTGTGACCTGTTCTTGATATTCGGCTCCCCATATTTCCAATGCGGACATTGTCTTATCCCCAATAATAACATTATTTAAATAAACTTCCCCTCCTACTGGTGATACTATTTCTTTGGTAACATTTCCCATTCCACCAGCTCCCTGATCATGAATACTTATAATTGGATTATTTTTACGTTCAGACATTGTTCGTATAACTCGATAAACTTTATTTTCCATCTCTGGATCACCTCTTTGAACAGCACTTAAATCTGTTTCTATATTTTTTTCATCATTTTCTCTACTGGAAGATGAACCACCACCCAACCCAATCCTATATGCTGGTCCACCAATACGTGTAATTAATAATCCTTGACGAGGTTTTTCTTTTAATAAATTATAATCTAAAACTTGTCCGATTCCGCCTGTAAACATAATCGGTTTAATCCATTCATATCTTGTATTATGAATTGTTTGTCCAAAAGACCGTGTAAAACCTTGTATAATTGGTTCACCTATTTTATTACCATAATCAGATGAACCATTACTCGCATCTATCTCTATTTTAATAGCATTTTCATTTGTAAAAATATCTCCTACACAATATCCTGCGGTTGATGCTATTAGTGTACCGCCTCGTCCAATTGCTAAATTATCTCTAATTCTACCACCTATACCAGTCGTTGCGCCTTGGAAAGGAGCTACACCAGTTGGAAAATTATGTGTTTCCGCAGTAAATGAAAAATGACTTTTAACTATGTTATTTGTATATTTTGAAAAATGTGACGATGATGGTTTAAATAAATTAATAAAATAACCTTTTATTGCACTTGAATTATCACAAAATGCTAATACACTATTAGATTTATTACTTTGGTGTGGCATTTTAACCAATTCAAATAATGTATATTCTTTTTCATCTCCATTAATGAATATTTTTCCATTAAAAATCCAGTGTCTAGAATGTTCACTATTAGATTGTGATAAATCAAATAATTCAATATCTGTTGGATATCTTTTTAATTTATTTAAAAATAAATTTGTATAAAATTTGATATCTGAATCATCCATAGCTAAATCCATTTTTTCATTAAATAATGATATATCTTTTATTGTTTTAGTTTTGTTTTTTTTAATATTTATCTTATATGTTTCTGGTAACGAATTATATATTTGTTCTGTCATTTTATCATATATAATTTCTTGATTTATCTTATAAATTCTAAATTTTTCGATTCTTTCAACAATATTTATATTACATTTTTTAAAAATTTCTAATATATTAGAACACCATGGTGTTTTGTGATTTAATCTTGGTCCAACTACAATGAAGTCAAAATCTAAATAATCATATATATCATTTTTAATAATTATAGCAGTTAATTTATTATAATCATTTATATCTAGATAAACTGTATTATATTCAATAAAATAACAAATAAAATTATCATCCTCTTTGGTGTAAATATATGAATACATCAATATTTATATACTTGTTTTATATTTTTATATAGATTCTATATAATTTCCACCATTTAGATTTTGAACACATTGTTCTTCAATATTTTCTACAATATATTGTATACAATGTTTCATTAACATCGCTACTGTCATAGGTCCTACACCACCAGGTACAGGTGTAATATATTTTACTTTATCATAAACATCATCAAAATCAACATCACCCACTAATCTATATCCTCTTTTTTTTGTTAGATCATCCATCCTATTAATACCAACATCGATAATAATAACACCATCTTTGACCCAATCATTTTTAACAAGATGAGGAACACCACAGGCTACTATTAATATATCAGCCATTCTAGTTATATTTTTAATATTTTGTGTTTTAATATGACAAATAGAAACAGTTGCTTCTTTATGCAAAGACATAAGTGCAGCTGGTAATCCAACTACTTTACTACATCCTACTAAAACAACATGTTTTCCTTCTAAATCAATATTATAATAATTTAACATTTCTAAACATCCCTCTGGTGTGCATGGTACATATAATGGATTACTATTTATTGCGAGATTACCAAAATTCAAACTATGAAAACCATCAACATCTTTTTCTATCGCAACTTTATTTAAAATATTATATTCATCTAAATGATTTGGAAGCGGTAGTTGAATTAAAATTCCATGAACATTTTGATCATTATTTAACAATTCAATTTGTTTTATTATTTCTTCTTCCTCTACATTATTTTCAAATTTATATAAAAAACTATTAATAAATAATTCTTTACATTTTTTTTGTTTAATACGAACATATAATTCTGAATCACTTCTTTTACCAACTAATATAACAGCTAAACCAGGTGTTATATTTTTTTCATTTAAATTTTTAATTTGTTTTTTAATATTTCTATAAACTGATTGAGCAACAATTTTACCTGACAATAATTTAGAATCCATATATATTATATTTATAAATTGTTTATAAATATAATTATTTAGTAATTTACATTTCTAAATTGTTTAATATGTGAAAAATATTTATAATATCATAGTGAAGATTATGGATATCTTTATTTGAATAGTGTAATATTATAATATTATAAAATATTATATAAATACATATGAATCAACTATGTAAATTTAATAAATATTACAAAGATACTGGTAACGAATCATATAATTTATTTGTTATATCACTATTTTATTACGATAAATATACTCGATTAGGAAATAAAGGTGTTTACTCTAATAAAACAATTGAGCGACAATTAACTTTTTTTAGAAATATTTTAGCAAATATAGAATCTTTATATAATGGATGTATACCAGATGATTGGAAAATTAGAATATACTATGATAGTTCTT
>Ga0080013_1005935_pt1 | contig 11113 bp, 13 predicted proteins | sample ETNvirenome_6_85_FD_69236 | JGI IMG/M metagenome (GOLD analysis project Ga0080013, IMG submission 69236) | Marine viral communities from the Pacific Ocean - ETNP_6_85 (SPADES assembly) (version 2) | ecosystem: Environmental > Aquatic > Marine > Oceanic | place: Pacific Ocean | collected 2013-06-19
TGGTATATATTAGGATCTGGACAAGAAATGCTATTAAGTATGAAGCGATATATTAATACCATAATAATTATGATTAAAAAATCTAAACAATTCCTTATAAAAAACAATATAGACAATAATTGGGCTGCGGGCGAGCTTGTATGTGGTGAAGTCTTAGGATTAAATGGTATAAATGCTGGTGAATTAGGATTTGAATATTACGGTAAAATGATTGTTCCTAATCGATATGTAAAAATTGCTAATAAATATACTAAACAATGTATTTTAGATAGACCTCATGTAAGAGTTTTAGCGGATTCTGATATAACCTTAAAAGAACAATATAAAAAGATTATAAATATAAATGGATAGTGAAATATAAATTTAATAAAATTAAAAATAAACCTGATAAGAGATTACAGGCTGGAGAAAAGCAACATTGGCTTACAGGTACAGAGCAATCATTCGAAGAAGTAAAGCAAAAATATATATGGCTAAACAAACACACGTCGTATGGTAATAGTAATCATAGTCTCGATATCTCTCAATTACCAAATTTTTTACATTTATTAAAAAATAATGTTGATTCTGCGTTAGATATTGGTTGTGGTGACGGGTATTTTTGTAGTTGGTTGTATGAGAATATTTGCGATGAAGTTTACGGATTAGATTTTGCAATAGAAAATAGCGTAGATATAAAAAATATAAAATTTTTAAAAAATAATGCACACGAAATACCGTTACCAGATAATAGTATAGATTTAATTACGTCGTTTGATTTTTTAGAACATATACACCCGGAGTATTTAGAGAAAACTATAAATGAAATAACAAGAATATGTAAAAAATATATGATACATAAAGTTAGTACGAGCCCCAGTAAGAATTTCTTTAATGATGTCGGACAATTACACTTAATACAAGAAGACAGAGAATGGTGGCTTGAGAATGTATTTAAGGGAATAAGTAAAAATAATATATTTTTAGGTAGCTCAACATATTTACTCGAAATATTGTGATAAAATTAGATCATGATCCATATTATGTTTTTGATAGTAAAAAAAGATTAACAATTGAAAATAATATAGTCCGGAAGCGATTTCCAGTAGCGGCATACTACTTAAATGAACTTACTTGTTTAAAGCTTCTCAAGAAAAATTTTATTAATACAACGGGTATAAATCACTTCCCGTTTCCTGAAATTATATCACATAGTACTACATATGGTTTATTATACGAAATAAAAATGTCGTACTGTGGAATTCCTGCATTTTATAATAACGCTATTAAGCCGAAAAACTTAAAAAACACTGTACAGTGTATTTGTGATAACTTAAAATACAATAATTTTCTCTATAAAGATTTTAATGCAACAAATATATGCATTGATAGAGCCGGAGCAGTATATTTAATAGATTTCGAAGAATGTATACCTAAAATAAAACCACACTTAAAGGACATTATATCAGAGTATTATGAATATCCTAAAGATATAGGAGAATATAATAAAATGCCTCTTACACACAAGGCCGGTGTTTGGAAGAAACGACCATGGTCAATGTTGTATATGTTTAAACATGTATAAAATATGAAAATAGCGATATTATTATTTGGTCAAGCAAGATTTATAAATCAAACTTTTACTCATATCCTAGAGGAATATGATTTACCAAAAGCAACAGTAGACTACTTCGGGCATTTTTGGGAAAAAGTAGGATATATACCTGACGATGATATAGAGTCGACATGTGACCATATACCAAATATAAAAAAATTATTACCATTTAAAAGAATAACTATAGAAAACAATATAGGTATAGACACGCTTGGTAAAAGTATGCAAATATTAAATAAAGCATGTAACTGTAATATACCATGGCCTGGTGATATAGGGGAAATGAGATATTATATCGGTCAACATTATTCTACTGCGCAATGTTATAAAGATATAATGCAATATGAAGCAGAAAATGATTTTAAATACGACATAATTATAAAGACTAGAACAGACGTGGTCTATAAAAATAGAAAATGTTATGCAGATGAAAAAGAATATAATAAGATAAAAACAAATAAATATCTTAATTTTAAAACGGATATACCACACATTAAATGTAGTGCGATGAGAATCTTAAACTATAATAAATCTGACGAACATGATATTAAAATATTTTATAAGAAAAAATACACAACAACATCTAATGAAACGAAACTATCTAACTTATCTTATAAAAGACGATTAGCAATTAGTGATTGGTGTTTAATCGCTAATCGACAAGCAGCGGAATTATTTTATAATAATTGGTTTATAGCTATGCTAGGATCTTGGAGAAACGATTTACTATATAAAAAGCAACACCCTGAACAAAAATGGTTAATTAGATCAGAACAATGCTTGCAAGGCGAAATAATTTACAATAATAATATATATGCAGAACACATTGAACGACTTGAAACAAAAATATATAATCCAGATAGATTAAAACCAGGATTAACTGTAAGAGGGTTAATTAACTCTAAAGAAGATATACAAGAGCAATTACGTAGAAGATTTAAATATTTATGATGACACACTTTAAATCGCATTACCTAGAAAGACGGTCTGGACAGTCTAAAGAGAGATATACTATTTTAAATAATGGCTGCTCGTTTTCTATTGGAAAGAAGATAAAAAACACCTTTTCTTATTGTGAGTTTTTACCTGGAAAAGTATATAATATAGGAAAATCAGGATCCGGGCTCGAATCGACAAGAATACAGCAATTTTTTAATAAAAAGAGAAAGGCTAAAACACAATATGACCCTAGATTAGAGAGTTATTATAATGACACACATTTAACACATTTTATCTATCAAATTCCGGATCCTTCAAGACAGCCAATAGATTTAAATGAGTATAGTTATGAGTTTATGAATTGTAACGATTCGAGTATATGGAGGTGTCTAAGCATAGATCCAAAGGAAAGAGAACAACCCGGATGCCGCGATAATTATAAAAATATTTTTAATAATATACAAAAATATTATAATAAATCATTAGGAATAATACAGCAAAATATAAATATTATTCGCGATAAATTTCCTAACATTAAAATTATATTTTTACGATATTCTCACACTAGAACCCCATTGATCTATGAATTTAATAGATTGTTTTATAAGGATACTATTACTGAATATTGTAATAAACATAATATTACTTATATTTTTGAAAAAACATTTAATACAAATTGGTTTTCAAAAAACACCTTAACTGCTAGCGATGGAGCTCGAAAGGGTGATAAAATGCACCCTAATAAAACTGGCGCTAAATTAATAGCAAATAAAATTAAAGAATATTTATGAAGAAAATATGGGTTAAGATAAGAATACAATATGCACGATTAAGACAATGGTATCTTCAAAAGAGAAAAAAAGCAGATGATGATAATATTTATCCTATGTGGTAATTATGAAGAGTTACAAGAGAATTAAGTGTATTTATAATGGGCATCGTGGTGTCGAGAATATAGATGACATATACATACACGATCGTTGTATAAAAAAAAGAGGGAGGCGGTTAGACAAGGAAATTAAAACGTTGCAATTATTAAAAGAAAATTTTATTAATGAACCTGAAATTGATCATTATCCATTTCCCGAATTTATTAATACTGTACCATGTCGAAAATGTGGTTATAAAGAATGTCTAAGTGTAATAATGACTCATTGTGGAGTTGATATAATACAAAACAATTTTTATAATGAGAGAAAAATACAACCTGTTAATTTAACAAATACGGTAGAGTGTATAATAAACAATTTACGTAATACAGGGATAGAGCATACGGATATCTGTTCAAGGAACGTATGTATTAATGAAAAAGGACAAATATCATTAATTGATTTTAATGGAACACGTATGCGAACTTCTACTAAGCGTATCAGCTATTATTATAAAAAACCTGATTTAAGCTGCGTAAGTGTACTAGGTGAAATTGCAGATTCTAATACTATAACTAACTACAGTAAAAACGGATTCGGGGTACCTACAGGTACTTTAAAATGGCCTCAATTTTTCAATTATCTGTATTCAGATACAGATACAGACGAAAACATACAAAATAATATTATGAAATATAATAATAAGTATTTTAAAAAACATCCATGGAGCATGTTATATATGTTCGAGAAAAGTTCTAAAAATTAAATGAAAAATATAGGGTTATGTTTTTATGGTGAATCAAGAGAATGGAAAGTAGGTGCTGATACTGTTAAATTGTTCAAGTCCTTACCTAGCACAGAATTTAACACTGATGTATTTATACATACATGGGATAATTTATCGCGACGTATTAATCATGGTCAAATTCACCAACTTATACGCAAGCTACAAAAAGAACAACAAGGGGATATAGAGGTTGCTCTAAAACGAATATGTTTAAAGGAACAAAATTTAAAACATGTAGAATTAATAGATTACTATAAACCTAAAAAAATAAAAATAGACTCAAAAAATATAATAAATGAGAATTTAGAAGCTCATAATGCGATGGACCTAGCATTAGAGATAAAATATAGTAATGTACCAGGATTTTGTCAATTTTACTCTACATATAGATCGTTTAATTTATTAAATGAATATTGTATTGAAAATGATAAGAAATATGATATAATTTTTATCATTCGCACTGATTGTAATTTATCTCCTATAGATATAAACAAAAAAAATATAAATTTTTATATCAATTATTTAAAAAGACATGAAGAATCATGGGCACCAGGAATCGTATTATTAGATCGAGTAGTTTATGTTCGCAAATATGGTACCGCGTTTTTTCATGCAACACTGATAAGTAATACATGCGGATTTACAGAGGTATATAAAAATTTTAATAAGAGTGATTTATTTATGGGTAAGCGATTACAGGAGAAACAGGAGAGAGGTAATACCCATATAGAATGGAGAAAGTATATAGAGCAATACACTGATATTAATAGAGTATACGGTATCAACACTGCGATGAAACAAGCATATTTAACTCCAAAATATAAACAATATGATAATGAGAATGTAATTATATGAGAGTAGCTGTATTATTATTCGGACAACCAAGATTCTTTGAATATACTGTAAATAGAATAAAAGAAGAATTTAATATACCTAATCATAAATTTGAATATTTTATTCATTTTTGGGAAGATGTAGGATTCACACCAAATGACGATAGAAATAGAAAGTATATAACATCTAATACTCTTTTAGAAGATATTAATATACTTAATCCAATTGCATTTAATATTAATAAGTATGATGTATTAGACGAGTTTACAATTAATTTTAATAATATAATACAATTCTTAAATAAAGGGCAAATAGGCGGTCATAGACCGTACGATACAAAGAGTAGATATTCTTATGGGCAGCATTTAAGCTTAAAAATTGCATACAGCTTAATGCAGGAATATGAAAAGAAAAATAAGATAAAATACGATACGGTAATAAAGGCGAGAACAGATTTTATATATAAAGACATAAAATGTTATGATGAAGAATGTGAATATATATCAGATAAAACTAATCAATATATTTTAGATAAGAACCTAGGTGATAATTATATAAAAGCGTCTGGTTGTGCGCAACAAGCATTTGACGTTTCGACTAATACCTGGAATATAGTAGAAAAATATAAAATATTCGACCCTAAAAGCACAAAGTATAAACGAGATTTATATAATATAATAAGATCAGGGGATGTTGGATTAACGACAACAAGAATAGCAGCAGAGCAATATTTTAATAGATGGTTTGATACCTTTTTACATACGTATATAAATGATATACGTAATAATGTAAATAATCCAGAGTTGCAGTTATATAGAAGACATGATGGATTACAGGGACAAATAGCAATATTAAATGATATAAAAATTGTTCAACCGAAGAAATCAAGAGATCATAGAATTGTATTAAAGGATAACTGTAAGGAAAAATGGATAAAGCCTAAAACTATAATACTAGATAATTTAAATAACCCTGAGAAAGATATAACAGAGCAACTATTATCAAAGCATCAGAAAAAATTATAATTTCATATATTGCTCCATAATATCAGTCAATACTGGATTAATCTCTTTAAGAATAATACAATCAGAAGGAGAGATATTAATATTATTTTTAAAAATCTTATCTATACCGATTTTAATACCGTCTAATCTATTCTGTAAAAAAGTTTTATTCTTCAATCCTCTTAAAATAGATAAACTACTTAAATGATTAATATAAACTCCTATTGATGTATCATATTTTTTAGTTATAGGTATATTCTCATAATATATGACTGGCCAAAGAGAGTGGTGATTAGAGAACCAGCGATGCATATTTTCTTGAAAGCTTTCTCTATTCCACTTTCGATCGTTATAATCAAAAAAACCAGCCTCAATATTTAAAATATAATTATTAGTACCTAAATAATCTGCTCGGTCAATTATATTATGTTCTAATAGAATATTTTTTAAATTTGCTTTATGTTGCTTATATTTTAATTCTAATTCATGTGTCTTTTTATTTTTTAATTGTTGCTTTATATCTCGTAAAATATCATTTTGTTGTTTTATATGTTCTAAGTGTATATGATTCTCAATATTAAAATCTAATGGATATATAACTCTCTTATCGTTTTTATTATTATCACCAGGTATTTTATTTTTAAATCCGCGTTCATGAAAATTTAAAAAATCTAACGCAATTAATTTAAATTTTGTAGCTCCATAATCATAACCTTCTTGACATATTCTTGAGGGTAAAAAAATATCATCATCATCTTGCTGAAATACTAATATTTTTTCTTTTTTAGGTATACGAGCTAATAATGTAACAAACTCATTATCACTCTCACATACATAATCAAAAATATTACTACTCCTTATATCCTTTAAAATTATATCTCTAATATTTTTCCGAAAAATATAATACGGGATATTAAATGCCTCGTCCCATGATTGAATCATTGAACCACATGAACCATAATGACCTAAAAAGGTACGAGCCTCATCATCTAGATCAACAGAAAACGGAATATTATTTTCAAAATACCGGTGGCGACCTCTTATATGACATATTTTTTTCATAAATCAAAGCTTTCACAATATAGGTCAATTATATTATCCCATTCCTTATTATTAATTTTAAGTTTTTTTGCAGTGTAAAACCAGCTTTTAATAAAATAATAAACTATATCATCAATATTATTAGGCACATTATTATCACGTAAAATTATATCACCCCAAAAAAGATAACTAAGACGTTTTATAAAGGTTAAGCTATGAGGGTACATATTATGTGTACATATATGTCTATTACAAATATTATTTTGACATTTTAAAGAAAAATCGCGAGAATATACAACGTCAAAATTATGAATTTTTCGTAGATCTTGAAGTAAGTCACTAGTATGAAACGGTAAATCCTTTAAAAACATATCGTATAACTTTGATCCAGGATTGCCTATTAAATGAGTATCGTATTTAGTATTGCTTACAAGATTAAGCACAGGTATTAATTTTTGAGCAGGCGCTGTAATTATAGGGCTATTATTGCGTTGTTCCCTACCAGGAAAATGAAATAATGAAGCATTAATGGGGGTATCGGTAGTGAGATTACTACCGATACACGTTCGATAAATTCTACAAAATTCTACAGGATCAATTCTTACATTTAAAGTGTGATATACACCTGTATTATAAAACTCTGAAGTTATACCACCAAGAAATAAGTCGTCGTCGTCTTGTGCGAAATACAAAATATTGTTTTGTGGAGATAATGTAGCGGTTAATGTTGATAGAGATTCATTATCAAGACAAATTTCATCAAACTCATTTGTTTTTATTATTTTATCTATAATAATATCTCTAACTTGTTTCCTGAAGCTATAATATTCAATCTTACACAGCTTATTCCAACAATCAAATATAACATTTGTCGTTATGTTTGGGTTAATATTACACCATTTATAGGTATGGTCTTTTTTCGTCCAATATTCCCGCTCACCTCTAATATGACAAATTCTTATAATATTATCTAACATAAGTTATTAACTCGCCAGTAGAAAATCATCTATTAAAACCGGCGGAATTAAATTAAGTACATGACATCTGTTTTTTTCCAAATAATTATAAGTCAAATCATCTGGAATTGTAATTAATTGTTGATGACCTTTTCTTATAACACCGATACCATGATCTATTGGCGTTAAATCTACAGCAAACATATTTAAATCTGCATTTACACTACGTAATCTTACCCACTCTTTCCATACATCACCGTTCCAGGTGTTCTGACATCTTTCTCTATATTGATATATTTCTTTTAAAGGGTTGATATCATGGACAAGTATAGAGCCATTTTTATTTAAACACAATAAACTATTTTCTATATCTATTTTAACTTGTTCATGCAAATGAAGACCGTCGATAAAAATAATATCAAATGTTTTTTTGTTTTTCTCAAAAAACTCATCAGAAGTACCTACAAAATCCGGTACTAAGTTCGGACGAAAATTAGCATTATACTTACAGACCGGATCAATACAAATCTTTTCTTGAATAACAATCTCATCAAAACATTTTTTCTTATAACACCCGATTTCTAAATATGTTGTGTAATTAAATTTAGAAATTAACAAATTAGCTATATCAAATCTATAAGGACCACGACCGAAATGCACATCAGGCCACGCTCGAGGCTTAGTTTCATGTTCCATCAGACAATACAGAGGTTAAATTAAACTGTTTAGATGTTATTGTTTTAATAATATCGTTTGAATGATATTTATATTCAGTTAAATAATGCATTTTACCATTATCAATAATATCAGAATATGTTGAACTATTATTCCACATGTGAGTTAATTCAGCTTTCCAATTATTAATATCTTTTACCGTGTGTAACACGTAATCATAATTTTGTTCATTCAGAAATTTAACCGTCGGAGAGATTGGTGCATTTTCATAAATGTCGTCAACATATTTACACCCTTTAAGCATAGTAACTCTATCGTTAAAAGGTATAACAGGCTTATCTCCTTTAATATTTAGAACATCTTCATCACTACATACACCGACAACAACTTTATCATACATATTATGAGCTCGCTTTAAGAGCTCAAGATGACCTACATGAAATAAATCAAATACTCCATCGATATATCCTGTAATATTGTGCTCATATATATTACTCATTTTAGAAAAATATTCTGAACGAGTATTTACATATTCCTTTCGAGACATTGGAGTTTTCCAATTTGACCCGTAGGTGTAATGGCATCGTTTTTCTGGATATCGAGGTATAGGAAAACTATATCCATATAAATTAATTGAATTTAGCTCTTGTATAAAATACTTCTTCATATGACGGCCACGCACTGGATATTCAAATTCATCTGCCATAGTACAATATAAAGAGCTCCAAGGAACACCTTTAATCTCTTCTACAAATTTATTATAAATTTTATATGATAATGTCTTAGTTAACATACTTTCATCTGGGGACTCTGCCCAGAAATAAAAGTCTATTGGTGTTAAAATATCTTCACCTACTAGTTCACTCATCCATTCTTCTTTAATACGTAAATATTGTCGCGGACGGCCAGTAGAGTTCCTGATATTATTGTCAGCAAAAAGTTGTCGAACTTTATCAAAATCTTTTGTTAATAAGCCAAAGTCTATATCATTATCCCCTATAGGGGAATTTGTAATCGAGTTCCAATTTAACTTACCATCTCTATATCCTTGCAATAATGTACCAAAATCAAACCAATGTTTAATATTGTTTTTAAGAAATAACTGTGATATAGAATATAAGTATTCTATTAGTTTTTTATATTTGTCTTGATCCATTTTAAAATTATATCATCTAACGGCGCACATAAATATTTACTAATAATAACTATTTGTTCAATTGGAAAATCCCACCACTTTAGAATTTGTAAATCTGCCTATCATATGATATTATCATATTCCAATTCATAATTAAACCTAATGGGATTAATTGGTTTTTGTATACATTCTAACTTACATGTATAAAAATTTCGAGACGCTAAACCACCCCTCTTTAAGTTAGAAGTGAACCCGCTTTTGTATTTTTCAAAATCTATTTGAACATATTTTACTTCAATACCAAACTCTTGAAATACTTTTATAAAATAATGATCTTCCCAGCCATATAAAGGAGCAAAGTCCTCATCCCATATATATCCATCCTCCCATAAAGATTTTAACATTACTATTGCTGAATGATGATATTTTTGCCTCTTTTTACCGTTTTTTACTTTATACGCATCCCTTAAAATTCTATACATACATTTATCAGTTACATCTAATGCTAATAATTCCTTTATATTAGATTCAGAAAAACATAAATCAAAATCCATATTTAGAAACCGGTCGGCTGTACATTTTAATGCACCTAAATTGCGGGCACCTCCGACATTAAATCCTTTATCATCTGTAATATAATATATCTGCGTATTAAACTGTATATTATGTTGCTTGATTGTATCACTGGCTTTATATTGTTGACTATGATCATCAACTATTATAATATTAAGCTGTTTTTTTACGTCATCATTGAAATTATTATTCCAATGATTTATATATTGCGTCAAGCATTTATGTTGGTTGTAGTATGTATATATTATATCAATCATATTGTTCGGCTCTATTAAAATCCTCCTGCGTATCTAAGTCAATACACTCCTTTCTATCGTTTAGTATATAAAAATATGGAGTGGCGCCTACCCTACATCTAAACCTATCATAGGCACTTTTAGATATACCGTATAACCCTGTTGTCTCCTTAATTACTGGTGGTGCATCTTGTGATCTAGGGAGGATGTTAGGCTGATAATTAACTGGCTGATTCTGAAACCAATACCAGCCATATTCTTCCGTAGCTGTTAATATAGAATCATACTTTGTTGTATGAGTCAGCTTATCTACACATGCTCTAATGGTCTCTGGCTTTAAAAATGGTGCTGTAGCGTATAATTGAAAGTAATAATCATACTCATCTATATGAGCAATGTCATAGTGAAATACATCATTACCGTTTGCAGTATCTAAAGTAAGTTCTGGCTTACGTTCTATCCATTTTACT
>Ga0080013_1005936_pt1 | contig 11111 bp, 9 predicted proteins | sample ETNvirenome_6_85_FD_69236 | JGI IMG/M metagenome (GOLD analysis project Ga0080013, IMG submission 69236) | Marine viral communities from the Pacific Ocean - ETNP_6_85 (SPADES assembly) (version 2) | ecosystem: Environmental > Aquatic > Marine > Oceanic | place: Pacific Ocean | collected 2013-06-19
AAAAGAAAATACTCTATTTGTCGCTTCTTTGTGGGTGAGCGCTACAAACTTGTTCTCTCTAAAACGATTAATTAAATTTTCTTTTGATACGTGCCCATAGGCTACCAAATTAAAGCGAATAATGTGCATATATTGAGAATTAACTTTGAGGGCGCTTGAAAAAATATTGACAAATTTGTTCTTCGTGCGAAACAGGTCGTATGCATCCTTAGCGTGGTGAGTGCCAAACTTTTCAGAATTGTGGGTACCCACCTGTGGAGAGGGTATAAAACCTCCTTCTTGGCTTATGTCATTAGCTCTCCGAATACAAACAAAGTCCCCACGCTCTATACCGGTAACACTCGGGTCGATTGAATTTATAATGGAGGCAATATTATGCGTGTTGCAACTAACAACTTGAATGAAAGAGGGCTTCTTATCGAGTACCTCGTCATTGATACCATATGCATATGGTACTCCAAAGCCCTTTTCACTGCCCTGTGCAATAAAAGTTTTGTCTGGGTATTTTGCGTAGTGCTTTTTCTTATGTTCGTTACCGGCGGGGGTGCAATCGATTACAACATCTGCTTTCTCTAGAGCTTCCTGGAAATTGTATGAAACTTTATGACGTAGCTCCTTGAAGGAAGAGATTAGATCTTCATTCACGGCCAGCTTGGCACCTCTCTTTATTAGACTGTTGACTTTCGCCACTTCATCTATCAAGGGCGTTCTTTTATGAAAAATTACTTGCCCGATATTTAATTTTTTTCTGAAGTCTGCCAGGAGGCCAATCAGGGGCTCGCCAATTGTGCCAGTACCAACAATTAATATATTTTTTTTCAACGTATTGCCTTTACATCTTTAGGTGAGATAAACTTTAATTTTTTATTTTTGTTTTTATTATCAACAAGGGTTAAAAATTGCTTAATAGTCCAGTCTAGATATTCAATGTCTTCAACGAGAAAAATACGATTTTTGTATTTTACCTTACTTCCGATAAAAATCTTCCGATTCGTTTCGTCCAGCGCGTATCTTCCTGTTTTCATTTTTTAGCTGCCTTTTATTATTTTTGCCCTTTTTAAGTTGCTTTCGCTCTTTTTTAACTTCTTTTTTAATAGGAGGGGGGTCCCAGCACTTAACTCTAAAAACACCCTGCTCACTCGCTGGGGCCCCTCTCTTGATTTTGACTGAGGCGTGCTTTTCTACTAATTGGTCGCGAAGTTTACTTGCTTCCTCATAAGTTGAAAAAGTCCCAACAGTTTTCCATTCTTTCGTTTTTAAAGTTTCTTCCATTATACTACGCCTTTCTTAGCCAATGCGATGCCAATAACGGCTCCGGCAGCAAGCGTAACTAAATAACCTACTAGTCCACTCATAATTTTCTCCTTTATTATTACATTCCACCCAGCAGCGTTAAAGCAATTAAGCCAGGCAATTGTTCTTGTACATAGACACCAGAAAATAAAGTCTCCGCTCGGCCTCCGACATAAGAAAATGCCGCCTCCATTCGGTTGCTGATCTTGGGGTTGTCCCCCATCTCTGGTGTTATGATCAGAAGTAAAACTCCTGTCTTGGGGTTGTTAGAGGGCGCGGCACAAGGCGACGACCTTAAACAACCTTGAAATATCGATGCTCCTAAGCTGGAGATAGTTGCGTCTCTTACAACTGTGCTCCCTAAGAGCATTCTTCCGTCTGATGACAAGCACCTTTCCAGATCTTTCGAATCGAAAGCTTGAATTGGAGAGGGCTCATCAGCCAACTTAAATACCTGTGCAAGAAGTTTTGCAAAGTTTCTATTCGCGGCTGGGTACATATTAAGCATACCAACCTTACCGCGTAAAAGGTGCAATTGTTTTTCGTTATCGATAATAATGTGAGGATGACTCTTAATATCTTTTAGCATCACTCCACAATTTGACTTGATGGTTGGGTTTAACAACTCTTGCGCTGTAGGTTTGCTGGCAATATAGACAACTTTACCCTCGGCTTCAATCGAGGACAAATAACGAGTTAGTGATTTATGTAAAACATGACTGGCGCTTCCGGTGCCACCACCTGCTCCAGCTAGGACAAATATCCAATCCACTTTACCAATTCGCGTACGCAACGCATCTTCGACAAGAGCGCTATTGTTTCCAAGCACCTCTTTTCCTAGTTTGATATCTTTCGCGACACCATCTGCGCCTGGTATTAAAAGGAAGTTTTCAGGATTGACACCGCCGGGTTGATCCTTCTCTGTGGTGTTGATTAAAATTGTTTTGTTGAAGCCTAAGTCTAGAAAAGCTTTGGCCATTTTGCCACCGCCGCCGCCAATGCCGATGAAAGCACAATTTATGGCGCTCTTGGCAGTGTTGTCTTCCAACATTCTGTCGTCTGCTGCTGGCTCATCATCATATGCTTCTACGAAATCAAAGTCGTTTAGGCCCATGGGAGCGTCTGTCGGAAGATCCCAGGCTTCTTTAGCTTCAGGTTCGGGCTGGGGCTCTTCTTCGTATTCTTCGTATTCTTCGTATTCTTCTTCGAGGGTGCCTACATCATCGTCACTCATAATTTTCTCCTTATAAACCTTTAGTGGAGACGTCGGGAGTCGAACCCGAGTCCGAAAAGAATCAAAAACAACGCGATATACAAGAAATTGGTACATTCACCGCCGAAGTACCAGCCACCTTGGTCAAACCAGGGAATCCATTTACCAACTTAAGGTGTTGGCTACCGAGATATACATAGTCACCAAAATGACTAAGTTCCTATCAATTTTTCCTAAAATTGAAAATGTCTAGTGTTCTTTAAGAAAGTCACTAACAACTTCCGATTATGCAGCTAAGGCGTAATCAAATTCAACGTTATCGTTGGCATTTATAAAGTTTGAGCATTTTTACTGTGTTACTCACACAGTCTTGCGTGCTATTTTCTTCGCTCTTCGTCGAAACCGTTTCGTCCCCATGTTAAAGATCTGTAATAAGTATATATAATGATATATTATATGTCAAGTTTTTTTAATCTTTTTCTTCAAAAAAGCTTTCAGTCTTGTATTTCTTCATTAGTTTTCTGAAGTCTTGAGGGATGAGTCCTAAAAATCTCGCAGCTTCTTTTTTTGATCTGGTGGTGGATAAAGCCATTTTAAGTACAGCGTCTTGTACAATTTCTCTCATGGAATGCCATATGGGAATTCCGAAAGATTTACCACCAAACGGTCTTGTTGCTAATTCTAGCTTGAGAGCAATAACGTCTTCTAAAGAAAGCCCATTGAGCATTAGCTCAAATTCTTCGCTAGATTTGCCCTCTCTTCTTAGTTTTTTAGAAACACTGTAGTAAGCATTTTTTCCAAAAAGTTTTCTTTTTTTGTTCCAAGCCATCTTAATTTAAATTCTGAAATATGATAGAATATTTAAGTAATTAGTTATTAATTAATTGTTTTAATTTAAAATTATTCTTTAGGGGGTGTTTTAACCGTGTTTACGGTTACTTTTGGCGGTTTGTGAGGACAGTTTTCGTATTTGCTATAATAGTTATTCCGCGAATTCGTCGATGTTCTTCCTGGATTTGAAGACTGAAATGCTCTATCAATTCTAGCCTTTTCTCTGTCATCCAGTTCGTTATACCATTCAATACAAAGATATCGAGTACTTTTTTCATCATCTTCATTCAAAAGAATGTTTTTCAGCTCTTCTTTAATTATTTGTTTTAATTTTGATTTAGTTAGTTTCATATTTCATATACCTCTTCCAGCGGAGCTTGTCCTTCCGGTGGGTAATCAGGGCTCGGCGGTATCTCACCGCTCTCTGCCATTTCATCTTCAAACTTATCAAAGTAAAGCTTTAGATTTGTAAGGCCCCAGTCATAAAACGCATCAGCGTCTTCTGGGTCTATTAAATCTTCATACGAGGTTTGAATCTGATTCTCCACATCATTCCAGGCCTTTTCAGCAAATGCTGCGCCTTGGCGAACTGAGGGGTCATCAGAATCTAACCTAATGAAACCAGCTTCTGCTTCCTCTTCTTCCTTGGCTTCTTTTTCATCTTCAGGTCTTGCGGGGATAAATTTTGACTCATCCGGTGGAGTGCCAATATCTTCATCATCTAACTCATCATCAATTAAAATATTTAGATCTCCCTCTGCTAGTGCTTCTTTATTGGGCGCATCTCTATTTGCGTTAATCGGCGCAAGGGCGTTTTTAAAATTAATTAAAAAATGGTATCTAAATGATTTGCGCTGTTGATCGTTTGAGGAGAGATCTTTATAATAACTTTCTACTTGCTTAATAATATTTTTAAGGAGAGTGTCTAAAACGTTAATTCCGCTATTTTTATGAACTACTCTATCAGCAACATCGGTGGTACCTTTAACTTCGCTAATCAAATGACGAATTACATTGCGCAATCTTTGTTCTTCATTTCGTTGTTCGCCTTTACGTTCTGTTACGATCTCAATGCCCTTTCTAATCAGCGCTCTGAGTCTTGCTTCTTCTTGATTCATAAAATATCTCCTAAAGTACTCAATAAATAGTCTTCAACCTCACGAATTAACGTTTCTTTCTTTTTGTCATTGGCGCGCATGGCCGGGCCTTCAACAGCGCCGCCTCCCATAGCCGACATTTCTTCTAATTCTTCGTCTTCGCCAACTTCAATACCATTTTCTTCTGCCACTTTCTTAATTGCATCCAACATTGCCTCTAGCGCATCTTTCGCAGTCGGTTCTTCTTCTACTTCTTCTACTTCTTCTTCCTCTTCGACCTCAAAGCCGCCGGGAGTTATATTGCTTAAGTTTCCAGAGGCAAAACCAAACATCTCCCCAACGGTGGCTTCATCAATAGTTTCTTCTATTAACCGCAGAAAGATGCCCAGCGGTTGCTGGTCCTCCTTTAGGCGACCTTCGAAAACATCCATAATTTCTCTATAGGAATCATGGCTAGATTCTGGCATGTAGCTCTTAATTAGCTCTTCTTCGCCATTCTCGATTGCTTTTCGAAAGTTAGTCGCGCTCATGGGCGCCCCCTCTTTATCGTTGTAGTTTGGCACAGGCTCAATAAACACTTTTACATTGTTGGGATTATACTTGGGATTATCCATCATAAATTTCCACCGCTCAGCATCCTTTTCTCCGGCGCCTAGATAGATAACTTCTTTATCTGGATCTGCTTCTGTAACATAATCTATAACTGCTCCAATTGGTCCACCTTTGACTTCTCGAACCTCTAGAATTTCATTAGGAAAGGCAATGTTTTCATTATTCAAATATATTTTCCAGATTTCCAGCGCATCTTCATAAGTTATGGCTTTGCCATGAATGGTGCGAGGGGTAGCTCCGCCGCTCCCCATAAAAAGAATCACTTTGCCGCTTGGCGCCACTTCATCCAAATAATGTGTAACTAAAGCGACATGTCCTCTGTGTGGCGGCTTAAAGCCACCTGGAATTAAAGCAATTTTTCTCTTCGTCTCCGGCTCATCCGGATCGACAGTTTCTATGCTGTACATTTCTTCTACATCTTTTATGCCTTTTAGTTCTTCGACTTCTTTTATCACCCCCTCTCGAAATGCTGTTTGCTGGCCGCCGACAATAAATTCTCCAGTGACTTTTACCGGGAAGTCTTCCATCCCTCTAAGTACTACCCCTTCATGATCCGTTACGGAGCCCATAGAGCTATCTAGAGCGGCCTTAACGTCATTTCCTAGCATTCGGGTCGCGTGATTGAAAATGGCGCCGCTAATGGCCTTCTTTACGTCTTCTGGGGATTCGAGATATTCCAAAAGTGGAATTCCGTTTGCTACTGCCATGTAAATGTCTTTACTAATTGCCCACACCTCTTTTCCATCGGCTTTTGTAACTTTTTCATTTTTAGGGTTTTCTACTTCCTCAAGCCACTCACTTAAAGAATTTGTGGTTTGCTCTTCCGCCGTCATTTGGATTGTAAACGGGGATCCGAGAGTGTCAGTATAATCAATTTCTGATATAAGCTGTGTTGGTATGTCGCCATATATTTCAAACCCGCGCTGGGATGCAATTGGTTTAACTTTTTTAATGATAGATTCTAGGGCGCCTCTATTATAAGGAATTTCGACGGCCGTGTCTTTAACGAGTTTACCAGTTTTGGGGTTTGTTGGTCTTTCTAGTCCCTTGCGGTCCATGGATTTTCCAGACGCTACCCAAGACTTAGGAGCTTTCTTTTCGTAGAATTGATTAATACCATGAATAGCTAAAAAGTTTTTATCATATTTTTGGACGTTTGTTTTTCCTTCGACGTATTCGGTGTTAAAGAACTTTTGGGGATTGTCCCACATCCCCAAATCTTTAAGCTCATACTTGATGCTTGGCAACGCCTCGTTGAATATCTCTAAAAGAGTTTTGATCGCATGGGGCATGCCATGACCCTCGGGCCATTTTTTGTAGGCGTCTTCAGCGTCCATTCCGATAACGGATTCAGTGTGCGTTGTGCCGCGATCCATTCGGAATTCTTTTTCGCCGTCTTTTGTGGTTATTAGCTTAAAGCTGACATTGATGCCATCGATCTTAAGACTACCAGGGTTTAATTCGAGAAATTCTTTGATATCATGAAAGTATTGTAGTAGGTCTTGACCAGTTCTGACGCGCAACCATAAACTAGGATGTTTTTCGTCGCCAAACGGATGTGCCATATGTCCTGGTGTGCCCATTATTCTCCTTCCTCTTCAGCTTTCATGAGGCCTTGGCAAACTCTTCCCCATCCAGCGCTGTCCATTCCGCACACTAATTTATTATATATCTTATTTTCTGCATCTGTCCTACTCTCGCCCTTCACCCTAAGCTTCATATAAAGATTATGCATGCGCTTCCATTCGCTTTTAGTAAACGAAGAGGGGACGCCTGGTAGTGGTCTCTGGTCTTCTATCCATGGTGTCGACGGGCGATATCCCATCTTGCCCGGGGCTGCCATTTCTAGCGGTCCGACTACAAAAATCTCCTCTTTTTCATCTACCACCCCAGACTTTATGCGGTCTCTTGCGGCTTCGAATGCCCTATTCTGAATTTCTTGCTGTATGCGCACGCGCTCATTGTCTGCCGTCTCCGCGGATTCTCGTGCCGATTGACATTCACTTCCATTACATTCTGGGTCTTCCTTCATCGCGCTAACATAAGCCTCTGTCTTATCTTGCTGCAGGGCGGTTACTTCTTGAAGTTTCGTTTTCAATTCACGAAGAGCGACGGCATGTGGGTCCGGACCAAAAAAAGTTGGCGGATAATAGTCTGGCTGCAACAAGAGCATTTCTATAATGGCCATACATTTTTTATCGGCGGGTACCCCGGCGCGCGGGTCTTTTGCCACCCCACATTTTTCGGCAAAATAGGCTGATATTCCGACAGCCCTAGAAAAGTTTTTAGCGTAATGATGGGGGTCTATGTATTTAATATATTCATAGAGACACCCCTCATCCTCTTTGCAGTTCCCCTCCAACATGCGCATTAATAAATAAGGTCTCCAATTGGTCAGGGCCCCGCCGTGAAGCGGGCGAAATTTGCCTGTAAGCGGGTGCATATTGCCCGTTACTTTTATAACACGTTTTGTGCCATCTTTCGCGCGTATGACGTACTTTCTCGTCTTAGGTTTAATCGCGTATTTTGAAGTTCTGCCATACCACCATGGCAGCGGATTCCATTTTCGACCTTTTTCACCGGGCCGTCCAACAATGAAGTGCAAAGCCTTCCAATACCACTCGCGGTTTACGTTCCTACCTTCCTCCAAGATCTTGTTTGTCTTTTCTCTCTTATGCAACATTGTATGTTTTCCTTTTGATGTTTGATCGATTTCCAACGCGGACAAGCTCTCGTCTAGCGATTTGCCCAAGTCTAGATACTGCTGCAACTGGCGCTGATAATAACTAGTAGCATATTTTTTAACCTCAGTTTTCTTTGCTTTTTGAAGTTCGAGGTTCGCTGTAATGTGTTCGTCTCCCCATGCTCTGTCTGGGCCACCTTTTGGTAACATTATATTACGACCGCAGCACTCTTCTTCCGGGCTTGTTTCACAGTTTTCATTAGACATACATTCTGAAAAATACATGTCTAATTCTGTGTAAAAAGTGTCATAATCAAATGTCGACGTAGGACGCGCGGGAGATGTCGACGTAGGGTGCCCGGCCGGCGCTGGGCGCGCAGCTATGCCTGTCTTAATGCGGCGCCTTGGGGCGCGCCCTGAAGCGCGAACGTGAAAATGGCCGCGGTGAGCGGTGTCGGCTTTCCTCGCCAAGCCAATGCCCCTGAATATCAACTTAAGTTTGTCGGGAGGAAACAATGGCGTGGCGTATTTTTTAAGGGCGGCGATATGCTGCTTGTCTATAAAAACAATCGCCCCACACCCTCTCACGGTTCTTAAAAAGCTTAAGGCTCTTTCGAAATCAAGCTCGTCGGGCGAGACATCTCTAAAGAGTTTTCCAGTTTTCTCTGTTGTCCACGTTCTCCCACCTGCAGCAGTTGAATACCCTCCATTTTTAATTGGAAGCGCTGCATCAAAATCAATGCCAACCCGATGCGAGGAGTGTCCGGACATTTTCCCGCCTTTCGGCATTGATATATCTCCTATCGGCCAGTCCCCAAGTCTTTTTACGCACGCGGCCACGGCGGGGGTGCCCCATGCTCTATTTTTATCTCTAACGTTTCCTTCAACTTGGACGAAGCCACGACTCTTTTGGCGACTAGTTTGAAATTCAGGCGCCCTTTCGCCCGGACTCGACACCGGTGGGGTACCTGAGAGAATACTTAATATAGTTTTATTAAGCGCTTTCCTGCCCCACTTTCTTTCTCCAACGCGCTTATCATTACTATATAAAACTAAAATATGAGTATTATTAATAACAACCCCTAAATTCATGCCAATGGGAGGATTCGGCCCATTGAAGCCGCCCTTTCCATAAATATTGTTAATTTGGACCCCATTTTTATTCAAGAATGGCATCACTGTTTTACGAAACCATCGCGAATCATGACCGCGAAAAGGCGTCTGCATAAGTTTCAAAATTTCACTAGCTTCTTCTGTATATGTAGCTTGCTTGTCGCCGGCTTGTTCCACTAAAAAAGATAAAAACTCAAAAGTGCCGAGGGGGGTCTGCTTATTTGTGCGGCTTCTATATCGAATTCCCGGCAGCAGCGATCTGTTTATGCCTATCTCATTCGTCAAGACGCTGGCGATTTGCTTTTTGTTGAGTGCTAATTCCGCGGCCCTCTCTGATGTGACATACTTTCCGTCCGCGCGTCTCTTTGGGCTCAGCCGGTACTTACGACGCTGACCAGACAGCGCACGGTTCATCTCGCTAGAGCCGGCACTTCCTTTACTGTAATGAAGATATTGTTTTAATTCAGGTCCCGTTGGGCGATCGTTCGAACGATTGCCCGGGCCGTGGTCTTTCCCATAAATGTCAAAGCCAATCAGGCTGACAAGAGCTAGCATGAATTTGTTCATGGACGCCCCATAGTACGATTTTCTAGCGTTATGGCTGCTTATAACTTCGCCGTTGACGGTCCCATACACATAGCCATAGGAAAGCTCTTGTGGCTCTTCTTGTTCTTGAAGAGGTAAAAAGTCCTTTTTATATAAAACTTTCATGAGCAGAAATCTCCAATTATTATAAATCCAACGCGTCTCTGTATCGAGGGTCTAATAGATGTTTGTAGGGCTTCCCCTTCCTTTTTCTATCTTCAATTTTCTTATCCAACTCTTGTTGCTTGATATCCGAAGCTTCTTCCTTTTTCTTTTCATAAGCTCTGGCAGCCTCTTGGCTTGGATGAACCCCCTGATCGATAAGATCTTTCTGTTCTTTCGCACTCAGGTATCCCCACAAGGAAAGCCCAGCAATGCTCATTATGCCGACGCTGATGCACGACGCTGGGTTTAGTGTACAAAGGTGTTCTAGGCTGTCACTAATATATTGGTAGAAAAATCTGGGATTTTTTATTCGGGGGAGTCCTGATTTGGGATCGATAAGATTGTCTGCTAGGAATTTTACTGATTTTAATTCTTTAGGCAATTTTTCGGCTGTGTCCAGCGCGCCGAGGGCTTCTTGTACTTCTAATTTAACAATATCGTCAAGAGACTTTTTTGTGTACTTGCCGCCCGAGGCTCGCAATTTTTTCAGGCGCGCCAGCCTTCTCAGCCATGCTGCATCGCGACCACCTTTCTGGGCGATGTCAAGAGTGGCCGCGCCCGGTTCGGTGATGTATTTCCCTTTACCAAATAACCAATCCCAGCCGCTCTTGGCTGCTTTCGCCTTTTTCTTTTTATTTTCGGAGAGATTATGACATTCTTTTAAATTAACATTAATTAATATTTTTTTTTTTGATTCTTTTAGACTTTCTTGCGGTATTTCATGAATTTCACTAGAAGATTCTTCTTCATCGTCGTCTTCATCTAACTCACCAAAAGCTTTTTGACCTGTCTCATAATCATTAACTATTGTTGTGGGAATTCCTTCTTCCAGCGCCTCTTCATCTTCTTCGGCCCCTTCGGTTCCTTCAGAGAGACGCTTATATCCCCACTTTTCCATTAAAAGATCGTTTAGTTCATGAATTCTCCAGTCTTTGGTTGACATATTTTTTCCTCCTATAAGAGATTCTCTATAAATAGTTTCATGCAATGGTAATTGCTGTTTTATCCCGTCTTCCCAGTCTCGAAAACATAAATTACCAATTTCATACGCTTCGCGCTCCATTCCTCGTAAGTGTTCGTTATTTTGTGCATAGCCCATTTCAGTGGATATCGGCTTATCAAATTCCCCTCTTAAATTCTGGCCATGATGTACTAATTCATGTGCAATCGACCGTAAGACATCTTTTACATGCCGACCTGTAACAAAAATCGTTATTTCCAAACTTGAAGGGTCGTACTGCCCTGTTCTTCCGAGAGGGTTAGCTGCATTCTTCTCGTCATCATTAAAATTAATTGTGGGGGGCCGATTAAAACCTATTTGTTTTTGTGCAAAAGGAACTAATTTCTTGGTCAAGTCTTCCAACTGGGAGAGGTCATGGGAAGTGTTGTTGTTAATAGTACAAGGCATTATATATTAAATAGTTGTGTCTATTTTCTTTTTCTTATCTCGATGATAAATTTGGTCTTATTTTTTGATTCTCGAATTGGCATGTTGCGTACATCTTCTGCGTCTTTTTCT
>Ga0080013_1005939_pt1 | contig 11107 bp, 20 predicted proteins | sample ETNvirenome_6_85_FD_69236 | JGI IMG/M metagenome (GOLD analysis project Ga0080013, IMG submission 69236) | Marine viral communities from the Pacific Ocean - ETNP_6_85 (SPADES assembly) (version 2) | ecosystem: Environmental > Aquatic > Marine > Oceanic | place: Pacific Ocean | collected 2013-06-19
ACAACGGGGATGATGATAATATATATAATTTAGTAATTGCGCGCGATACAACGGGCAAAATTAACAACGTCCATAGTTCTATATACTTTAAATTCTATAAAGACAAAGCAAAAAAGAGCGTTAATAATGTAATTGCTGGCGGCGGCAATTTTGCCGACTTTATGAGCGTAATCGGCAAAGCGAAAGAGATGTTTTTACCGATGGCAAAAATTGAAGCTGAAAACCAGCTATTAAAACGCGAAATTGAAGAACTAGAAAAGGAGCCGACAGAAAATGAAAGCATAGGTAACACCATATTAAACGCCATTGTCCCGGCACTTATTAACAAGCAACCGCAAGCCCCGGCAATAGCTGGCACCGACACCGCGGAGCCTGTAGCCCTTAATAATGAGTTATTAACGGAAGCGTTGCAGATATTGGCGCACCACGACCCTGAACTTGACAAAGATTTATATAAGTTGGCACAAATGGCGCAAACCAACACAACACAATTTAACACGCTTATTAATATGCTCCGCAATTTTAAATAATGTGGCAATCTCTAAAACATACCGCAAATTAGCTATTTTGCCTTACCTGGTCGGGGGGGTGTTATCATTTATTTTTTATTTAAATTTCTAAAGCGCAACGGGCAAACAGCGTTGAACGTTAAAAATATAAGTGTTAAAAAATCAGATCTTTCCAAAAGTTTGACGGCGCTTAAAATTATAGCCGACAATCAATTTATACAGCTTAACGGTTACGGTACCAGCTATTCCGATTTAATAGAAGATATAGAGGGGCTTAATAATGAAGATTTAAAGCAAGTATTTAAATTTTTCGGCTTGCGGTGTTCTACTATTTCGCTATTTCCCGGTACCTCTCAGTGCGTAAGCCCAAAATTAAATCTATTCCAATGGTACAAAACGGATTTAACCGAAAGCAATTATAATTTAATGATGGAAAAATGGCAAAATACAGGATTAATTTAAAGCTATGAAAGTAAAATTTATATTTTATCAATACAGTCAAGATATAACAATAATGGGACAGGATTGTAATTCTATATTATTTATTAATAAGGGAACGGCTACGGTTACCGTTAATACGGTATCGCTTGCAAATAATGAAAGTCTTTCTTTAGATTGTAATGTTGATGAATCCGACAATAGCACTTATACGCTAAATTTTGGGACAGGAACAAAAATATTAAATGTAATTAAAAAATATAATAGCTAAATTATGGGAATGAGTTTTAACAGTGGCGGCGGGGGAAGCCCGGGGGGATCAGATACAGAATTTCAGTATAATAATAGTGATTCATTTGAGGGATTAAGCGGATTTGTAACAGATGGAACCGACTTAACTATAAATGATGATATTTATCTACAATTTGGGGACGGTGCTGACTTTAAAATAAGATACAATTCAACAGGGGGGCGCTTTCAAATTAGCGACACCGCCGGAAACGTCTTTTTTTCAATTACGGATAATGGAAGCGTAGGGACGACAAATGTCAACGCTATTGACGTTAACAGCTCAGGACTTACCACTAAATTAGGTATTAAAGGCGGCGGCGCTACAGATAGCACTTATGCCATTATTACAGAAGATTCTTCAGACTCAGAAACATTCTCCGTAAGCGATGGCGGCACTGTTAAAATTAATGATGAATATACCCTGCCAACAGCAGACGGAAGCGCAAACCAAGTAATGCAGACGGACGGATCAGGGGCGGTAACTTTTGAAACGGTAAGCGCCGGGGCTACAACGCTAGACGGCTTAACCGACGTGACGACAACGTCAGATAATAGCATTTGGATAATGAATGCCGGGCAAGGATCAGCGCCCGTAACGGGAACCGGGGGCGGCGTGGATAATTTCGCGTGCCTGGATAACGCCCTTAATTCTGTAACCTCGGGAACGGATAATATATGTATCGGCGCGGACGCTGGAACGGCTATAACATCGGCAACCGGAAATATAGCAATAGGAAAAGATGCCCTCAAGGCTGAAGATATTAGAATAGGTAATGTAGCCATTGGAGTGGAAGCATTGAGTGTTAATAATAGTTTACATGGTTATAATGTTGCTGTTGGTTATGGCGCAGGAAATAGTCTTGTAAATTATGGTCATGGTGTATACATTGGAGCATATACTGGAGATCAGGACACCGGCGGACAAAACACATTTATCGGATATCAAGCAGGCAATGGAATGGCAGGCGCAGGGCAATTAAATAGCTGTTTAGGTTATCAATCAGATTGTGCGGTGGCAAATAATCAAATCGCCGTAGGATATTCAGCTGTAGCAACCGGGGCTAACGAGGGCATTTGGGGAAATGCAAGCATAGCAACGAATAATATTACAGTAGATTGGACGGTGACCAGCGACAAAAGGATAAAAAGTAATATTAAAAATAATGATATAGGGCTAAAATTTATTAATGCTTTGCGCCCTGTAACATTTACCAAAAAACACCCTGCAACGTGGGATTCTAAAATAAGGGAAAAGAGATATAAAAAGGGGGGTAATGATTACGATGATAAAAAGCGTAAAGCCATTAAAGACGAGTTTGACAGTTCTAAAAAGTATATCGGCTTGATAGCGCAAGAAGTAAAGGAAGTTGTAGATACTCAAAATGTTGAGTTTTCCGGCTGGTCCGAGGATAAAAACGGTAAGCAAGGAATTCAATACAGCGCGCTGGTGGTGCCGCTCATAAATGCAATTAAAGAATTGACAAATAAAATTGATAATTTAGAAAAAAAGCTAAATGATCCAATTACTTAAAAATAATATAGACTTTTTCTTCTGTGAATCGCTTTTTATTGGTGTGTTGCTAATTTCATTTATGGAATACTTGGAAATAAATTTGCGTATAACCCTGTTAATAATATCGGTATTAATAGGGTGTATACGAATTTATAAGGTCATTAAAAAGTATAAAGATGAATGATGATACAATAACATATTCGTGTTTGACCGTAGAAAATAAAGAAATTTGTGACACGCTAACAAGTGGGCGGTACCAGCTCATACGATTGATAGACGTTTTTATCCTTGCCCCCGCGATGATATACGGCGGCGCTCAGCTAATTAATAGAAGCCCCCTAACCGGTTATTTTTTGATAATATCGGGGCTGGGTACTCTTTTTTTTAATGGCAAAAATTTTGTTAAAATTAAAAAACTACATAATGCTAACTAAAGCGGAAATAAATAAAAAGCCAAAAAAAACTTTGGTGCTAATGGGTACACTTAGAAAACTAGGAAAAAAAGTATCTCTGGAAAAGAAAAGCAAAGATCAATTAGTAAAACTTATCTATTCAAAGCAAAAGAATAAACCTAAAAAAATAACAGGGTGCAAAGTTAGCGGCACAAAAAAAGGATCTGTACGCAAGACTGCAACAAAAGCATATGTAAGTAAAGCAATTAAATTTAAAAGGTCTTTTAAGGTAGATATCTATTCACATAAGATTCATATTTTTGATACTTATTTTAGTGAGGATTTATATTTTAAACCAACTTTAAAAGAACATACAGGATATACGGATAGAGGGGTAATAAATTATTTAAAACATCATAACATAAATATTAAAGCATATGCTAAAGATATGTACGCAAGTAATTCACAAAGAGATATATATTATATGTTTACAAATGACCTTAAAAAATTACCCTAATGATAGGAAGTGAAGAAGAAGCATATATAAAGGAGCAACAAAAAGGAATGATAAAGGCAACGGGACAAGCTATAATAGCCGACCAAAAACAATTAAAATTTTACCTTAGTCAATTAAAATTATGCTATAATAATTTTCAAGCGACAGAATTTTATGGAGTTGAAGAACCTTTTTCTACATATAAAACTGAAAGGGAATGCTTCGATTATTACACGAAAATGGTTAATTTATATTTATCACGCATAAAAGATAGCTTTAAATTTTTGCGTTCTGTGGGTGCAAAAACTATTCAGTTTATAAATATTCAACAAATGATGGAAAAACTAATCCATCAAAAGGAATTATCAGGATATTATTTTGAATCTCCGGAGACGATCCCGACAGATACAACAATGAAAATGGGTAGTATTCCCATTTTATTAATTGCCGGAATCATCATTTTTACACTATTTAAAAAATAATAATTATGAAACAAAAAAGACTTTTAACACTTTTAGCCATTGGCGTGGGAGGTTGGTATGCATGGAAATATTTTAAAGATCGCCAGCAAGCGACAGGACAGCCGACAAATGGTAAAGTACAACGCGTAATTGATTCCGGCGGTAACCTTATAAAGCAATTTACGGATTTAGTAAATGCGATAACTAAACCGCGGAGTGGCACATTAGATGTTAATGAGAACGGGCAAGTACCAGAGGACAATTCAGCAACGGAAATATTAAAGTAATGAAAAAAGTTTTTAAAATTCTTAAATCTTTGCTTCTTGGTTCGCTGGATATTTTTCCCTCTATGAATGAAAATATAGATCATGAAAACCCAGAAACGGGCAAATATGACTTTATAAGATTAGGGGCTTATATTATCCAACTTGTTTTAATTCTTGCATTTATAACCGGAAAAATAACCATCGAACAATTAAAAGAATTAATAAAAAGTTTATATTAATGTTACAGCCGCTTCTTAATTGGCATATTACAAGCCCTTTCGGTCAGCGGTTCCACCCTATCGAAAATGTTTATAAGTTTCATAACGGCGTAGACTTGCGCGCCAGCATGGATACCGCCGTTCGCGCTCCGGCTGATTCCACCGTTGAAAAATTATATAATAATCAATTAGGCGGATTGCAAATAATTTTAAATCACAACAACGGATATAAAACAGGCTACGCACATCTAAATAGCGCCAAAGTAAAGCAAGGCGACCACGTCAAAAAGGGTCAAGTATTTGCATATACGGGAAATTCTGGCACCGGAACCGCGCCGCACCTACATTTTACCGTTAGATTTAATAACGCTTTTATAAATCCTGAATCGATCACCTTTACCACTAAAAAAAAAACCTTTGCAGATGTGGCGCTCCTACTTGTGGCGGCGGTTGTATCTTTAATTTTTTTAAAAAAGTAATTTCTTTATTTATAAATATCCTTAAATTTGGTAAAAAGAATAATTAACCAAATTATATTTTGGTTGTGGTCACACAGCGCCTCAAACAGTTCCACGCGCCTTTTCAATTATTAACAATTATATTTTATTTATCACTGGGTTAGTTGTCTATATAAACAAATTATTAACCACTATATGTTAATACTTTACATTTTAATTAAAGATTCTAATTTTTATATTTGAAATTATTTATTAACTAAAAATAAAACTATGAATATAAACGACAAAGATATAAACAGCCTTAAGGCTTATATGGACTTTTTAGCTAAGAACCAGACGAAATGGAAAGACAGAGAACGCCGCCGAAAAGCTATGATTGATAAAATGAAAATTGGATATTTTAAAAAAACTAAAAAAAATAAATAATATGAAATACATAAAATTTTTAAATAAAGTGTGGAAAATAAAAGAGAATAAGCAAGAAATTATATTAAAACAAAAGGTAAAAGTATTTAAAATTGAAAGCTTCACTTTTGATGATAATTACAATGAAAAAAAATTAGAGGATATTATTAACCATTTTATATATTATTATTATTGGCAATTATTTGATGATAATTTTTTTATGGAAAAGAGTTTAGATAATTTGAAAAAGACTAATAAAAGGATAATTATAAATAATACTCATTTAACTTATAAACTTAATACTCATCATTATAGGGGCATTGATGATCATCACGAGTATTGCGGTTTTTTTGTAATTATGAGTTATAAAATAACTTGCACTAAACAGGGATTAAATCATATTTCTAATTTAAAATTATGAAATATTTAAATTCACAAAAAGATAAATATTATACGCGCTTTCCCATGGATAAATATTTTTCATGGTTTCAAAGGGAATATGTAAGGAACAAAGGTAAATCAATGATAACAAATGATTATGAAGTTAATAAATATTATTTGTGGTTTATACAGGAAATAGAAACGCCCTTTTATAAAAATGATTTATCTATAATTTTAAATTCTTATTTTAATTATAAATTATCTGATAGAGAAAAATTTATATTAATCCATCATTACGGATTATTTTATAATAAGGAATTATCAATTAGAGAAATGGCACTTATTTTCGATCTTTCGGAAAAAAGAATCAAGCAAATAAAAGAACAGGCATTAAGGAGATTAAGAAAATCAATAAATTACAAAGGAGATATTTTTAATTTAAAATCATTTTTAAAATAATAATTATGGAAAATAGCTATACAAAAAGTTTAGATAATAAAGATAAAAAAGATAGAATAAATGAAATTAAAAAAATTATTAAAACTAATAAGACAGTAAAGGTAAATCTTTATAATAATGTTTACGATTGTAAAATCGTAAGCCTGAATAAGGCTAAAACTAGTGTTTGCGTTTATTATGACTACATTAAGCGACACCCTTTTTATACTACGGTATGGCTTGAAAATGTAATATTATGACAAAAAAAGAATTACAACAGCAGGTTGAATTGATAGAGTTAAGCCAATCCTTTAAATTCGATAACATAAAGCCGCCCGATGATGAAATACTAATTACGGTAAATGATAAAATAGTATTGACAACCAAAGAAATGCTTATGTTATCGGGATTACCCAAAAGCAATAAAAGCACAATTAATCTAATGCTTTTATTTTCTTTTATTTCCGGCACCTCAATAAATGGTATGAGTGTAAAAAAGACGGGCAAGGCGTTATTTATAGATACCGAAATGTCAGCACTTAGCTTTTATAATGCTTTTAACAGGGCGCGCAAGTTGTCAAAAGTAAAAAATAAAAATATAGACTTTTCCTTATTTGATATATTTTTATTTAGAATACTTGATAAAATGGAGATCATGCGTAAAATTGAATTTATCCTTTATAGAAAAGAATATAAATACCTTTTTATCGATGGGCTTCTTGATCTTATAAATAATTTTAATGACGTGGAAGAAACGAAGTATCTTATATTTTGGCTTCAAAAAATAACAGAAGTTTACGGCGTTTCAATTATTACGGTTCTTCATTTATCCCGGTCGAATTTGTTTAGCATGGGACACCTAGGGGCGGCGATGGAGCGTAAAACGCTAACAAGCATAACTTTAACGGCAGATCAAAAAAACCATAATTTAATAGAAATAAAGCCCCATTTTATGCGCGCGGATTCCCATTTTAAAAATATAATTATAGATTTAAATGATTAAAAGCGTACTAATTTTTATGATCTCAGTTAATATTGTACTAATAGCGGCTATTATATTAATGTTTTTTGTAGATTATTATAAACAAAAAACGCCAAATTAAGCGGCGTTTTTAACATATATTTTTAGCCCCCCCCCTTTAGGGGGGGGGGCATATATTTAATAAAAAAAAATGATGAAAGATAAAGTAAAACGGAGAATTGTATCAGCTTATAAAAAGGAACGGATAATTTTACAATATAAAACCACGGGTTGCAGTATTAAAACCTTAGCCGATAAATATAATTACTGTACGGCGACAATTTCAAATATAATTACTAAGTGGTTAAAAACCCGGTAACTTTTTCTATCTTTGGAAATATGAGAACTTTGCTATATTTAATTATTGCCTTTACGGGCTTTCACTATTTCCGAAAATTATCAACAGCCGATAGGCTGGACTGGTTTATTAAAGGCATAAGGACAAAAGGCGGTATTTTAAATCTTACACTTTTTTTAAATATCGATATAATCAATAAAACGGCGCAAGCTGTAAAATTTAATTTCTTAAAAGCAGATATTCACCTAAATGGGGATATAGTGGGGCAAATTGACTATACAACACCCATAGATATAAATCCGGGTATTACAAAAATTGAGGTGCCTATACGGTTAAAACCGTTATTTAGCGTTACCCAATTATTAGCAAAATTAAAAGACCTTAATTTAAATTTTATTACTAAAGGAATTATAAATTTTGAGGGCGTTAATTTTGAGGTATACGAAAAAATAAATCTATTATGATTACCCTTAAAGAAATAATAAAAAGTGTTCCACTACCTGCAAACCGAAGTAAAAAAATAATAAAAAACCAAAGTACTGGAGATATAATAAAAGAAATCGGCAGAAGTGACGCGCTTTTCTCGGATCAGGGAAAATATATAGCCCCATTTTTTGAGGGGCACCCGGAAGATTCTATTAATGATATTTACAACTTTATGAAATATCAGCTAAAATATGAGATAGAGCCGGACAGTAAGCAAACCAGCCGCGCGCCGCTTAGAATTTTACACGATAATTATAACGGCTACGGGATCGACTGTAAAAATTACGCCCTATTAAGTGGCGCAATTTTGAGGGCGCTCAATATCCCATATATGTATAGATACGTCAGTTATAATAATGACAAAAAAATTCATCATGTCTATACAGTAGCGAAAATAAAAAATAAATGGTATCATATTGATCCATTACAAGCGCCGCCATTTTTTAAAGAAAAAAAAGCTATATTTACAAAAAATCAAAAACCAAAAAATATGCTAGAAAGATTATCAGGAATCGGAGCAACATCAAAATTTCAAGAAATGGCGTTAAAGCCCGTTTTAGCATTTCACCGCAATGCGTTTATTATTGCAGTACGAAAAAACTATGCAAACGTGGGGGGGCGCTTAGTTTTGGGATATGAAAAAAACCCGGAAAAAATTAAAGATTGGTGGCGATCATTGGGGGGTAGTCCCTCCGCACTTATTAAAGCTATGGGCAAAGTACCACAAGCCGCTATACTTAATACAGGCGTTAAGCCGCCTCCGGTTTTTATTCCCGGCACTATACCGCCAAAAGCAAATCCAGCACGAGAAGCATTCTGTCGCGCTAAGTACCCGGCAAAAATTAGCGTAAACCGCGGCGCTTGCCGTCGTGGCATTATTAGGGGCGCGATCGGAACACCCAAAGCGGCGCTAATATTAACGGCTGGAGCGGCCGTCATTACCTCTATGACTAAAATGCTGGCACAGCTTGGCGTTGGATCAGGAAGCACTAAAGATTATGAAAACTACATTGAACAGCCGCCAACCGATGATATAATGACGGGCTTACCGTTACCGCTTTTAATTGCTGGCGGCGTTATTGCTTACCTCTTTTTATCATCTAAATAAAATAAACCTTAAAACCAAATAATATTGGGAAAGATCATTCTCCAGGTGAATGTTTTATTTTGAATTTACTGTAAAAACCAAAATATAATTTGGTTAATTAGGCTTTTTACCAAATAATAATAATAAAAAATTTGTTTATTACAATTTTATTAATATTTTTGTAAAACTCCTTAATATTAAATTTATACATTATGGCAACCAAAAGAAAAAGAACCACACGCAGACGAACAACCACGAGAACACCAGCAAGGCGCAGACGAAGAATCGGAGCAATAAAAGGATTTGACGCTCAAAGTGTTGCCGGGTTAGGTACCGGAGCGGTGACAAGTACCGCCATTACGGGCCTTGTAAGCAACTTTGTACCGAATCTTGATCCAAAGATACAAGCGGGCGTAAAAGTGGCGCTAGGCGTTGCATTACCGCAATTTTTAAAAATGAGGGGTTGGGACAAATTTATTAAAGGCGTAGGAGACGCGTACGTGGTTACGGGCATATCAGAACTTGCCGCCGACACTATGTTAAATTTTGAAGTGGATAACGCCGTCGAGGGTGCAGTTAGGGGCTTATCGGGAGTATTTGGAAAAGGAAATTGCAAAATACCAACAATAGGAGTACACCAAAATAATACGTCGGGCGTGCCTACAATATCGGGGGCGGCTATGGAAGAAATTGAAAATAACTATTAAAAAAAAATAAAACCTTAAAATTATGGCTAGTAATTTAGTAAACAGGCTTGCATATCAAGAAATTAAAGAAATTTATAAGAGTAACGAAATGGGACACCTACCCTTAACGGAGAGTTCTTTAACGTTGGTAAAAGATTGCTCCAGCACGGTGGCACAATATCAGTTCGACCTATTAAATACCGAGGGAAGCCCCAAAAGTTGGGAAGTGAGATTATCACAATCAGATAGTTTTTGGATCACGTCATGGGCGTTATATTTAGGGTTTGGCTCAGCGAGTGACACAGACGAAACCGAGTTGTACACGTACCCGGCTGAAATATTTAGCTCCGCGTTTCAAGACTACTATACCGTGTATAATTCTACTCTTAACGTGTCTGTCAATAACGACCGCATATTACAGGATTATGACACCCATAAATTTTTATATATACCATCTACCCAAAGGTTAAGTTCTTCGGCAAACCAAAATTTTAACGAAACGGGCGGCGTGAATGATATTACCCAGTACTTAGCTTCTTATATCCAGCTAAATGGCGCAAAAAAGAATATTATTAGTTTAGATATGCCGGGTTCTATTGCCGCTCCTGAAAGTAATTCTTTCGTAGTTTTAAAGCTATTTGGTATCGTTTGTATCGGCGGAAGTATATTTAATACATATTCCAATTAATAAAAATTAAATTAATTATATGGCTTGTCATCAAATTATTGAGTTTAGCACCACGACGGAAATTAAAATCCCGGCTTCTTCATCATTAAGCCGATATTATTTTCCGCAAATGCAAAATTTAAGGGGGCGCGAGATCACCGGGATCGAATCGTTCGGAGTGGATAACATAACAAAAAGCCCTAATAACGTGACTACAACAGCGGATAACGTCCTACAAACAAGTTATATTACATTGATCACACGGACAAACAACGAAGCCATTTATCGGTTACCCGTTGTTAGCACCAACCGCACCGCCGGGGCAAGTTCTTCATTTTATCAAAATGCTTTTAAAGGGATTCAGAGCCAAGAGATAGACTGGGAAAAATCATATCTAGAGGTAGCTGATACGTCTGTTATTGCGGCTTCAGATACCGCTGTAACATTTACAATTTATTATAGTTAATAATGATAAGTCACATCGGCATACCATCAATTATGAAAGCGCTACAAATGGCGGGACAAAAATCTTTTAAAATATTTTTAGAAGATTCAAAATACCCTTTATATTCCTGTATTGCAAAAAACAATAAAGA
>Ga0080013_1005941_pt1 | contig 11104 bp, 7 predicted proteins | sample ETNvirenome_6_85_FD_69236 | JGI IMG/M metagenome (GOLD analysis project Ga0080013, IMG submission 69236) | Marine viral communities from the Pacific Ocean - ETNP_6_85 (SPADES assembly) (version 2) | ecosystem: Environmental > Aquatic > Marine > Oceanic | place: Pacific Ocean | collected 2013-06-19
TTGTAGCAAAAGATAAATGCTTTTATTTCTCTTATGCAAAAGAAAACCTAGAAGAAGATGAAGATGAAAATGACAGAAATGTATCTGAACATTTTGATTTTGGTTTATTTGGTAGTACAGGAACAAGTGAGTATAACGACACCACAGGAAAACAATTTGCTTATGCTTATAAAAGAGAAGAACTAAAAGCAAAAGAGTGTAATCCAGATATACTTGCACAGCAAAATGGCAAAGATGATAACCCACATAAAACTAAACACATTGACGCAAATGATAAGGCACTTGGATTTAGTAGTTATTCAAGATATAATTCTGATAATGATAATGCAGTTGGAATTTCAAAAGAGTTTGATAGTCAATATTATTTAGATATTATTGGAACATCACATTGTCGTTCAAGAACTATTGCTTGTACTAAAGACGAGTTTCAAGTTTTTAAAATGTTGAAACAAGCAAAATCAAATGTCATCACTTGTCATCAAAAATGGATTGATAGTATTGAAAAACAAAAACAAACTATGAAAACAGGATTGAAAGCTTATAGATATTTAAGCGAGGGTGTTGAGTTAATGAAAGAACTTGACATTGAAATTGACGAGGCAGAACTTGTTAGATGTAATTCAACAGGACTTACAATCTATAATCCTGTGAACTTGGCTAGTATGATTAAAGGAATGAAAAATACTACTATGACAAGAGAACAGAAAATAGCAATCAGAAAGGAATACGAGGCGCAAAATAAAATAAATTAAGCTATTGACTATATGGGAGTATAATATATACTCCCATAAATAACAGAAAGGAAAAAATGGAACTAAATAAACAATTCACAATCACTTATTATTCTAATAAGGATAAGAAACACATAACTAGAAATGGTAAATGGACAGACCAATGCAGATATTGGACATCTAAACTTGGTGCAAGTTTAATAACATATTTTGATATAGACGCAGACGGATATAGAACTGCCAAAGGCAGTTGGAAAGTGAGGTTTTAATGGCTATAGATTTTGACGCATTAGATTTAGTAAGAACTCAAAACAAGTCAGAACAACATGACCGACAAAAGATTAAATTCTTGGAAGATAGAATATCGGTACTAGAAAAATCTCTTGAAAGTCATGCTCGGATATTAGCTAGATTTCAAATGACCGAGGGCAAAGAGCAACCTTTAATATTAACTAAAGAAATGGAGATTGAAGATGTCAGATAAACATTTTTGCCAAGGACCTAATTGTCATACTTATCCGACATCAGATAGATTTCTAAAATCTAAAGGAATAATTAGAGGTCGTTATGCATATGCTAAAATAAATGATACTGAAAATCAATATGGTTGGACATATCCAGACTCAGATAAATACTTTTGTAGCCAAGGCTGTAAGAATGAGTGGTTGAATAAAAACATGGAATGCGTTCGCTCTAGAACTGTAGTACCATTTATTGAACATAGAAGAACAACCGAGGGATATGAAAAAAGCAAGGACAGGTGGAATAGAAATACTATTCAAAAAATAGGTGTTGACAATGATAGTCAATAATATAGGATACTCCTATTAACAGAAAGGTATAATATGAACAATATGAAAGTAAAACAATCAGTAGAATACAATGGCAAAAGATATACTCTGCCATTCTTAGTAGCTAAAGAATCTTTATCTACTGAACAGGAGACAGTAAGAAATAGATTCGGTGGTGAGTCTTGCACATTGCCAGCGTTTGCTGTTGCTGTCTATGATGTAATCATCGGCTCTGAAATGTTGGGAGACTATCAAACTGTGCGAGATGGTTTAGATTGGTTTACTAAACACTTCACAAAAGAATATATGGTTCTGTTAGACTAGTCATCTCATGGGCGCGCTAACGCGCGCCCATGTCCTTAGTAGGGGTCCCTCCCCAATTCCATACTCAATTCGTTTTATAAACATCAATCCCATTACTTAAAAAAGGGGTCCCACTCCTTTGACCTATAAAGCTTGATTTACACGTTTATGGGTGATAAATTCATTTTACATCTGAAATAAGATGCCAAAAAAATTATAGAAAATTTTTTTCAAATGAAAATAGATATAACAGACCCTAAACAAATAGCCGACATAGCTGAAAAGCTACCCCCAGATGTATCCAAAGAATTTGTTAAGACGTATTTTCAAATACAAGAATTAGATAAAACAACCAAAATAAAAAACGACTTTATGTCTTTTGTAAAACATGTTTGGCCAGATTTTATAGAGGGTTCTCATCATACACGAGTTGCTAATATATTTAATAGAATTGCTAGAGGTGAACTTAAACGATTAATTGTGAATATGCCACCGAGACATACTAAGTCTGAGTTTGCATCTTTTCTTTTTCCGGCGTGGATGGTTGGACGTAATCCTAAATTAAAAATTATTCAATCCACTAATACTACGGAGTTATCTGTCCGATTTGGTCGTAAAGCAAAACAACTTATGGATGATCCTCTCTATAAAGAAATTTTTGACACAAGATTAAGAGAAGATTCACAAGCTGCGGGTAAATGGGAAACAGAACAAGGTGGAGAATATTATGCAGCGGGTGTGGGATCAGCGATCACAGGAAGAGGAGCTGATTTATTAATTATTGATGATCCACATACAGAACAAGATGCATTTAATCCCCATGCTTTAGAAAGAAGTTATGAATGGTATACTTCAGGACCGAGACAACGTCTTCAACCAGGGGGTGCCATTGTAGTTGTAATGACGCGTTGGGGTAATAAGGATTTAACTGGAAGATTACTTTCAGCGCAAACAGAAACAAAAGCTGATAAATGGGAAGTAATTGAATTCCCGGCAATTCTCCCTTCTGGAAAACCTGTTTGGCCAGAATATTGGAGTCTTAAAGATTTAGAAGGAGTTAAAGCTTCTATTCCATTGTCAAAATGGAATGCTCAGTATATGCAAGACCCTACTTCAGAAGAAGGTGCAATCATTAAAAGAGAATGGTGGCAAGAGTGGGATAAAGATTATATTCCGCGTTTAGATCATGTAATTCAATCGTATGATACAGCTTTTATGAAAAAAGAAACAGCCGATTACTCTGCTATTACAACATGGGGAGTATTTAAACCTAAAGAAGATTCACCCCAACATATTATTTTGTTAGACGCCATAAAAGAACGACTCGAGTTTCCCGAACTTCGTCGCGTGGCTCTAGAACAATATAAATATTGGGAACCTGAATCAGTTATTATTGAGTCTAAAGCCTCTGGATTGCCATTAACATACGAATTAAGAAATATGGGGATACCTGTTATCAACTTCACTCCTTCAAAAGGTCAAGATAAGCATACCCGAGTAAACTCGGTTGCACCTTTGTTCGAATCTGGTATGATATGGGCCCCTAAGAAAAAGGAGTTTGCACAAGAAGTCATTGAAGAGTGTGCGGCCTTTCCTTTCGGCGATCATGATGATCTTGTGGACTCAACGACACAAGCTATTATGCGATTTAGACAGGGAGGGTTTTTACTTCACCCTGAAGATTATGAAGAGGAGAAACAACCTAAAAGAAGGTTTGAATATTATTGGTAAAAATGAATGATTAATAGATTAGAAGCAATATATAAATTTCTGCAGGCAGCTCGGAACCTTATAAAAAATAAAGATATGTCGAAAGAAGGTATCTTACGTTTTGCAAAGCAAGAGTTTGGTGAAGTATCTGATTTTTTAAGACTGCAAGTAGATAACTTATTTAGAAAACCTAAAATTCTTACCGAAGCTGATAAAGCATACAAAAAAGAACTTGGAAGACTAGAAGGCGCTCTTGGAAGTTTAGACCCTAAACAACCTGGCTTTAAAGAAGCAGCCGATGAATTAGTTAAAAAAATTGCAGACCTTAAGAATACTAAAAAAGCTGATGTTGTGCCTATTAAAACAGAAGAAGAAGGCATAATGGCAACTGATGTAGATAAAAAATTTAAAGAAAAAGAAGCTATAGAAATTGTTGAGAAAAGAACTGATGATATAAAAAAAGGTGATGTTGAAGGAACTGGACTTGAGGGTCTAGGGACTACTATGAATAAAGTAAAAAAATTAGTAGAAGAATTAAAGAAAACTTCTCAAGACACGACCCCTGAAGGTATAATGAACGAAATTTTAAGAGGTCAAAAGGTAATGGCCGAAAACTATAAGACAGGAAATATTAGAACCGCTGTTAGATGGTTTATGAGACAAGAAGCAGACGCTGGTAAATTAAAATTAAGTAAGGATGATTATGAAACGCTTAAAGTTTATGCACAGACATCCGAAGGTGATCCAATAAATATATTTAGAAGATATTATGGAGAGGATGCACTGGAGGCAGTTGATGAAATTGCTGATGTATTTAGACAAGGAGAAAGTTTTAATCATTATGCAGAATTATTAAGAAAAAATGTTGATCCAAATGTTGTAACTCCTAAAACAAAAGGACTTGGTGAATATGATCCAAATGTTCTAACCCCAGAACAAGAAAGTCAGCTTAGAAGACAGCTTTTAGAAGAGCAAGAACAAAAAAAGATGTTAGAAGACTGGGAACCAGATAGAGAACCAAACGCAGAAGGTGGAAGACCTGGTTATGCATTAGGAAGCGAGCCAAATAATTTCTCTGAAATAACTTCCTTGTTTGAAAAAATAAAAACTATTAAAGGTGAAAAAGAAAGAGAAGCTCAAGATAATAAACAAGCTAGATATAGAGAACTTTTAGCGTCTAATAAATTTCCAGAGTTAAATTCTTTTTTTGAAGCAAATCTTGATGAGGATGGAGAAAAAGAATCATTGGAAATAAGAACAAATTTTGCGTTAGGAAGTCCTTTCCCAGCGGACACACTTGCTAACAGAAAAAAACAATCTCAATTAGATTTTTTAGCTAGACAGAACATAGCTAGTTCACCGTCTTCAAATGTAGGAACTGGAGTTCCTTTAGGAGGAACATTTACAATGACTGACCCCTCGCTGCCCGCTGCGAGCACCCCGACTGCAGCCGCAAATACAACTTCTACTCTTCCCGCCGGTTCTTCAAGTAATGGAGCAGGAACAGGAGCAGGAACAGGAACCACGAGTGGAGGAGCGAGTAACGAGGCTGGAGGAGCGAGTAACGCGGTTATAAAATCCACAGGAACAATTCCCACAGCCGACGCTGATGCAAATGATGGTTTTGTTCAGAAAAACATTTTCCAAAAAGCAGGACAAACAGTTGCAGGAGCGGTGAAAGATCTTAAAGACGCTGGCTATGAAGCAATCCAAAAAGGAAAAGATTGGACTGTAGAGATTGGAGGAAAAACATACGATATAGGTAAAGCTATAGGTACTGGGATAGTTAATATAGCAGGGAGTGCTCTTACAGGAGGTTTACCGTTAGCGGCAGCCGCTTTAAAAGCATTACCAGAAATGGACCCCAGACAAAAAGCATTAAATGAAATGTATGGTGTTACAGATGGAAAAATAACAAGCGGTCTTATGGCAGGATACAATCCTGTATCAGGAGGCATCCCTGGTATTAGTGAGCCAACTTACGGATTGCAAGATGCTTATCAAAAAAGAATTGACACCATAAACAAGACACTAGGGAGTATGACTGAAGAAGAATATAGAAATACAGAACTAGTTCAAAGAAAAAAAGATTTAGAAGCTGCGATGGCAAAAGAAAAAGACATGCTTGATAGGATGTCACCTGAAGTAAAAGCTGCCAGTAATAGAAAAGCGGACGAATTAATGAACAAAGGAGTCGCTGAATTCAACCCTGATTTTTCAGTCGATGCAAACGATGGCTTTGTTGATACAGTAACAGATACCACTACATCAGTTGTTGATGTACCGGCAGTTAAAGCAGCTATAGACAAAGCTAAGGCAGCTAAAGCACCTTCTTCACCAACAGGCACAAATAGACCTGGTGAACCAAGTGCACCTTCTTCACCAACAGGCACAAATAGACCTGGTGAACCTTCAGCACCTTCTTCACCTACAGGAACAAATAGACCTGGTGAACCTTCAGCACCAAGCTCTCCAACTAATTCGCCAGGGCATCCAAGCAATAGAGATCCTGCACCAAGTGCACCTTCTTCACCTACAGGCACAAATAGACCTGGTGCACCTTCAGCACCTTCTTCACCAACAGGCACAAATAGACCTGGAGGCGGTGGCGGAGGCGGTGGTGGCGGCGGCGGAGGCGGTGGCGGCCGTTGGTGTTGTTCTCAAATGGTTCATCATGGAATATGGGAAAAAGCTCAACAATTCGCTCGTTTAACAGTTTGGTCTAGCAAGCAACCAGATTGGTGGCGTGCAGGATATAATGTTTGGGGTAAAGTAATTGCTAAACATCTATTAAATAAAAAAGGTTTCTGGACAGATGTTATGCAGGGTTTTTATGACCACCATGTTAGAAAACAAAAAAGAACTTTAAAATCTACATTAGCTGATTTGATTATATATCCAGGAAGCTTTGTTTGTGGTTTATTTTCTAAAGAAATACCTGTAAAACCAAGATTAGCTAGTAAAGAAGAATTAAAATAATGATTAAAGAAGCTTTAATGACCAGAATACAATCCTTAACTAAGGGGGATATGCAAGTATTAGACGATGTATTAACTCCAGAGGTTAGTAGTGTTTTAAATAAAATTGTTCCAGAAATAGAACCTTTATTAACACAGTTTACACAAAATGATCAATTCGCAACAGGCGGTAGAGTTCATGCGCAAGTTGGTGGTCCAATAGATTTTGATGCAAGAGCAAAACAATCGCAAGCAGATTATTTAGCAAGACAAGGACAAGGTGCTTCAACTCCACAACCAATAAATGTTTCATACCAAACTCCATCTGGCTCATCAGCAGGAGCCGGTGAACAAAATCCCGGAACTATGATGAACATTGGTGAGGGGCCTGCAACTATGCCATCAAGTGTTCCCGGACTACAATCTCCAAATGGTTCACCTAATACTTATAAAGGATATACACCTGATCAAATTATGCAGATGAGTCCCGAAGAAACTCAACAAAAGTTAGGTTATGATCCAATAACTAGTCAACCCCCTCAAGAATTAGATAATTTCATGACTCAATACATGCCTACTGAAGGAGTCATCGGAGCGGAACAAGGATTAACGGGTTCTGCTGTCGATTGGAATATGGGTGAAGGTGGTACTAATATGGCGATTTTACAAGAACGAGGAATTGATCCTTCTCAATTTACAACTCCACAATTACAACAAAAAGCGGTTTACGCTTCCGGCACTGTTGATGCTGCAAAAGAATTAGCAGACGCAGGTTTTTTACCTCAAGCTTATACGTTCGAGGAATTAATGGCAATGCCTCAACATGAATTAGACGCAATGACAGATCTTTGGATGAAAGAAATATTTAAGCCTGGTTCCGCTTACGTAGGTGAATCAGGGGGAGGCTCAAACCAAAAATCCCAAGTACAACAAACACAAGAAGCTTACGATCAATTCGCGTCGGATACTAGACAGGATAGAGGAAATTCTAATTATGCACAAGGGGGAAGAGCTAACTTTAAATATGGTAGTGATGATGCCAGAATTAAAAAGTTTATGAAAGCTGACTTCAGGAATCCTTTTAGTAAATTATTGGCGAGAGATAAAAAAAATTTTCAATCCTACAATAAAGGTCTTACGAGTTACGTAAAGAAAAAAATAGCTTCGGACAAAAAGAATGCAGCTAAAAAGAAAAAACCTTTATTAACTCTTAATGCGGAAGCTAAACAAAAAGCTTTAAAACGATTAGCATTACTTCAAAAATTATATAGAGGGAAATAAATGTTCCGACCTAATTTAATAGATATTCTTACCGAAAAAAGAAGACGAGAAAAGGTTGCCACAGGTGGGCGTATTAATTTTGATGGTGGTGGATCTCCCTTACAAAGATTAAGACAAGAAATTGTTGAAAGTATGAGACCTTATGCTCCTGGTGTATCAGAAGATAAACTTCAATTAATTGTTAAAGATATTCACTTAGGAATGACAGCAGAAGAAGCTCAAGCATCAGCAAAATCAAATTTTATAAAATTATTTGGTATGGCGGATGGTGGAGTTATAGGTGAAGGTGGAATGTTTCAAGGTGAAGACATGGGATCTAGGACTGGGTTTAATAAAAGCACTAAAAAATCAGAAAACTTTCAAAAAAGAAGGTATCTATCATCTTCTAATAAACCTGTAATAGGAACGGCTCAAGATATACAAGGATCTTATATTAGAGGTAAGGAAGTTATAGAGCCTAAACGTGCATGGGATCTTTCCAAAAGAAAATGGACTCCTACAAAATCTTTAGAAATTGTTAATGAATATAAAGAGTTGGTAGATGATGCTTTTACTAAAGGCAAGATGGGGGATCTCCCTGTATTTAGTAGTTGGGTTAAAAATAAATACGGATCATCTGCTAGTTCTGGTATTTTTTATGCTCGAAGAGGAATGGATGATGATCTTTTTAGATCATTAACTTCTGGTGATTATGCAAGAGATAAAAAAATAGAACTACTTAGAAAATTAATTGCAATAGAAAACGCTGACCTAAAAGGAGAAACTAAACTTGGACTTATATCACGAGGAACTGTTCTTCCTTCTGGGGTTAGATCTCAACTTAGAAAAGTATCTTCGCATGGCCCGGAGGCTTCTGATATTAGAGTTATTATTAGTAAAATGCAGCCAGAATTAGATACTAAATATGATAAAGTTAGAAAAGCTCTTGCCGAAATTCTTGGAAATAGAGAGGCCACTTTTAATAAAACTTTTTTACAACAGATAATGGATAAAACTGGATTAGACAGGAAAACTATAACTGAAAAAGGGCGGCCAGGAACTCCGGGAGCATTATCCCACATACCAGAATGGAATAAAGTTGGTTCTTTTATTGAAGGAGTCCCTGATAAAGAAGTTTATGCACAAATGAATTTTTCAAGCTCTAAACTTGGAGGAAAGTATACTTTAAATGAAATGTTACAAATAGCTACTGATACTTTACAAGGAAAAGGCGCTGGTATAGATGATTGGCAAAAAGTAGCGGGAGATACTTCGAGTCAGTATGCTGTTAGGACAGCAGGTAGAGAATGGGTGGCTAAACAAGGAAAAGGAAAAATTACTATTTACGATAAGAACTTAAAAGAAATACCTTGGGGCAAAAAGTATTCAAGTCAAGATACGTTTTTTACTTATAATGATCCAAGATATAAAAATAAAATTTATGGCATGAATAAGCCAAGTAAAAAAGCTCTTAAAAATTTATCTGAAAAATTTCCAGGTTATACAATACATGATCTTAAATCTCAGATTTCAAATTTACCTGAATGGAAAGAAGTAAGAGATGTGGTTCAAGCTAAAAGAGAACTTTTAAATGAACCTGGTATAAATCCTTTTACAGGGGAAAAAGAATCTTTTAAAAAAATTGCCGATGATATTAATACAAGAGTTTTATCGAGCGCGACTGGTAAAGCATTTAAACCTGGTTATTATACCGTAGGAATTGATCATAAAGGTGGGATGGCTGAATCTCTTTTTAATGATTTTAGACTTGTAACTGCACGGGATAATCACGCTTTTTACGCAATAAAAAATGATCCGGAATTAAAAAATATTGCAGGTCAAATGGAAGAAATTCTTTTTTCTCCAAAACTAGAAGGAGACTTAACAGCTCAAAAAAATGCTATTTCTAATTTTTATAAAAACATGGGGAACAAGATAGTTAAAGCTACAGCTGGAGGAAAAACAACAATTTTACCTACTAGTAGAGAAGAAGCGGCTATAGGGTTTTTAAAAAAAGGTGGTAAATTTACTGCAGCAGAAAAAACTGCTTTAGAAAAAATTGCTAAACCTGTACAGGCATTAATTAATTTGTATAAAGGTAATGAAGCACAAAAATCCGCTATTCAAGTTCTTTTAAATTGTAGAGATAAAGTTTCTTCAGGGGGCCGTATAGGTTTTGCTGAAGGTAGTTTGGATGCATGTGTAATAGCTAAAATTAAAGCAGACCCAGAGGGAACAGTTAACAAAATGGTAAAAAATATTCCTGAAACTGCAGGTCCTATAAAACAAACTCTTAAAAAATTAATGAGCCCAGTTGGTAAAACATTGGGGCACATAGACGTGCCTCTTATTCAAGGTTTATATGCTGCAACTATGCATGATTGGGAAAAAGACAATCCACTTAATGTAACTTTACCTATGGCCTTTACTGATGCGGCTTCTAAATGGGCAGGACTTTATAAAGATACAAAAGGTACTCGTATGCTTAAGAAGTTGGCGTTAAGAGGATTCGTTCCAATAAAATATGCAACTAAATTATTTCCTTTAGTTTCTAAAGTAGGTTTTTTTGGTTCAACAGCTGCGTATCCTTATCTAAAAGTAGCCCAAGAAAGCTGGAAGGCTTACAACCAAGTTCAAGATGCTAAAAAATATGGAAAACAATTTGGTATTTCTGAAGAAGAAGCTGTAGGTAAATTAAAACAAAAATGGAGAAATGAGATACCAGAATTAACTGATGATGTAGACGTTCCAGAAATGTCAGAAGAAGGAAAACAAAATTTAGAGTCACTTAAAAGAGGTTTTCAAAGCTTTGGTTCATTTCTAGGTATAGCCGATGACCCATACGCACAAAAAGAAGAAGACATTGTCACAGTTCCTGAACATTTAAAAGAAGATTGGGGCAAACCTCAGCTTCTTAGAAACTTGGAAGGTAATATGAATCAAGGCGGCCGTGTAGGTTTTAAGTACGGTGGAAGTTGGGTTGATTGGAGAATTAATTTTGGTGATCAGATGACGTTTGAAGAGTATCTTCAAATGGATCTTAAGAATAAAAAATCTTCTAAATTAAACAAAGCTGAAGGTGGTCCGGCATATAAACCCATCTATGGAAAAAATGCTCAATCGGTATTAAACCTATTACAGAGAGATGAACTAAAAGAAGGATCAAAACCAAAGAGTCCAAGTAGGAGAGCTTTTATAAAAGGTTTAGGTGCATTAGCTGTATTACCCGTTGTTGGAAGATTTTTCAAACTTGGAAAAGTTTTCGAAAGAGCATCTACTTACACAGGACCAACAATAGACAAAATTAAAGACATGCCAGAATGGTTCCCTGGTCTTGTTAAAAAGCTCTGGA
>Ga0080013_1005942_pt1 | contig 11102 bp, 13 predicted proteins | sample ETNvirenome_6_85_FD_69236 | JGI IMG/M metagenome (GOLD analysis project Ga0080013, IMG submission 69236) | Marine viral communities from the Pacific Ocean - ETNP_6_85 (SPADES assembly) (version 2) | ecosystem: Environmental > Aquatic > Marine > Oceanic | place: Pacific Ocean | collected 2013-06-19
GATGCCTGCCAGACAGGCAGACGACACCTGGAGCCCTTCCCCGTGCTCCTTTAGCATCTCAAAATCGATCCGAGGGAACCGATAGAAACCTTCCTTGTATGAGCGCTTGATTAGCCTGAAGAGGTTTTGCAGGCCGGTCAAGTTTCGCGCTGTAACAACTAGGTGATACCTGCGCTTCCAATCCAAGGCATCGGGATCGTAAGTCTTGCTAGCTTCCTCATCCTCAATAACGTGACCACCTTGAGCCTCGTCATCCTCGGCATCTTTATTAACGTCGATCTTAGATAGGGCTTCCTGCTTACGGGCATCACGTTCCGCCTTAACTCGATCGCGGTGAGCCTGATACTGCTTCTCCCATTCCTTGAGTGATGGAACGAAGTAGAACTCACATCCTGAGATAGTGCGGACATTCCGACCTTGTTTGCGTAGTTTCTCACCGTGCTTCCAGAGGAAAGGAAGCGAGTTACAGTTTCCGTGATTGGTGATGGAGAAAGCGTCCATGCCATTCTCCAGGACGAAGTCCAGGTGGTCGGCTGGGTATCCTAATCCGTCGTAGGTGGAATATCCATCGTGACCATGCATGCCCACGAAGCGATTTGGCTTCTTAAAATCGTCAAATGACACTTTTTATCTCCGGTGCTAAGATTATAAAACACCTATTTTAGATTTACACAACTTAAAATATCGCAGTCGGTTACGTGCCACCAGTCAAGCTTCCCATCAACAAGGATCTGGACAAAGGTGGCAGTTGCGGGAGGTGTCCTAACGACGACACCTGTGATAGGCGGTTCCTGCATGGGAATGCAGACTAGATCTCCTTCTCTTAGATAAGTGAGATCTCTATCCATTTACCTTCTCAATCAATCGAAGCTTTTTTCCATCTATCCAGTGTTTAGTGCCGAATATTAAGATTGCATACATGAGGATTCTTTTTCCGTTTGAGTGTGCCCTTGTCAAGGGCCAATACATTGTGCCAGGGAGCACTAGACCTGCATCGTCTTTCTTGTACTTTTTATACTCGTCTTCTGCAAGAACTTGAACCATGTCGCCTGGTTTAAAATTATGCTTTTTAGTCACGTATTAATCATACCCTGAACTGTGTAAATCTACATACATGTGTTATAATAAATGCGATTCAATATTTATGCCTGGAGTTTCATTATGAAAGTCGGAATAGTCGCAGGTAGTTTTAAGCCTTATCACGCCGGGCATCATGCTATGGTTGAAAAGGCTGCAAAGGAAAACGATAAAGTGGAGCTCTTCGTCTCTCTGTCTAGTAGGGGCGTTAGAAAGATTAAAGATCCAAGCGACACGCGGACGGTCAAGCAGGGCGCAAGAAAAATCGAAGTCCCGAAGCCCGGGGTGCACCCGATCTATGGTGCTGACATGCGAAAAGTGTGGGAGGATCACCTGCGCAAGATACTGCCCAACAACGTCACGCTTCATCTTTTAGAAGAGGGAGGCGCGCCCATTCGCAAAGCGTATGAGCTTCTACAGAATGCCGCTGAACAAGACACTGAGGATCACTTTACCATCTACTCAGACCCAGTTGATATCGAAAACAACTACAGCGAAGCACAGTTGTTGAGGTACTTGGATCAAGATTTCGTACTTGAGAAGCTGGACAAAGTCGCGCTTGATCGAAATGAAACTGTCCCAGTAAGCGGTACCGACATGCGGCGTCACCTAGTCGATGGGAACGAAGAAGCGTTTAAAGATATGCTTCCCTTCCAGCTTAGCGACGCCTCAAAACAAGCGATCTTTGACATCCTGTCTGGAAAGGCTTTGCAGGAAAGCCTGTTACGCGCGTTCATCCGAACCGCGATCGACTAACCCATAAGAATCGATTGAACGTAACTTCTGAGAAGGTTCTCGTTCTGTTCTTCTGTGCTGGGAATCCTTCTGGCTCTTCCAATGATCTGATTCACCATCGCGAAGGCGCCCGTAAGCTTGTAGAGCTTTTTGCTTCCCGGAGGATGTTCAAAGATGACGCCCTCCATTGAGGAGTTCACCCTGTCCTCGATATCCCCAAGCTTAGGAAGCTGCTTATCAAGCAGAGCACCGATCTTCTCGGCTTCCTCTCCCTCGACAGCTTGCAACTTGGCGATCGCTGAATTAAGCTCTTTCTTCATTCTCTTAACTTCGGCATCAGTGTCATCCACGAGGAAGGATTCCATTCCCCGGAGAACCTCGATCGCAAAGTCATTAATTATATTCTCAACAGGCCCTAGAAGAACGCTGATTAGCTTTTTCGCATTTTGCTTTGATGCGATGCTCGACACCTTCTTCTGAACATCCTTGGGCAAACCCTTTTTAAGGGGCCCAAGTTGAGGAAGCTCACTAAGCGGTTGCTCATCCAGGCCGATTCCTACGATTCTTGTTACAAGATCCTCTGTCTTCTCGTCGGATAGATTTAGAGGTTTTAGGACAGCCCTGCGGAGACGTTTCTCAACATAATCAGCCAGGGTATCACTATCGCTCATCCCGAGCGCATCTAATTTAGTTACTAGCTCGGCGTGTGCTCCTGTCTCATTGATATCGCGGAGCTTCACGATCTGTGGGCCGTAAAAGCCCCAGCTCTCACTATCATCTTTTGCTGCAGCTGATGTAACTGCATTGACAAGCTTCTCAAAGTCACCGCCCCTTAGTTGAATGTCAATTACAGCACCGTTCTCATCGAACTCCTGGAGATTGTGCATAACAATATTGTCAGAGGAGTAGTTTATGATGTTAGGGTGGTCTGGATAGATGATTTCTGCATTTACGAATCTTTGTCCGTGCTCTCCGGTAAAGATGGACTTTAAAGTCGCAGCATCCATACGGGATAAACCCCGATTAATAGCCTCGAAACCATTCACAAATGGCGCCTCAGCTGGGTGACCCACAAACATCTTCATAAACGCTTCTTCGGACATCCCGCCGGTCTTCACGTCTCCGACGTTCCTAGCTGTTTTAAGCTCCCCCGACTCAGGATCTACAAAGAACTTAAAAAAGATGTTCTGGCCGTCGAACTTCTCAACTGCTTCAATCTTAGCTGACGCTACATCGCTGAGAAGCGACTTGATCTCTCCGAACGTTAGATCTAAATCCTCGTGAACGTGGGAAAGGTGTCCTGCTACTCCGCCCATTTATAGTCTCCTGGTTCTAAATATCACTTAAAACAACCCGGTGCCTTGTTTGGCCACCTTGTCAAGAACCTTATTAATACCTAGCTGTTTCGCGAAGTAACGCATCATCGCAGTGTTGTTGGCGTCGTTGTCGTTATAATACTCCAGATAGCGAGTTGTGAACTCATCTATCAACATCAACCACGAGCCACAGTCATCGAAATTTCGTGCCATGTCAGGATTGTTGGACATCACCTCGCCAACATCATAGAAAGCCTGCGCAAGATCCACCGTCGGAATGACAGTCCAATCTGAGTTTAAAAACTTAGGATTGGGCTCAAATAGACAGATTAGATACTTGGGTGTATTTCCCCATCCCTTTCGGCTTAGAGCACGTTCACCGACCTCTAGCTCAGTCTTCTTTAGCGGAATATCGAGCTTGATCTTGATCGCGCTTCGGGGTTTATCTTCATCGAACCAGCACAGATCAAATTTAGGCTGCTTATACTCAATCAAGGTGCATTGCTTCGTCTCTGGAAAGAGTTCATCAATAACAGGATGATCGGTGGAAAGACCGATTCGCATCAGCCAAGCAATCCTTCGTGCCCACCAACGCTCATCGAATACGTCACCCATGACATAGAGAGGACAAGATTGTAAAGTTGCCACTAGCTGTGCATCGTCGAGTTTCGTAGGATCGAAATTATCGAGAGCATCAAGATAATGTAACTCCTGCTTAGAGGAATCAAGTTTATGGTAGGGAAACTCAATAACCTTCCCTGTCTTCTTATCATCATCGCTCATGATCACCTCTTAATGCAGTTGTGAAAGTCCGCTGGGAAGAACTTCTTGTACCTTCCGTAAAAGCTCCGCCACTGTGCATCTAAGATATAAGTAACCGCGTGGTCGTCGACTGACCTAATACTACGTCCTACTGCCTGAACAATTGACTTGGCCGTTTGGAGTGGATACCACCCAGGCCACTTGGTCATTCTCTTCTTCACGACCTTATCTCCCAAGTAGGGATACGGGATCTTGCAGATGATCTGGAATCGCGAACAGTCATCACGTAAGTCCACACCTTCTGACATGGAGGGGCTGAGTAGGACTGTGGGCTTGTCTGACTGCATGTGTTTCTGTAGCACCTCATCACGGTCGTGTGTGTCGTGAATCAGAAGACGATCACTCTCTACGTACTGCCACAGGTATTTGGCAATCTTGAAGGTGTGGCAGTGGATAATCCCCTTGTCATCCGAGTGAGTATCCAGGAGCTCCTTCACCACCTTCGCCATCTTAGGAAGAGTGTTATCAATCTCTTTAGCATTCATGGGTCCCACCGGCAGTTCAACGATAGGGCGATTCTCCACTGGGAAGGGTGAAGGTAAAGAAAGGAAGGCCACCTCATCCGCAGGGATACCCAGAGATTGACAGAATGCTTCTCTATCGAGGATCGTTGCCGACATCATTAAAACCTTATTGCCGAGCCGAAACAGGTAATCCTGCGCAAACTTGGACACATCCACGGGCTTAAATGTAATGCGGCGTTTACCCTTGCCCTTGAAATCATCAAACTCGACTATCCAATTCTCCTTGTCGTAGTGCTTGAGAAACATGCGTAAGCGGTCCACGTGAGATCGAAGCATGTCCAGCTGCCGTGCGAAACCCACCATCTCATCAAGTTTATCCTTCAGGCCATCATACTTGCTCATCATCTTCTCGATGTGCTTGAGCCGATCGTGAACCTTATTGTAGTAGATCTCACTGATCCACTTGTGAGCCTGAAACTGGGTATCCGCCTTCGTCCAGCCTGCCTTGAGCGTCTTCTTGGAGAACCACTCGGAAACTGATACCTCGATGAAGCGGCTAAGCTCTGTCTCAATGTTGTGTGCTTCATCTAGCACCAGCAAGTTTCTAGGTTTGATCTTCCCGCTGTAAGTTGCCTCGGTAAGCAGGTAAGGAAAGTTGACCACAGACTCTGGAGAGTTGAGGAAGGCCTCTTTGGCTTGATTATAGACACAGTTCATCGTACAGGTCTTGAAAAATCGACTGCCGCGCTCAGCTGTCCTGAGCATCTGTTTTGACTCCGCACAACTATTGCCTCTGTGATATCTGCACTTGTAGTTAGAGGATGACTTGATGGACATCATTCGCCCTCGGGGAAGACCAAAATCCTTAACGTACTGTTCCTGTAAGATCTTCTGCGTGGTGACAAAGTAAGTTCCGCTGAGAGGGTCTTGATCTGTCTCAGGACTGTATTTGATGTTAAGCACCCTGCCGATGGTGAGACCAATAGCGGACTTACCTACACCAGTACCAGCCTCCACAATGCAGAAGCGTTTATCACTCTTCAGAAAGCTATTGATAGCGAATGCGATCGCGTCGATCTGCGACTGACGTGGCTCGTCGAATGGAAAGGCTTCTTTTAGAGACAAGAGAAGTACTCCTCACATCATCATTATATCTTAGGAATGTGGATATTACACAATCTAGTAAAACTGTGTGAGATCTAGGCCTCTACGGTCAGCCTCGTCTAGGTGAACCAAAGGGTCATAGCTTCCGTCAGACTGCATGATGGATTCCCAGGACTCCTGAATTCCTTGCAAGAGGGTATACTTAGGTTCCCACCCGGTTGCATCTCGGAAACGTTTAGAGATAAGCCGGTGGTTGCCTAGGTAATCTGTCCCAGGATGCCACTGGACGATATCTGAGAGATCTCTTCCTGAGGCTTCTGACATCATTGTGAGAATCTCACCTGTGTTGTAGGGATTCTCCGCAGCCACATTGTAATCTATACCCCACAGGCCGCGGTGGCAGGCCAAGGCGACGGCATCACAGTAGTCGCTCACGTGCATGTAATCTTTGATCTTGTGGGGATCAAGAAACATATCAAGGCGGGTGCGGCCTGTGTGGGAAGCGTAAAGCGTCTTCGCGATGAGAGAGTTCATATCGCCCACTCCGCCATAAGCGAAAAGAGGGCGGATGATATTCCAGTTTGAGCACGTGCTTCTCACCACATACTCCGAGGCCAGCTTCTGCGCGCCGTATAAAGTTCTAGGTAGAACCTCTGACTGCTCGTGGATCTTCATGCGCTGATAAACAGCTGTATTGTAGATCACTGTGGTTCCCATGTAAGAAACGGCAGCTCCAGCTCTTTCTGCAGCTCGGCAGATAGTGTGCGTCCCTGCCACATTGGTGAGTGAAGCTTCGTTGGGATTTAGAGCAACAACATCTGTGCCTACGACGGCAGCATTGTGAATCACAAGCTTGATATCATTCTCTTTTAAAACAGCAGCCCAGGTGTCTTCCGAGTTCCGATGAACACAAGGTTCGCCTGTGGGAAGGCAGATAAACGCAGAGTGATTACGCAAGGAATAGAACGTGTGCCCTAAGCGTTCGAAAGCTGCGGGCAGATTGCTTCCAATAAATCCTTTTTCACCTGTAATGACGAAATTCATCGTGATCTCCTTCTAGGAACAATAGCTCTGTATATCTCATCACCCTGAGTATGAATAAGCATCACTTGACTCGGGGGCAAGGAAGATTTCAAGACATCTAGTACTTCTTCCAGTGTTCCGTCAAACTTTCCGATGGATTTTAACGCGACGTTCTTCGATTTTATATTGTGACCTTCGGCGCCCCAGAAGATGAGAGTATCTTTCTTTTTAACATCATAGAAATCTTCTCTTAATTTCTTCATGGGATAATGAACAAAGTTAGGAAACTCACCGTTGTCGGTATAGTCGTCAAGGTTTTCTTCAGTGATAAGCTCGAAGCGCATCTACCTGCAATCTCCTACCAGAAATACATTAGAGAGAAGTTCGGAATTGGGTGCATCCCGAGAAAGCCAAAACTGCGGTTGTTGTATCCAACCTGAATGGCGAGAGGTAGTTCCAGTGCAATAGCGAACTGCTTCCACCTGCGCTCAAGTCCGATCCCTGGACCGAAGGAAAGCATCAGCCCCTCATCCAACTGTCCTGTACGTTCTACGTCCCTACAGTTGTCGCCGTTCTCGTCGCAAACATATTCCCAGTGGTCACCGCTGTCTCTGTGATAGAACGCAGCCAGGCCTAGTGACCAGTAGGCACGACCCCAACTGTTAGAATTGAGGGTTCGGAACAGCGTTCCTCCCATAAATACCGTGGCGTCAAAGTCCTCGTCCACAATGGGGAGCAGGGAAACCTGCCAGCCGTGCCCATTGGACTTTTGTCGGCTGTATCCCAGACCGACTCCGTGAGTAGATCCAGCAACAAAGCCGATACGCTGCTCATCAGCCTGTGCAGGCAGAGCACCAAAAATCATAGCTGCTGCTATTAACGCTTTAAACATTTGTTTTCTCCTTTTGTTAAAGCTTAGAACTCTTCGCAGGTAGGTTCGCTCGGATCACAGTCAAGTACTTGCCAGCCCTGAATTGTCACTCGGGGCTTGTGAGCACATGAAGCGACCAAGCAAAAAGCAAAGAGCAATAAAAAAAGTTTTTTCATTATTGAGTAAACCCAGAGTATTGCTCAAAGATGAGCTCACCGGCATCTGATACGCGACTTAAATAATCTTGCATTTGGTCGCGGGTGGTATTGACCGACTTTCCGGCCTCGCTAAGCATCACGTTAAACTTACCATCAGGCAAGCCTTCTGCAAAGAAGACAACAGGCTTTTCAATACCGTAAGCATAGCCAGCTTCCCAGATGGTGCCTAGATCCTTGGCTTCGGTGTTGCAAAGGACAAAGTCAGCCCACTGGATCTTCTCACAATTCACGTCAAAGATGCGAGTGCGATCTTCTTGCGTGGCATTAGGCTTAAGCACAAAGAAATCCTTTGGGCTAAAATACTCGTGCCCTGCTTCTGTAAGCGCGGTCTTCATAAACTCGACCTGCTCAACTTGCTTGGGGTTGAAAAATGGGGATGCGATATAAACCTTCATCTGTGATATCCTCTCAAAGGTTAGTGAATGAGATGTAGTAACCTAGCAATAATCCGACTGAAAACGCTAGAGGTATGAGCATAAAATACAGCTGTGCTTTAGATTGTTCAATTTGAAGAGAATGAACAAGGCTTATCATTATTGCTCTTCCGGCTTCGTACTCTGCATCTGCAAAGGCTTCCAGGTCTGTATTTTCTTCATCTTCTTGTGACAATGAGTGCCCCTAGATTGTGGTAGCTTTCGTACTCACAGTAATATCTGTCTCCTAAAGCTTCTTTTACGAGACGCTCCATAGCACCGCTGTTACCTGTAATAATCTTGCAAGGTGGCGGGTTTTTGTGTACCCAACCTGAAACAATGCCCTTGATTCGGTCATGACTGAGGCCGTGCAGATCCAGTTCTTTCATGATAGCGGATTTGCACGGCGCCTGGAGTTTATCTTATCGGCGACCCAAGACAAGGATTTACCTTCTTCGATGATTGCCCTCTTCATAAGATCGTCTTTTGCGGCGATGGGATAAAGTAAAGATTTCCAAACTTCATAATCTTCAATCACTATAGGCTTCTCTTTTTGCTTATTGAGCGCTTCATTTATCGCAAAATAAGTAAGACCTAAATGAATTGACCTGTAGATTATCCTTCGTCGTCTTGCAGTATTTTTATTACTAAGCGGCACTTTAGCGACCCATTTGATCCTTATATTGCATTTCAATATCACTGATTTGTGCGAGAAGAGTATTCCAGTGCTGTCGGAACTTGCTGTTCTCACCTGTTTCATCAGGCGAAGGATTGGTGCCGTTGACATCATCGCGCTCAGCCTGATATATCGTATCGTTCGGATGATACTCAATGTGTGCATCAGTATCAGCATCGGGCCAGTAGAGGTTGGTGCCGGTGCCAGTGCGCATGTTGCGAACATAGTGCATGGCAGGTCCGGTCAGGATACGACTACCAATAACACCTGCAGCCTCAGGGATAACCTTGCAAACTTCAAGTGCCATCTTGGCAGCCATCAAGTTATCTGCAGCAGGTTGGATCTGCTTGTCACAGCGCTGACGGATAAAGCCGATCAGGTCTTTGAGGTTGAAACGAGCGTAGTAGAAGGTTTCAATGGCGCGCGGCAGAATGGTCCGTGCATCCATAATACTGATTTGCCTGGTATCGATCATATCTGCATAAAGCTTCTTGCCTGCTTCAATGTGGTCCTTCCAGCGGCCATAGATTTCCGGACTGTTTTGGACAGCAGCAGGTGCCAATACTCGGCTATGTGATTGCCAGCGATCGCCGGTGCATTGGGCAGCAAAGGTGCCAGCACGGTGCCGGATTAGATGAGTGACGGTCTGCAGATCGATCCCGCCGATTAAGAATGTAAAGCTCATAGCCTCCATTCCGGCTGGGAGTGCTCGAAACTGCATCACGTCCTCAAGAGTTTCACACAACTCCTTTTGGGTTGCATTCATCGGGTCGGTTTGCTCAGGAGAGTCAGCCCACGTTGCCTTCACATATCGATATGCCACATGCCTCATCTGCTCAGCAGTTGGACTATCAACAAGCTCAACACGCAAAGCATCGAGATCATTGACAAACTCTGTTTGAGGTTCTTCTCCGAAGCGAAGAGGCATTGGAAGGGTAACGGGCTCAAGACTAAGATTCTGTGGCAAGACTGCCTCCTTGTGTGAATTTACAGTCTATTATAAGAAGTGCTTTTTAGATGTTCACTAATGAGGTGAATTCTTAAGCTCAGATCGCCAAAAATTTCTCTTGATCCAGAAAGACTTAAACAAGGATGTCAAAACATTTTTGGAAATCTTGACTATCATCTCTTCGTTTGCCTTTCCTTTTAGCTCTGCGGCGATTATTTGCAAAACTTTTCTTTCAAGTTTATCATCGAATATTTTTCGAGCTTCTTTTCTTGCAATCGTAGCGATTTTATTTTCATCCGATTGTGTGAGAGCCTCAGAAATAAAGCTTCTAACATAATTTCTGGCTTCATAGAGGTTAAAGCTATCTTCTTTTTTCTCATCAGGCTTTTTATATGTTACTTCTTCAAATCCAATTGAGCCATCCGGACTTACTTTGTGAAGAATAACCGTTGTTCCTGCAAATTGCGGCGAATTTATAACCATCTCCTTGACGGCAAGAAGATTCTTTTCAGTGTCCTCATAAAAGTGAATTACAGTTGGATTAAACTCTCGCCTATACGATTCGATAGCCTGGGCTTTTTTTCTTGCATCAGAAGAATTTACTGTATCAACTCTTTGTAACTTTAATATAGGATCATTATTATTATCAGTGATGCTATTTAAAAATCTTCTTATATCTTGCTCTGCAGCTGGGGCTCTTGCTGTTAGAATAATAGCTTTTTTGGCTCCGCACACAAGGGCATCTCTAAGCATATTTATTGTGGCCTCGATTGGTTTTGCATTGGCGACAGAATCAAATTCAGAAAAATCAAATTCTTCTATTTCATTCGGATCCATTTTTGCATAATCTTGGGAAGACACATATCTAAAGTTTTTGTCACCCGGAAGCTTTATCCCGACCTTTTCTTTGGTTTGCGCTAGTGTTGAATCAAAGTCAAATACAGCAAGACCTCGACAGCCATCTAAGCCAAGTGTATTTTCTGGCTTTAGCATCTCTTTTATCAGAAGACGCAAATGTAATTCGCTTTTATTTTTCATCAAATATTAAATATCTTCGGGAATGAGAATTGTTTGATGATATCTGAAAGTTCTTGCTTTGTCTCGAACATAATGACGTTCTCTACCCCTCGCAACTCCTCGTTATAAGGCGTGACTGGAGATGCCACTTTGATTCCATGCTTAGCATATTCCATAGTGTGCTTGGAGCTATCATCAATAGCACACACAATCGACTCAGAATCGTAATACTCACTATTTGCAGCCCAAATCATCTTCTCAGGCGAAAAGTCAATTTTGTGGAATTTTAGGCCGCTATTTTCAAGCCAAGTATAAGTGTCATACTGGCATGTTTTGTTCCAGTCAGGTCTAGCTGTAAGAATCTGGATCCAATAGCCCTGGTCGTACAAGTCGTTGATTGCTTGAATTGTGGGCGTG
>Ga0080013_1005943_pt1 | contig 11099 bp, 25 predicted proteins | sample ETNvirenome_6_85_FD_69236 | JGI IMG/M metagenome (GOLD analysis project Ga0080013, IMG submission 69236) | Marine viral communities from the Pacific Ocean - ETNP_6_85 (SPADES assembly) (version 2) | ecosystem: Environmental > Aquatic > Marine > Oceanic | place: Pacific Ocean | collected 2013-06-19
CCGGGGTGGGGCTGGGCTGGGGCTGGGCTGGGCCTATTGATTGTTGATTGTCGATTAGAGATTAGAGATTACAGATTACCGATTACCGATTACCGATTACCGATTACCGATTACCGATTAGAGATTACAGATTAGAGATTACAGATTAGAGATTACAGATTAGAGATTAAAGATTAGAGATTAGAGATTAGAGATTAGAGATTAGAGATTAGAGATTAGAGATTATAATGCAAATAATTGCACGATTATGAAAATATTACTTGACTACAGATTATAACATACACTATATTCCGATTACACAATTGGATTAGCCGATCCGATTGCAATCAATTCCACTTTATCCCAGGAGGATTACCCATGGCACGTACACTAGAAAACGTTGAGAAGAAATTAGCCCGATTAGAGCGCGAGGCCGAAGCTATCGACCGGCAGCTAGGCTTGACTGATGCGAATCGCTACCGACACACACGCCAGGAACTGGGCGAGGCCGCAGCAGACCAACTGTCGATTGACCGGGAGCTTCGGTCTTTAGGCGAGGAGTGGTAGCGATGAAAATTTACGAGGTTAATCGCTGGTCTGATGAGGGCTCGTTTAGTTATTATGCATCTAAACGAGCAGCGGAGGCACAGCGCAAAGATAATCCTGGCGAAGGATTTGAAATTACCGAGTACGAATTTAAGCCAACCAAAACTGGTATCATTGAATTGCTAAATCTCATAACTGTTACGCATCACAATTAACCTACCCCAGGAGGATCACTAGATGCCGGTAAATTACCAAGGCAACCACGAGCTACTTGGCAATGCGCGAGATGCGGTGATTAGCGCATTAGAGCAATACAGTAGCCACGAGGATTTGATTGACATCGATGCTCAGGAAAAACTAGAGGCCCTGGCCTATGCATTCGGCGAGTGCGTCTTGTTAGCTATGGATACCGATGCCCAGGGCAAAGCCCAGGCCAATTTCACGATTAGCACAGCTACCCAACTAGCCTATCTAGATTCGATTACCCCAGATGAGGAGGAGGATTAGCCATGGAAACCAGACACGGATTAAAAGCCAAGAGCATTGCGCATAAAATAGAGATGGAAAATAATGGCGATTACTTAGCCATGATGACGGCGATTGAGTCAATGTCTAGCCGAGAGGCGGCTGAGGATCAAGATTGGGCCAACGAGACTTCGACGTACACGTTTGAAGATGGCAGTAGTCTAGTCTTTAACGGACCCGGCTTCGAGCGCATCGAACCGACCGAGGAGGCCTAGCCATGGCTGCTATAAAAAACAAAGAAGTAATAATTGACGAATTGGTAGAGGGTTATGACCCCTGCGAATTATTCGGCATCACTATAGATACTACCGACAGCGAAATATTTACAATCGCAGATGAAGTAATGGCTTTTGCAGAAAACAACAGCTACACGCTGATACAAAGTGACGCATTTGCTAAAGACATATTGGACGAAGTGCAAAATTATTGCCTGGGATGCCGTAACGATTTGCAACGCATGATAGCAGAAAATACAAAGTCGGCCAAGATTGAAGCCGAACTTGAAGCGCAAAGGGTTTTAGATAAACAGGAAAAAGAGGCATAGCCATGACTGACAATGGCCACAATAAATTGAGCGTCAATAAATACGACCAGTTGGTGTCTACGCATGAGGTTGGGAATCCAATAGAAGGATTTTATAATTTTGAATTAACAAGCAATCATCTCGGCCTTGTACTATTACGCGCACAGCACCCAACGAACACTGCGGATTGTGCCTATTTCGAGTTAAGCCCGGCTCAGGCAGACCAATTGGCCGATGCGCTTTGGTCTCATGCCGATTACGCTAAGACTGGAAAATCATTATGAATCGCCCACGATTAACGGAAAAGGTGATACGTGGATTCTCGCCGTGTATCAGCTTGATAGACGCACACCTTGATTCAGTTATTGTAAAGAATGGCGAAGTGACGGCAGGGAACGATTTGATATCTGATGGTTCGCCAGTAAAGGATATTGATGATGCTGCTGCCGCCTTAAACTATTTGAAGAGATTGGCACATTGGCATGAACGGAGGTCAAGCGATGATTAAGACCGGCCCGATCTTTGGTGTCCTGTGGATACACGATCACCACAAGCACAAAGGCATCGAAGTGCTGCGCACGGCCAAGCGGAGATACTACCGGGCTACCCAGGTGCGTTATGCACCGGGCAGCTTGGTCCCGAAGACCGCTACGTTCACCCTGCTGCGCGAAGCTGTGCGCCATGCCAACCACCCATTTATGACCAATAACCAAATACTAGAGCCACAGCGAACCACTCAGCAGTGGTTCGATCCAATTAGAGGAGGATTGTGGGAATGAAGGGCGAAGCGATTAAAGCATTGCGATTACGACTGGGCCTCACTCAGACCGAGTTAGGCGCAGAGATTGGCGTACATCAAGTCACAGTAGCACGATGGGAGACCGGCGGCATAACGCCCATCCCGATGGTGCAACGGGCCCTGGCCGAATTGGACGCTAAACGCAGCCGGGTCCAAGCTCAGGCAGGCGATTAACTGCCCAAATGGGCACATTATAATGCAATATTTTAATAGATTTGGGAATATTTTTATTGTCCCGAACTATTATCGTGCAAAATGAAACATGAAAAAAAACCTCATAAGACTTTTCCGGTGCTATCATCATGGTATATTGAGGCCTGCCTTATAGGAAAAATGACCACGGATTGCCACAATAGCGTGTGTTTTATGCAGTCTAAGGTCTATTTTGATAGACAAAAATCGCCAATCATTTTTCATGTTAGTAGATTTATGGGTAATAAGATGAAAAATATCCTCTTGTGCAATGGGGTTGTGGGCTCTATATTTCCCACACCCTACACTCCCAGGAGGATGTATCCAATGCCCCGAAACGGAAACATAGCAGTCGCTGTTAGAGACAATATCGCTACGTATATGGCAGCGAGGCCTAGTCTGAGATTGCGCGAGATAGCTAAGATATGCGATCTCAGCTACAGCGGCCTCAGCAAACTGATGGCTGCTAAATCTACGGTAACAGCACTCTCGACCGACACGATTGACAAGCTATCTGCTGGCCTTAATATCCCAGCAGCATGGCTTGTGTTGTCATCAGGCACCGAGATGGCTAATATGAGTTTTACCGGTGCTAAGATAATTGATGCGTTTTTAATAAAATGGGCCAAAAATTTATTTCTTGGCGATGTTGGATATGAAGCCATGCGAGATTATTATGCTGACTCGTATTACGTTACCACATCGAATCCCATTGGGATGCGCGAGGCCGGTGTAGAGGTGCGCGAAGTTCGTTCACTCCGCAAAGATGGGTTTGACCTTTTTGGAATCGGGGCAGAGGACGAATTTAGAATGAACGCCGGTTTCTCCGTGCATCGCTTTGTTATCAACACTGCAAAAATTATTGGCTCAAAACGATTAGTGGTAACTTGCGAGACACTATCTTTAGACGGACATAATCGCAGAACCGATTCAGGTTCCACATGCCTGGGATTTGAATCGCCATTTCAGTCAATGATAAAAAATGTACCCGCAGCCCCAATCAGATTGACATCGAACTCTATAGTAGGGTTTGGGGCCGGGCACTCAACAATTGCGCGTAGCCAAACCAGAGATTTAATCAAAGACAGCAAAGCTACCGATTTTACATAGGCATATAAAAAAAGCCCGGTAGGGGTAGCCGCCCCCACCGAGCAAAACAACACAAAGACTAACCACTCTATCCCAGAGTTTTCGGAGGACAAATGACAGTTTTATCCATACCTAGCGAGGCTTTGTTATGCAGAAAATAGGGACTCAAAGGCAAAATTGCAATCACAAATACCGGTATAGCCAGCACTACCCTCGGCTGATTACTGGTAGTCGAATCGCAGATGATCCCGCTAATGCACACGCCCCCATTGCACTACGGGGCCTGCGGATTGCACAAAATTACCCATTACAGCACATACCGGAGGTATCCGATGCGGACTATTAATCGGCTGACCTACGGCCTTATTGCGTTCACACTGGCATATGTCGGTGGACATCTCATTCATGCGCTACTACACAACAGACTATAGGGGGAGTAATGCCAGGACTCAAGGACAACCAGACCATCGAACTGACGGTCAACAAATACGGATCGATCATACAAAAGAAATCACGGAGCGGTGACGGCTTTTACTTCATGGTTGAATGCGATGTGGATGGCCGAAGTCAGAAGGTCTGGGGCGAGATGCCTTTTCTAAAGGCCTTAGTTAACGACTGGCCAGGGGCCGAGGGCACATGCACCGTAGAGAAGCTAAACTCCAAACGCTACGATGTGACGATTACCGATCCCGGCGATTTAGATCTGGGCCCAGACTTGAAAACGTGGGATGATGACGAAGGGGGCTTTGTCGAACTAGAGATGCCCGACTTCAATGGACCGGCCCCCAAGCAGCCTAAGAAGGCTGAGAAGGCCCCAGCTAAGGCTAATGCCTCCCCTGCCAAACAAGCACCGGCTAGCGGCAAAACAGCGGACGATATAGCCCGGCGATATAACTGGGCTTTGGGACTGAGCCAGAGGATCTGGAACCAGACCTTTACCAAGGGCCTGGGCGATAGCTGGGAGCCTGACAATGTATACTGGGAGAATGTCAGGGCCTCGGCTAATTCGCTCTTTATTGAATCCAGCAAATTGCCAGAGAGCGCATTCCAGGCGGCTGTGGCTACGGCTGTAGAGGCATTGGATGGCGAGGTGGTTGAGGCTGCGGTTGGGGAGAATGAAGATGACCTCCCCTTCTAGGGATCAGCGGAAACCTCAAGTGACAGAGATAGTTACACGCGAGTGGTATAGCATCAAAGAGGTAGCTCACCGGCTGGGCGTAGCACCCGGCACGGTTGAGCGACTCGTGGCCTCTAACGCGATTACAGCCAGCCGCATGGGCAAAAAGCTCATACGGATCCACCAGTCAGAATTAGAGCGATATGCAGAATCCACAAAAATTAATCCTGACGGGTGATTGGCCTTCTATGAATCAAACGGTCAATAACGCCAAGCGGCACTGGTCGCTCTACGCCAAGGAAAAAAAGGCTTGGACCGACCGGGTCTGGGCCGAAGCTAAAGCCGGTAAATTGCAGGCGCAAACTCCTCCAGTGCGTCTGCGATTTACTTGGCATATGATCAACATGAAACGCGATCCCGACAACCTGCGCGGAGTCGCAACCAAGTATGTATTAGACGGTCTCGTGAAGGCCGGTATCATCCCCGATGACTCCCCTAAATACATCCACTCCTTTGAAGATGTGTTTGTCCTCGACCGTGACAATCCTCGGATTGTGATCGATCTGGAGACATCAAAAACATGAATATAGTGATACGAATTGACGTAGACGAGGCCACTGAACCCGTGCATGTACTAGTAAAATCGACCTCTGAACTAGTACAATTTCAAGCAAAACGTACTAGTAACGAACCCGAATTACTAGTACAAAACGGAGATCCTAGTACTAGCACTAGTACAACTAGTACAAACATAGAGCCTAGTACTAGTAATCCTAGTACAAGTAATACTAGTACAGGTTTAAGTACTTATTCGTCTGAACTAGTAAAAAACGGCGAATGTACTAGTACAAATTGCCTTCGTCCACTCTACAGCAAAACGCTATGCCAAGCTTGTTACCGCCTATCGAAACGAACGGCTTATACGCCTTCTGAGGATGCGTTAACGTGTGTAGCCTCATGGGTGGAGGTCGTTAAGTCAAAGCCGTCAAAACAGCAGCAGAGGGCCTGGGCGAAGACATTCGATGAGATGGTGCGTATCGACAAACTAACGTGGGATGAGATAGCGGCTATCAACAGCCACGCCCTAAGAAATTGGGTGCCTCATGGCTTTATCAAATCCCCCACCAAATACCGCACACGCAGCCGTAGCTACCCAGAGATGTGGACCTGGGAGGTTATCAAGGGAGAGATGCAAAATGGATTTAACCAGCGCAGTAGCCAAGCCAACGACCCTCTACAAGGAATCGATCTCAGCGAAGCTTAGTGAAGATGCGTTTCTGAAGGGCATCAGCCTGTTGCGCAGCGAGTATGGCTGGAAACCGGATCAAGACTTGATCAAACGGTGGTGGAAACAAGTTTGCCAACTGGAGGATGAGTGGTGGTCGCAGGCGATAGATCGTTACATGCTGTCGGATGAGCGTTTCCACCCTCACCCCGGCCAGTTGATTACCTTGGCAAACCAAGCCCAGTTACACGAGCGGGTTAAAGCTAAGGAGGCCATTGCCAGTGCCGAATACGCCAAGAAACCTAAGAGCAAACGCCCCATCTCGTATTGGCGTATGAGGATGCGCCAGGAGGAGGCCATGGCGATATCGATACGAACTCATCTTTTCAAGGCATTCCGATTCGACCGGGAAAACCCTTTTGAGATGAAGATCGTGCCGAAGGTCTTAACTGCCATGATGGATGAGCATGGGCTGGCCGGCGAGGGGCGCGAGGGCCAGCTAGAGGAGGCCGAGTCACTCGCTGCCGAGCTAATGGCCGAGCGCAGGCCTGTGACTGAGGCTGCGTAGGTGCAGCAATGGAACTTGATGACGGGTGCGGTCTCGACCGTATTGCGCGGTAGAGAGACTACCATACACAATATGCGCGATATGGCCGAATCAAATGTGACCGGGGAGATCACAGCCGCACCTGTCATCCGACTCAAATGGCATGACTTTATCGTTTGTCATTCAATTGCTTCAATGAACGAGCTATACAAACATACTAGAGGCGTTCGTCATCATTGGTCAGTCAAAAAGGCTGATGAGAGTGCGAACTACATCCTTGGTGCCGTGGGCGAATACGCTGTGGCTAAATACCTGGGCAAATTCTACGATGGCAACGTAGGCAATCTGGAGGCTGTTGATGTCGCAGGCGAATACGAGGTCAAGACCACTCCCGTGCCGGGTGGGCATCTAATCATCAAGCCCGAAGCCAAGGATACCAAACCGTTTGTCTTGGCGATAGTTGAGGACATGACGGTGCGGTTGCCGGGCTGGATGCATGGTGCCGACATCAAGGATGAAAAATACAAACGCACAGACCCGCAGGGCCGATCATTATACTGGGTGCCGCAGTCGGACCTACATCACATGTCCACGTTGGAACAGGCCTGAGCGATGGCTAAAGCCCTGACCGCCACTCAGATAAAGAAGCTAACCGCCTACAACACGCACCTAGAGGGTGTAGTCATTACACAGTCAAATCAGATCGGGCATATGTGGTCGTTCATGGCCAAGCTTCACAAGCACCAAGAGACCAGCGAACATACACGCCAATCAATATCGCAATACCGTACCCATCATACCGAGAGGAGGCCGACCGATGGAGGAGAAACCAAAGATGCAGGGCCTGAACTTTAGAGTCGATACTGAGTTTGCCTGGAAATTTAAGGCCGCAGCGCAGAGGGCCAGGATGAAGCAAAACGAATATCTGCGGCACCTATTAGAGCTAGACAACCTATTGGAGAAACGCTTTGGATACGGACATCATCATGGATGAACTGCAGCCCGGCTTCGATGAATGCGAGAACATGAGTGATGTGGAGAATAATTTGCGGGAAATCTCTGAGCTACGTGATGAGTGGTCTGGGGTCCAGGCCCATGCCACTGCCCAGATCGAAGAGGCTACGCAGTGGCGCGACCATGAGATAGAGATCATACGGGCTCAGATCGTGCAACTGCAGGCCTCGGTGTCGGCTTGGTTTAAGCGACCTGAGAACAACCCAAACGACAAAGCCTCGCGTAGGCTGATCAACGGGACGATCAAACGCCAAGCAGGCTCTCTCAGCACCGAGATCATCGATGCCGATCTGGTGCCCAGGGAGTGGTGTAAAACAACCTACACACCAGACAAGACCAGGGCGAAGAAGCATTTCATGGAGACCGGCGAACTGATCGAAGGGCTAGAATTTAATAAGGGCGAGACAATCTGGTATGTAGACACCGGACACGATAACAAATTGAGGGGCGTGTAGTGGCGCAGATACTAACCAAGAATTTGACCAAAGCACAGCTAGAGCGGGTAGCCAGGATGTATGATACTAACAACTATGCTGCGGCTGCGATGGGTTTGTCCTGTGGCAATGCTTTTGCCAGGGCCTGCAGGCGAGAGGGTGTTGAGTGCCCATCAGACCGCACTAAACGCAGAAAAAAGGAGAGTAAATATGGCACTAATTGAGCGCGAAACATACCACTCGCCAGCCTATGTCGCTCAGTACCTAGACGTATGCCAGCGCACGGTTTATAATTGGCTACGCGCAGGCGAACTAGCCGGTATCAAAAAAGGAAAATTGTGGAGAATACCCAACTCTGCAATCCATACCCCCAATCTATCCCAGGAGGATATCACCAATGGCAGTCATCAAGCAGCAGGCGAAGGGCAAAACATACTGGTACTCCCGGCACGTAGTTGACGGCAAACGGACCCAGGTCCGCATACCAGACCTCGACCCCGAAACGGGCCGTAAAATATCGACCGAGAAACAGCGCACAGCCTATGATGGTAAAATAGCCCAGCAATATGCCAAGGGCGATTTGACCACCCATGGTCGCAAACCCTTTGGCGAATTATGCACCGCATGGGCTGAGACTGTGTTGCCTACCTTGGGCAAAGGCGCAACTATCAAAGCATACAAGGTCGCGTTGTCTAGGGTTATGCGAGACTATACAGACGCAAAAGGCAATGTATTCAACCTGTCCGATCTGCGCCTGAATAGCATCAACCCCCAGCACATCACACTGTGGCTATCGCACCTGTCTGGCTTTGCCTGGGAGACCCGCAGTTCCACTTTAACATTGTGTCGTAGGGTATTTAAAACCGGCGTAGAATGGGGCTGGATCACACGCAACCCAGCAACAGCCTCGACCGTGAAATTGCAGAAAAAAACAGTAGCCGACAAGCGAGTCAAGCACCTTAGCATTGACCTTATTAAAGCTTTGTTAGATGCTAGTGAAAATGATACCGAATACCGCAGACATGCCGTTTTCATTGGCACTGGCCTGCGCAAAAGTGAATTAATTATGATGCGAGAATCGTTGATTAACTGGGACAAGTATCAATACGAGATATGCCCCGAATATGGCAACTTTGACAATCCAAGCAGAACTGCCATTAGTCCCAAAACCCACTCCTCAACACAGGCAGTCTTTTTTGATGATCGGTTAGGCCAATTGCTACGAGAACAAATACAACATATAGCGGCTATTTCATTAGCTGCACCGTCTTGGCCGACAACATTGAGCCTAAACGTAGAATCATCAGATCAAACGACGAAAACTAAATCGTTTCGGAACGATTTTATTTGGCCCATAGAAACCAGAATTGTTCCAAAAAATCTCGGTCACGATGCATGGCGCGAACCCGGCAACTTGAATACAGGCCATGGAATGTCCAGGGCATTCAAACGAGCCTGTCGAAGGGCTGGCATTGACGATAGTCATACGCTGCACGATTTACGCCACACATGTGCTTCGATAATGATTAATCAGAATGAGAACATCAAAACCGTGCAACGGCAAATGCGCCATGCTACTGCGACAGAAACCTTAGATACATATAGTCATATGTGGTCCGAACAGGGGCACGAGGCTGTTGAAGCGGTGTCAAAAGCCATTGGATGGTAAAACTTAGGTAAAACTTTACCAGATGCCATAAAAGGCAAAGTGCTTAAGCGTCAATTGATAAACGACTTAAGCACTGCCTTTAACATTATGGTTTAAAGATGACTAGCATCTAAAAGCCCTGTAGGAACGTATAGGAATTTATAGGAAACTCATATACTAAAATTTTGTGTTATCAACTAGTTACGGCCCGCCCTTATAGGAAACACGCCATCGTGTTCCAACATTGGGACGGGCCGTATAATATAATAAGGGGTAAAACTTTGGTAAAACTTTACCCTGGCCCGTCTACGTATGCCTGGGACAATACATAACAGCAACATACTGCAGCTAAGGGCCAGGACAACTCTACCATCCCGGTGCCTGCAGCCGCAGCCGCTACAGCAGTGACTCCCAGTTTACGACTATTTAATTTATTAAGTAGCTCTCTCATGCTAATGCCTCCTCTAAAATTTCAGTTTCGACCTGTCCGTTGGCATCGCCAACCGGCTCGGTGCCCTGTAGTTCTCTCAGAGCAATCAAATAGCCCTCCTGGCGTTGTAGCATAGCCCTGGCCTCCTGGGCCTGTTGTAGGGCGTTCTGGAGGGCCTCACGGGCACGGGCCTGCTCTGTTTCCATGGCAGCTATCTTCTCGGTGATCTCGTTGTGATCCATGCTAGTCTCCTGTAGTGTGTAGGGTATCCAACGGTCGTTCGATTCGCAGTGTTTTCAATTCGGAATTCGGCACGGTTAACAGCGTCCCTCCCTCGACTTTGTCGTTTTTGATCTCGTACAAATAAAACGAGGTGCTGAAGAGCGTAGTCTTAGTGATCCGGGCAGGCCTGCGGGTGCCGTTGGTATGGACGTAACAAACCATGTTTTCGTCATAGTTGCTCCCTAAAAACATAGCTATCCCAGCCAAGGCATTCGTCACTGAGTCTCGCAAAAAGAGTAGGGCGAACCCGACTACGAAATACCATATATATTGCTCCACCAAGTGCGCCAAGCCCGACTGCGCCCCAAAGTTTCGTAGAGCCTCTTCTGCGGCCTGTTCGTCCACCCTTAACTCCCGCTATGAGTCGCACGGTAGGCCCACCCAAAGCACATTGTCATAGTCCACACAATTACTCCGTAAACCGCTTCGTGGCCCCAAAATTCGGCCCATGGCCTGCCGCCGGGAAACCCGACCACTTTAAATGCCTCGTAAAATATTGTAACAGTTATAGCCGCTGCGCCTGACCAATACCCGGCCTTGTTAGCTTCGTCACGCGCCTTTTGTTTTCGGCTCAGTGTTACAAGCTGGCCCCGTGCTGCCTTGGCCTCGCTGCGCGAAGCCAGAAGGTCCTTGCGGTTGGCCTTGCTCACCGCCTCAATCCCACGGCGCATACGCTTCTGCTCTTCAAGCTGCGAAAACAAAATCTTGTACGATTTTTTCAAATCGGCGAATGTCATGCCGTCTGGATC
>Ga0080013_1005946_pt1 | contig 11092 bp, 14 predicted proteins | sample ETNvirenome_6_85_FD_69236 | JGI IMG/M metagenome (GOLD analysis project Ga0080013, IMG submission 69236) | Marine viral communities from the Pacific Ocean - ETNP_6_85 (SPADES assembly) (version 2) | ecosystem: Environmental > Aquatic > Marine > Oceanic | place: Pacific Ocean | collected 2013-06-19
TACTCCCTTTGTTCCTTGGACTGGTGTCCATTTTCTTTTTCTTTCTAATAGTGTTGTATAAGGATGTGTTCTCATTACTCTTGACAATCGCAGGTTACAGGTTCGTTTAAAATGTCCTGTAAGTAATCATCGACTTCTGCCTGATCTAATGCTGCATACGCATGTGTCTTATCTTGCACGTCGCCCATTACTTGTAAGGAATAGTAAAGGGAGGTTTGCGGTGATAGCAACCACTCTTCTACGAATTCACGATCGTAGGTTACCACATCACTCCAAGAGTTGAATGAGTATCCGTGAAGAAGTCCCGTATTTTCATACATTATCATTAGTTGATCTGCTACTTTCTTGTAAGCATCCCAACCAACTTCACTAGCGATCTCTACATCGCCATATTTATATCTATTAACACCAAAGGTTCCGCTATCACGGTCTACCCAGGTGGCTATAGGTGGTGCTATTTCAGGTGTGGCTGTGAAACCATCTAAAGTCTCACTCTTATATGAGCAAGAAGCTGTAGGAGCTATAGCAAAAGCTCTTACCATATTATACTCTTCAGCTATATCAGCTGCCTTTTGTATACCTAGCATAAGGTTGAACGCTAATTCATACCCTACGCCTTCGCTATACTGTCCGATGTTTACATTTTCTAATGCATCACCGAACTCTTCATATGTTACTCGGTATCTTCCGAGTAGGCTGGCAAGTCCGAGAACTCCGAGCCCAACTTGGCGGTCGATATCAGCTGGCAAGTATTCTCCAGTTGTTCCAACACCTGTCCTACCATGGAGCTCGCACAGTTCGGACATACCTTCAACGAAAGCCTCTTCGAGGGTTCGAATTTCACAGGCTGCGAGATTGACATGCTGTAACAAGCATGTCCCACGTGAGGGCAGGTAAACCTCAAGACAGACGTTGCCATAGATTCTAGTTCCATTGTCATCATGTTTTACTTTGTTAAGCCATATGTCACCGGACTTTATTCCGTGTAACAAGGCATCTTTTACTTGATTATTAGTGTTGTTCCACCATCCCGGATCAATGTCGACGCACCTTTTGACCCATGGGAGTTCCGACCTGGGAGTAGTAATAAACTCAAGGATGTCAGGGTGATTGAGATCAAGATGAAGTACAACAGCACCGTTCTTGTAGACACCTCCTCTGCGTAATGTTTCATTTAAGGTTGAATAGATTTTTCCGAAGGATACAGGGCCAGAAGCCGTAAGACCTTTTCCGTTTTCTGCTCCTTTGGGACGGAGCTTAGATAGATGGACCGCAACTCCCGCGCCAAATCTGAGTCCATGGGATACATATCTCCATGATTTTTCGATGCCATTTTCTCCCTCCATAGAATCCTCTACGACGAAAACGGTGCATGACACTGGGAGTCTTGATTCAGGATTATCCAACCATGATTGGACACGCCCTGTGCGTGATATTAATTCTGCAGTCATTAAAATAAATCCGATAAATCAGGTGGTTTATAGTTCGGGCCTTTTAAGACCTTTCCATCTTCTCGATATATTGGTTTACCGTCCTCATCGAGTTTGGACATGTTGCTTTCATGGACACGGTTCAGAGCTTCATCTAATAACCATCCCATATTTTGTGCGTATTGGTAGCATACATAGACTAGATCTGCTAATTCTTTTAAAGCATCAGCTTGTGCATTATGGCCATGTTTAAATAAGAACCCTTCAGCTTCTAAAAACTCTTTGAACTCCTCAACTATAAGATCCTTCTGACACGACCTCGTCATACGTGAATGATCGCTCTTCAGGTTGTATTTGGATCGGAATTCCTTCGCCTGTTCGGATAGAAAGGTTTTCTTCATGGTGGAGTTCGTTCTCTAGGTAGTGGATTGCTTTTTCTAAGTCTTGTATCTTGCTATCCTTGTAACCTGCTCTGCAGATATACTTGATAGCATTTCCGAGGTGGAAGTTTAGTTCCTGTTGTCTAACAAAATCCCAAACATCGATAGATCCTCGTTGATAGTAGGCGGGACCTTTGGCCATTGTTTAACTAAGTTGGTGATTGAATTGCTTAGTACAAAATTCTGATGTTGTAAAGCTATCAACAATGTAGTCACATCTTCTTTGTGATCGTGATAGCTTTCATTTAATCTATCATTAAGTACTCTTAACTTTAGGTCTTGTTCCATCGTCAATTTTGTAATCGGCGCTGGGAGACCATAAGATTGGTCGCTTCTGCTTGAAGTCATAGTCATCTTTGGTTAGAATTTTAGCTAGCCTAGCATTGACAAGTGCATCTTCTTCTGATAGATCCTTGTCTTTAAACGCATTGACTACTGTTCGCCAGGAGTATCCGTTTTCTTTAAAGAGTGCTTCAGCTCTTTTAACACCAATTCCAGGGACTCCACCATAGCCGTCAGTCTGATCACCACTAAGCGTTTGAGTAAGGTGCCATTTCGCTCCATCATCTTTGTTCACTGTGAATGTTTCATCTAGGTTATACAATTCACCAGGTATCTGTCTCATATCTTTATCAGGAGACACAATTATATTACCTGGATGTTGGGTTGCATAAACACCCATACTATCATCAGCTTCTAAGGTTGGCATGATTATTACTTCATACTCTTCCTTAAGTTTATTGATGACACGTTTATAGCCACACGGCTTCTTCCTATTTCGATGCCCTTTATATTCGGGCAGAATTTTTTTCCTAAAATTTACACTGTCCGAAAAGAACAGTATCATAGAAGAGAATGACCCAAATTTGTTTTTAATTCTGGAAAGTTCACGTCTTGTGGCACTAAGTGCTTCACTGAACTTACTAGTAACAAGAATAGTATCATCACCCCAATCAATTTCAGTTTCAGCGGCAGCACACGCCTTATAGACGATAAAATCTGCATCGATAAGTAGTTTCATATAGTATATACATTATAAGAATTCCATAATAATTTGTTTAGGTAGAAAATTATAACAGTAATAACTACTACTGAAAGTAATTTTACTATTATCCCTACCGTCAGGATGTTTGAATCGCATCCTTTTATCAAACATTAATAATTGCAGATCCTTATTTTTAAATAATTTCTTTGGTGCAGAATCATTCAACCAAGTATTTGTCATTAACAAAGCAAACGGTTTATTAAAAGATAAAGCTCTTTCAAAATATTTACGTTTATTAGTGAATGGTGGATTACTAATCAAAATGTCCCAGTGATCAGGTTCGTACTTAAAGAAATCCTTACCAGTAGAAATGTGTGAATTAATATTATTCGGTATTTGTTTAACAAACTCACTATCTTCTGTATCGAAAGGGCACCAAACAATCAATCCTTTTTGGATATATTTAAGTATAGGAGTTACACCATAATCAGGTGTGTAGCATTCATCATTCTTACCTAATGAATACATTAACTTACCGCTATCTAACTTGGATGCCATTTTTTTGAATCTGCTTCTTTGATATTGTGACACCAATTCGGGGGTCCTTAGCCTTGCCATTCTTCTTTTTAAAATATTGCTTCTTAATCTTAGGAAGTAAGATATCTAAAACTTTATCGCTAGTAAGTTCCCAAATTTCTACCGTCTTACCAGAAGCAAAACGTGCATAATAATGACGTGGGTACTTACCTATCTTATCTTTTATAATATACCGTTCTTGTTCTTCCCAAGAATCTTGAACACTAATACCATTATAAGTGGCATTAATATTTTCTGTAATAGTTGATTTGTATTCTAGCTCGTCATCAGCGTCATAAGCGTCAGCACCAGAATATGTGTCTGCTACCTTATGACCTAAGACTGCTGCCATGTATATTTCCCTTGCTCTTGCATATGAGAAAGGATCACCCCAGCCATTATCTTGGCACAGGTTATGTAACCTTTCATATAGTTGTTGGTACTCTTGTTCAGGTGTCATGATTAGGTGGTTTAGTGTACGTCAGCCCAGGTGGTACCGCTCTTTGATTCAGCAGCGACTGGACATCTCATTTTATAATACTCACCGGCTTGTACAGCAGTGGATTCTAAACAGCCTTTCATATAACCAACATCACATGGTTTACATTCATACTGTAATTCATCGTGAACAAAAGCTAATTGAGAAGCATTCTCAGGTAGGTGCTCATTGGCTAATACCATCCATCTTTTGGCGACGATCGCCGACGATCCTTGGATGAGGTAGTTAACGGACTTATGCCTCGAGTCACAGAGGATACGCCGGTGGTCCAATCCCAAGACATAACCTCTCGCACTAGCTTTACGTACTGCTTCCAGAAATTTGTCAAGACCTGGGATGGCCTCGATGTAAGCAGCTCTGATTTCCTTGCCCTTCTTCTTTGCTTTGTCATCTGATAATTGTTTGTCATAGGAGTGGCCTATTTTGATGTCACCTGCTCCATACAAAAATGCATAGGTGACCGTCTTAACGAGCTTGCGCGAGATTCCGATTTTGTCAGCATTTTCCTGGTGTATGTCACCATGCAAGAGCACGTCTTTATACCTACCGTCGTCCCATCTCGCAAGATAGTGGGCAAGCATACGGAGCTCAATGCCCATAAGGTCAGCACCGCACATTGTGAGACCAGGAGTGGCAGTGAAAAGCCGTCTGAATCGTTCATCGCTTGGCACCTGTCCGAGATTCGGTCTTCTATGGGCACATCTAAAAGTAGATGTAGCCACTGAACAGTGGTGATGTATTCTGCTAGACTTCGTACACAGCTTCTGCCATGCGTTCACGCCTTCTGATATCATCCCTAAAGCCTTCGTAAGTTCCAGGAGCCTGAGAAAATGCAGAGCGATATCCGTGCCAATGTCCTTCAGAACAGGCTCGTCTATCACTGGCTTCCCTGTGGAGGTCATTAATGACGGTTTCCAACCACAATGTGTTTGTAGTATCCATGCTATGTGATCTCTAGATGTAGGGTTGAGTTCTTTTAATCTTTGAAACTCGGCTCCTTCGACATATCCTTGTGTCCGGTTATTTCGTTTAGGAGTGAACAGCGTTCCTGCAACGTAAGGGAATTGTCCCCGAAGTAACGCAGTAGTGTCTTCCAGCTCTCTTCGGAGAGTTGATTCGAGTTCTCTAGCTTGACGTTCATTAAAGTACCATCCATGAATTTCTTGTTGAGTGAGTATTTGTGCTACCTGGTGTTCCATTTGGATCCACTCAGGTATGGGTAGAAGTGTTCGCATAGCTTGGTGGTAACTATAACATCTTGTTTACAGTAATCTTCCATTTCTTGAGTCCATTCTTTCCAGTCGGTTGTCTTTCCAAAGTTCCCTTTGTATTCACCGAGTCTGTAACCGTATGCCTCAAGAGAATGTCTGCCATATAACTGTAGTGGCATGTGGTTCCAATTATGTTGTTTATCTATATCGAGTAGATTCGGATGATATAACCTAGATAACACAAGAGTATCAATAATACAACCCCTAGGATTAAACCAAGGGTATATCCGCTTGATAACAGGTATGTCAAAGCCAATGATATTGTGCCCGACAAGAATGTCCGCGACTTCCAAGTAAGATAACGCAGTGGTGATGGAATAGTTTCCACCGCATGGAGCCTCCTCCTTAATACAGAAGGTACCATCTCCATATGGTTCATCATTAAACGACTCGGTGCGGTCATCTTGGCCCCAATGGAGTGCAACACAGTGGATACGGGTAGCATCATTTAGAAGACCGTTTGTTTCTAGGTCGAACACTATCGTCCCGACTCCAGATGTAGGTTTTGTCAACGAACTTGGCCTTTTCAATGTCTTGTTGCGATGGTGGGTTAGGTTTGTTCAGTTTTGATACATAAGCATCCCAAGGGTGTACGTATTCATTTTTAAGTGTGTTCACGCATTTCTCATTGCAAGATTGATCATCAATGGGGCAATCAGTAATACATTCAAAGTAATCATCTTGTTTAGAAATCAGTTGCTGGGTTGAATTTTGGGTCGGACGTAATCTCATGTTCAATAAATCTGCAAGTGTTTAAATCATAGGTTAGCTCACACGCGATACCAACTTCGCCTGAATAGCGATTTTTAAGGACTCTAACAGTCGTAAGTTTTCTAGAAGGGTCGGCTTGCTGATCGACTTCGAGGGCAACAACCTGATCTGATATTTGAGCAATGCTGTGAGATCCTCTAAGTGAGGACAAACTAACTCTTCCGCCTTCTTCGTGGCTGTGCTTGTCATTACCTGCGCGTCGCAAATGTGATACTAAAAATAATGCTATACCTGTACGTTCAACTAAAGATCGTAACCTGGTCATAGTGGTATCTATCATACGACGTTCATCGCCTTCAAGTCCACTTAATAATATTGAGAGGTGATCCAAGAATACAACCTTACAATCGAGTCCGGTCGCCATGTATTCGATTCTATTATATATGAGATCTGGATCATAACTTCCAAACCCATCAAAACAAAAAAGATTCCAAGTGGCAATACTATCTCCAAAGGCGGCTCTAAGTTCTTCTTCTCCATATTCTCCTAGTTGTAAGTTCTTACCTACAGCTGTGGACATCAGTCCAAGTGCGGTTCTTCTATTACTTGCTTCAAGCTCCAAGATCCCAACATGTTCATTTTTGTTGAGCAAGTCAGTTGCAATGTGGCGCATGATGGATGTCTTTCCTGAGCCAGAGCCAGCACAAAATGTTGTAAGCTCTCCATACCTGATCCCGTGAAGCTTCTCGTTGAGTCCTTTAAATGGGTATTCGTGGTCATGTGGTGCTTGAGGTGTGGTTACAATTTCAAATAAGGTCTTACCATCTATAATACCATCTGGCCTATAAGGCTTGGCATCCCATATTGCTTTTCGTATAGCATCTGAATCATTAGCTTGTAAAGCCTCTGATGCATCCTTATACTGATCTAGTTTAGCTATCTTTGCTTTCCCAGGTGGTATAATGCTCGCAACTTCTGTAGCCGCTTTCCGTCCTGCATCGTCGTTATCAAAGAAGATAACCACTTCATCATATCCTTGAAAAAAGGGTATTTGTTTTTGACAGTCTTTTTTTGCGGAAGCTGCTCCATGAGGCAGAGAGACCATCGGCCAACCTGGCATAACTTCATAACATGAAGCCGCATCTAACTCACCTTCAGTAATAACCACACGTTTACCAGTATTAGGAAACCTATGCTGAGCAAATAAGGTGTTAGTGGAAACTCCTTCATATCTAAAGTCTTTTCGTTTTTGTTTTATTTTTACACCCTTTAATATACCAGACTCATCGTGGTAGGGGAACCTTAAGGTATCTCCGTCCCTGTATATCTGAAAGAATTGATTAGTCTTCTCTGATATATTTCTCTTGACCAACCTTTCAGCTGATCCTGTTAGGTGGATGTTTTGTGACATCTGTTCACTGTGAATAACGTCATTATCTCCTGCTGTCCTGTCATGACAGACAAAACAAAAGGTGTGTCCATCGGAATATAAAGATTTAGCATCCGATGAACCACAATTATCGCAAGGCATGTGCCTAAGGAATTCAGATTCCATCAGCAATTCTCTGTATCAATGGTACAGTTACAGAATTACCTGCTTGTTTATATAAATGCCTGTCATGTATTTCAGGTAGTTTGTAATCACGAGGGAATCCCTGTAGATTAAAACATTCCTTTGGTGTTAAATGTCGGATAACATTACCAATTTTAATAATAGGTGATAGACCAACAGTAACTAGACAAGGAGATACACCAGGATGTTTATGTTCTCTGATGTAATTATATCTCCATTGATATACGTGAGAAGTAATAGTATCTTCTTTAATACCAAACTCTGATAACTTATCAAATATCTTTGGTTTTACATTATACTTATCTGATACCTTATCTTCTAATAAATCAAATATAGTTTGTGTTAATGTTATAGGTTCAGGGAATTTAAAATTAGAATAAGCCTTAATGTCCCTAAATCCTACAATAAATAACCTCTCTCTATTCTGAGGTACATTAGCATGTATCTTTGAATTCAATATGGTATAGTGTACCTTATATTCAAGTTCATCTAAAGTACTCAGAATAGTCTTGAAGGTGTTACCACCATCATGTGTAAGTAAACCTTTTACATTCTCTAATAAGAATGCTCTAGGTCGTCTCTTATATATCAGACTTGCAATAGTAAAGAAGTGGTTACCTCTTGTATCTTTAAATCCCTCTCGCTTTCCGGCGACAGAGAATGGTTGACAAGGAAAACCACCAGTTAAGATATCAAATTCAGGTATGTCCTCAAATTCTAACGAATTAAAATCCGATAGAGTCATTGAAGGTTCACTGAAATTTAAATCAAATGTCTCTTTACATTTTTCATCGAAGTCGTTAGAGAAAACAGTAGTAAATCCTGCTGACTCCATACCTGTACGGATTCCGCCGACTCCAGCGAAAAGATCAATTGTTCTCATCAATTAGCCATTTAAGTGGGATATTGTTAAAAGAGGTCCAAGGTATCTCTAACTTCTCACACCATTGTGCATATGTTGTCTTACTCTTCCTTGATATAGTGTTATAGGGTGATTGAAACACCATCCTTAAATCTATATCAGGGTTATCTTTCTTTACTTGTTTGATCTTACGTCTATCAGCAGCATCCCAATACCCTTTGCATTCTAAAACAACATTATTAGAGAGTACAAAATCAGGTGTATAGTTGTGCTGTATAACATAAGGTATCTTTTTCGTTTCGTATTCATAGGATACATCAAGGCCGGAGAGAAGATCAGCGACCTTCTCCTCTAAGCCTGATCTAAATTTAATATCCTTCTTGTTCTTCAATTTGTCGTAAGTCTTTTGTGCCCATTCCAAGGCGTCATCTTTAGAAGTCTTCTTCATCGGTGGTTTCTACTGAAGCCGGTGTTGTATCAGCAATCACATTAGGATCACTTGCTTTAAAACCGGACGTGTTACCAAATAGTTCAGCTACTTCCGTAGCGTCTAAATCTCCGGTATCAATACCAGCCTGACCTTTTACTGAGACAACTTGTACACCGACCAACTTAAGAGAACTACCATAGGTAACTCCATCTCTGAGGATATAAGGCTTCTGATAGAAACCCAACTTAACTGTAGATCCGCCATACAAAGGTGTCTTTTCATCAGTTACAGGTGTGCCCTCCGTGTCTACAACAGGTGGACGATTCTCGGTATTCCAAGAAAATTTAATTTTATACTTTCCCTCTGCGACCTCTTCCCATGGTTCGGGTTTAAGAGTACTGCGTTTGGGATTTTTCAGTTTTGATTCAGCCCACTTGAGTACTTCAGTTCTCTCAGCCTCTAATGTATTGATGATACTGTCATCAACAACAGCTGCTAGAGAATAACCAAACTTACTAGGTGCAAGTATAGCTTGAAATCCTTCAAGGGTTACAGGGTTTTCAGTTTTGTGTATAGTCCTACTCACCTGTTAGAGCCTCTTCTAATGATTGAGGTTCTTTAGCGTTACCATCTACACCTGGTGGTTGATAGTCACTAGGCATGGTATCTAGTTGATCTAGATCTTTACCTACCTTATTAGCTGGGGCTATTTGCTTAGCTAAATTTGCACGATAAGCAGTTAATTCATCAATACGGTTATCAATAACTCGTAATTGATTTTCTTTCAGCTCTCTTTCTGCTTGTTGTAATCTCTCTTCAGAGACCACAACTACCCTAGTAGGTGAGAAGAAGCTGTCAAATAATGTGTACATTTAACAGAAAAAATAAGTGGATTCAATTACGGATTCCGGTTCAAGGTCTCCTATAATCGGTGGTTCAGTCTCCGCACCAATTTGTTGTGCGAATGTGTTTAAGTAGTCTTGCTTAGCAAAGAGTTCCATATAGGTTTCCCTTACTAAACTAGATAGTATAGACATATCTGTGGCTCTACACAAGACACTGTCATGTATCAAGGCAATTGGATAATCAAATCTTGTAGCACTTAAATGAAGTAAAGATGCATCTAATGAATGAATTAGGTTAGGGGCAGTAGCAGCTTTATGTCTAAGCTTATCCACCTCCTTGTCCTCTTCAGTAGCTACACTGACAACACATCGTCCTAGTAGCTGTAGATTAAGAACTTCAACATGCTTCTTCATTATCTTTTGATGTACAACAAAACCAGATGGTGTTTGCCATTCTATTTCTGTTATACCTCGTTTTAAGGCTTTAGATACTTCATCTTCAATCCATCTCATAACAGACATGGGTCCAGGAACAACCATTTGCATAGCATCCCTGACAGCTTGTACCGTAACTGTTAAGTCGTCCTTGTCTATTTCGATCTTTTTTTCAGAGAGAGCATCTCTAATATAAGATCTATTTGAATAAGGCTTCGCATTGTAGGGAATAGTCATGACTGTTCTTTTAACAATCTTCCTGTCCATTACTTTCTGTATGTGTGCAGGGCAATTCCATTTTGCTACTTCTGCTACCACCTTATATGCGTCTTGTGGTCTATCAGCAGGCAACACATTGACGAGTTGTGCTGTCTTTTTATCTCTAGCTAATCCAGCTAGGATCTGAAGACCACTACATGTAGCGTCAGTTGCTACAGGTAAACCAGTTGACTTTTTATCTTGTAAGACAACACAGTGATAATACTCATCACATGCTGCTAAGAATTGCCAAGGTTCCTCCGCTGCTTCCCAGTCGCCAAGATGATCTATAGGATCCTCAGCTACTCTGGTAATCAACGGGATGTTATCCTTCACCCATTCTAGCCTCTCAGACATCGTTGCCTTGTCTAAGCCATAAGTTGTAGCACATTGAAATGCTAACCATTCATCTGCTTCTGCTGTCAATACTGACTCATCAGCAAACTTTATCAATGACTTTCCAAAGTCTGTGTCTTGTGGAGTAAGAAATGCGGGTATAGGATAAGCCCTACCTCTATAATCAAAAGACCAAGGTATATAGAACCTCTCTTTATCATAAAACCTCCTCACAGCTTCCATGGTCATACGAGTACGACATGAACGTCTGAACGCATTGGCGTTAGTGTTCATGACTTCAGCAGCAGCTCTCCGGTAACTCTTACGAGCATCCTTATTCTCTGCGATGTCCACTGGTTTAGGTGGTAGAGGCATCTCAACTATAGGAATAAACTTATCAACACTAACCCCTTTCTCTTGTAACGTCTTTGCAACGTTCAC
>Ga0080013_1005947_pt1 | contig 11091 bp, 11 predicted proteins | sample ETNvirenome_6_85_FD_69236 | JGI IMG/M metagenome (GOLD analysis project Ga0080013, IMG submission 69236) | Marine viral communities from the Pacific Ocean - ETNP_6_85 (SPADES assembly) (version 2) | ecosystem: Environmental > Aquatic > Marine > Oceanic | place: Pacific Ocean | collected 2013-06-19
TTCGACTCCGAGGATTGCTTTGAAGTCTTTTCCCTCTTCTCGCATCTTTTTAGCGTTGAGGATGGCGTATGATAAACCAGCACAGGTGCCGTGGTCTGTGAGGGCGAGTGCGTCCATACCATTGTCGTAGGCGTATTGCTGGTGTTCTTGTGGATATCCGAAACCATCGTTCAGGCTGAATGTGCTGTGGGCGTGCAATCCTACAAATGGTAAATCAGTGTCTTTCACTTATTACTCTCCCTTCTTTATTGTCTATACAATGTAACATGAAATCCAGCCCCTGTCAAGGGACTGGATTCACTTTTTTACAGATTGTCAATCATGCTGTCGATTTCGGCAAGAATGGTTGTTCTTGCGTCGTTCGTCAAGTCTAACTGCTCTACTACTCGCCAACGGAGGCGTCCAAGCGCTTGTCCCGTTGACTGCGTAGCAGTAGAGTTTGCGCTAGAAACAAGATTGCTGAGTCGGTTCTCCAACTCTGCTACTGTTGCCTCTAGATCACTCTTCGTTGTCGTCTTTCTCATCATCTACTCCTAATCCATGCCATACATGGTGTTTCATTGCCCCGTTTGTTGGGCGTTTTGTTGTTCTCGATCTTTCACTGAAATATCTGGTATATCCATACCAAGTCGTTATATCGTAATACCAACTCGCTTCTAACAACTTGGCACCCTCTATTATAACAGGTTCTAGAACTTTGTCAAGTGAAAAATGCCTTGCGCTCCATCTTTCTTCAAGTGGGTATGACTTTTCCCAGTCTTCCTTATCACTTGTTAGTTCCTCATATGTCAGTCCTGGTAGGTATTTACCTGTCCCTGCTCTTATTACTTTTCTACACTCCACTAAGTCTTTTCCGCTGATGGCGAAACTGAGATGTTCTCCGTCTTTTGCTGTTTTTCCGTCGTGGGTTAGAAACCAGTTGGTTCCCTTGTATCTTATGTCTCTTCTCGCCTTCTTTATCTTGCTGAATGAGTTGTGGACGCCGAGAGGGAAGGATACGAAGTATTTCTCTGGCGTAACCCATTTGGACACCTCCTTGCTTGTTTCCCATGCCATTACTGCTCCGTGGATGATGCTCCAAGCATAGCAGTCTATTCTGCCGATGTCTTTTGCTGCGATGGGAACATAATAGATTGGTATGATTTGCTGTGAGTTTTGTGGGATGGTGTCGTATCTTCTGTCGTATCCGTATTTGAGTGGATCGTGGACGCCTTCTCCTACCCTGTCTCTTATTAGAGGACTTATGTCTGGATTACAAACTATCCAGATTGTGTGGCATCCTGCCGTGGCGCATTCTCTTACTGATCTCTCTATGGCGGTGTAGTTCTCTCCGACGGGCATTAGGGCGTTGTCCCACTGAAAACCGAAGTCAGACTGGTGCCCAGCGACGGGTATGATGCCCGCCATGTGATATACAAGTCCTTGCCTGTGTGCTGGATCTTTTTCTCTATCCAGCATTCCTTCGTCTATTGCATCCATCTACTGAACTCGCTCAATAACTTGAATGGGTATGTATCCATTGTTGTCGTGTGTTTTTCTATTATAGCAGATGGCGAGTCGTATGAAAAGGACATTTTTTCAGTGTCTTCATATTTCGCCATTTGGTTTGGTATTATTTCCCTCAATACATGCTCTACTTTTGGAGATACATACTTGAAGCGTGGGAGGTGAGGTTTCTCTGGACTCCAATTGGGGTTTTTGCCGTTTTTGAAGCCTTTTATGCCTGAACTCTTCATAACCTTTTCAACCTTGAACTTGGCGTATGTCTCGGAACATTCGTATGCCCATCTTGCGTCTTTGCGAGATAGGTTTGACATAGCAACTAAATCTTTGTCGGATTTCTTGGCGTACTCTCTGAAAGGAGCGTGGAAGAATATCTCTTCTATGAAGTTGTCTCCCGTGGAGATGTAGTCAAATGGATGCTTGGTTCCTTGGTTGACATTGAACCAGTCAAGCACTTTTACGATGTCGTCGTCGCTTTCGCCTGTTATTGGAAGTCCGTGAACCTCTGTGTCGTCAAAAATGATGAGTTTGTTGTATTCTACTTCAAATGCCTTGTTTCCTGTGGTTATTACTCTCAAAATGTCGTCTTCTATTCGTATTCCCTTGCAAATGCTACAAAATGGAGTTAGTCCAGATAGTGATAATACGGGGAGTATTCTGTCGGTGAGGTGGTGCTTTGGAGTGCCTATTATCTTGGGCTTTCCGTCTATTGTTCGCAGTTCATAGTCGTGCGATTCGATGCCGAATGCGCCCAAGTCTGTGCCTGCCTCGTGGAAGTCAAAGGGGTGCGTTTCCACCCCCTTGGCGAAAATAAGAGGAGTATTGGTTAGGATAGAATACAGGACGGAACTGTGAGTCGCTCCTATGGCTATTTTGTCGTATTTTAGCAAGCGGGGGCTTCTATTGGTTTTTCAGCATTCTCCTTTTCTACTTCTTCGGAGACATCTGGATGGTCCGAGATGGGAGTTTGTCTGTAAGTGTCTTTTTCTGAATAAGAAGATGTGAGATTTGAAGTTACTATTGTTTTCACGTATTCTCCGTAGTGGTGAGCCATTAAGTATTGTCCTCTATCTGCGCTATTACGTAGTTTTCCAGTATCATGTAACTTGTCTCGCCATTATGCTCGATTGCCTCTATCATCCCTCTGTCTACGAGGATGTCGGAGTTGTTGCTGATATCAACCGATACATCTGGTGAAATGGCGTTCACTCTTGCGGCGCAATATTTGCTCGTTTCCTCTTTATAGTCGTCTGGGAGCAGTATTCCTACTTGTTCGCGCTGTTGTTGATTTTGGATAAAATCTGGTGTTATTAGAATGTGTCTATTTCTCGGTTTTAGCATTATGCTGTCCTATTGTGATTGGTTTTTAAATGGCGCAACTGGTTCCATCGCAAAAAGAGGTTCCAGTTGCTTCTTGCTTTGTTTCCACCTTTTGTATCGGCGTAACGCCTTCCATCATCTCGTTGTATTGCTCTTCGCTTATTGGCTCGTATGGTGCCTGAACATATCCTGTTTCTTGGTATTTCAGGAACGAGACTGCTTTTAGGCGAGTTTCGTACATTTCCAGTGCGGTTTTGATGTCGTCTGCTTCTTCTTCCTTGAAAGTGATAGTTACGGAGACGCTATTGTCTGCCCAATAGTTTTGGTAGGATGCGGCGATCTCAAGTTGTTCCCACATAGAGGCATCTTTTTTACCTTTGATGAAATGAGGCTCTCGGACTGGAAAAGAGGCAACCATTGTGTTTGGAGAGTAGGAGTCTTCCTCGACGTGATATCCAGCGTCAATGACTGCTTGTAATATGTCGCTTTCGGTTGAGAAGCGGATACGTCTGATGTAGAACTCTGACTCTGGGTAGTGAATACCTGGAGTTGAGCCGTTGAGGAGAGAAACACTTCCAGATGGCTTTATTGATGTAGTTCTGACTGAGCGTGGGATACAGAGCCAGTCTGAATACTCCTTATCAAGTTCTTGGACGTATCCGTATGCCTTGTCGCACCAGTTTAGCATCTCTCGGCGTCCGTGCTTGGCGAAGGCTTGTATTACCCCTGATTGAGAGAGTCCAATACGCCTGTTTTTCAGCATTATCGCGTTGGTTTCAGCCCAGTGAGTGTTTGAGAGGGTGACTGTTTTGGCGTAGAGGTATGCTATTTTCAGAGTCCTGAGATAGTCCTCGTATGTGTCGTGTTTCGCTGGGAATGTCTCGGTTAGACAGCATAGCTCTGCGTCTTCAAGTTGTTGTTCTACACAAGGGTTGAAACCCATTATCTTCGTGTCGTCATCCCTGTCGTCGTCCTTGAATCTGCCCTTTGTTCTTGCGTTTTCGAGCCAAATGTATCCTGGTTCTCCATTCTTCTGACTTTGTTTGGCGTGCCAAGTGTAATCCATTCCAACTTGAGCGCTGAATGAGTTATTTGAGCCCCAGCGGTGGTGGAGTAGCTTCTCTTCGTCGTCTTTCATTGTTAGGTAGTCCATGTCGTCATGGCTTCCCAAAGCGAGGGCGGCAGAGCGTCTTACATTTCCAGAGACAACGCAGCGTCCGATGAGGTTTTCAATGTCTACGATGTCCACGGATGTGAGCAAGTCGCCTTCCCTCGGAGATAGGAGGTTGGTGAGACTGTCGTGTAGCTCTATCAGAGGTCCAGCACCTGCGGATGTTCCGCCGAAGCCTTTGATTGGCTCACCTGCTGGGCGTATCAAAGAATAGTCAAACTTTGGGACTTGTGCTCCGAGCAGAAAGCCGTCAAGGAGTAGTTTTACTGAGTTTACCCAGCCTTCTCTGCTGTCGCTGATGACGTGAATGTCTTCTTCGTATTTTGGACTGCGGACGGTTAGAGTTTCTGCTCCGAGAGTGTCGAAACCAACTCCGATACCTACCATTAGGGCGTCCATCATCCAAGAGAAGATATATCCGCCCTTTGTTGATAGTTCTCGGGTTGAGCGGAAGGCGCAGTTGAAAAGTCCTGCCGCTGTTCGCTCTTCGACGAACTTGGTGCCCATCATCCAGAGTCCACGACCAGGTGGTGTCCATTTTAGATGGAATAACCTGTCGTATGCGTCTTTTGCTGTCTTTTGAGACTTGCTATCGCTCCACTCAAGTCCGAGGCGGGTTACGTGAGTCTTCTGCATGTCGAACATGCCTTCGATTACACGACGGCAGGTTTGGAACCACTCTTCGTTGCCTGTTGCTGATGGATCTCGTTCGCTTAGTAGGCGGGAGTATGTTCGTTTGTAGGTGACGTAGCCGACTGGACCCCAGTTGACTTCTTTGTCTTCGTATTGTTGGACGAATTTGTCAGAAAGTCTGAACTTCCTGTAGTTGTGATTGTTCATTTCTTGCTTCCTTCTCTGAATGCTTTGTATCTTTCTTTTAGGTTTTCTGATTGTTTTTTAGCAGTTAGGGCTTGGACTTCGCCGATGGTTTCCCCGTTTGGAGGAAATACTTCCATTTTCGCTCTTGCCAAGTCAATCTTTGCTGGCAAAATAACTCCGTCCTCTCCGAATCTGTTCTTGGCAATGAAGAAACGTCCTGTTCCATTTTGCCTATCGTCAATTGTCCTCGATATAGTAAATATCAAGTCGGCGACAAAACATTTGTTAAATGCCTCTGAAATTGCTTCCATCGTGATGATTTCAGCGTTCAGTCCGCCCCTATTCGTTTGAGAGACTGTATATATTGGACACTCGTATTCTTGTGCCATACCTCTAATCTCTTCGTAAATGTTTTCCAAGTCGTGTCGCTTTTCTCTTGTCTCTCGCACTGGACGAAGCAAGTCTGCGTAGTCTAAGAGTATCATTCCTATGTCTTCGCCCTTCTTTCTGAGCGATTCTAGGTGATTTGTGATAGTTTTCGTTGATGCCGACTTGGTTGGATATTCCTTGACTATTAGTTTGCCTGGAATGTCCTGAATCTTGTCGTAAATCATCTCTTTGAACTGCCTGTGTTCTCCGAGGTGGATTCCTGTTAGGCAACTATCGTATCGGGTTGCTATAACTGTGTCTGAGAGTTCCAAAGTGTAGTGAACGACTGTTTTTCCTGCTTTGAGTGCTTGTGCGCCGAGGTGAACTAATGCGAACGACTTTCCTGCGCCCGTTGACGCTATTCCAACACCAAGTTCTCCCTTGCCGAGCCCTCCTTGCGTTATTTCGTCAATCGGTGCCCATCCAGTGCTTATTGAGTTTCGAGTTTTCAGTTCGAATCTCTTCTCAAAGTCTGCTATATAATCGTATCCGAAGTTGTTTTCTGCGCCGAGTATGATGGCGTCGTTGATTATCTTGGATATTTCGTCAAATGATGATGTTTTTAGTAGCGAGACTGACTGTATCATTGCTTTTTTCAGAGTTTGCTTTCTGCAAAAGTCGAGGGCGATGCTTTTTACGTATTCTGAGTCTTCTGTTTGGGTGCTGTGGATTCTCGCAAAGAAGTCTCTTGTCTGTTTTTGGACTGGTTCTGGTTCGTCCGATATTTCGGTTCTGAGAACTGTCGTCATTATCTTTTCTGATGGATGGACGCTATATTTGTCTCTATAGTCGAATACCCTGTCTACGAAGACTTGTAGGTATTTTAGTTCGAAATATTCAGTTTCAAGAACCTCTTGTATCCTGTCTGCGAATGATCTATCTTCGAGAATAAGGGATGCGAGAGACTCTTGAAACGATTTACCATAGTGGCTGAAATCAGCTTGTTTTTGTGGATTCAATATGCACCATTACTGTTTGTGAGAAGAAGATACTATAATATAACATATAGTGCACCTTTCGTCAAAGTATTTCTGAAAGTTTTTTTATTTATTTTGGCTAGACTACCAATTCTATATACGGAACGCCGTCTGCATTTATTGCGAACTTATATTTGTCTCCATTTGGAGCAGATAGAACAACATTTGTTTCTGGAATTGCCGCTACGCTTGTTATCTCTTCTACGCTCGGAGTTCCATTATTGTCAATAGAGAAGTGGTATTTCTTACCAGTTGGTCCAGCAAGTATCATATTCATACCTGCTACGGAAGATAGAGTTGTGTTAGAACCTGTGGTGGCGTATCCGTTCCCATTCATGTTGGCTATAGTGGAGCCAAAGGATGACGAAACGTTTGCAAGGGCAGAGTCGAATGTATTGAACTCAGTTGCGAAAGATGACGAAACGTTTGTAAGGGCAGAGTCGAAGTCAACGAACTTGTCCGTAAAGGATGACGAAACGTTTGTGAGAGCAGAGTCGAAGTTAACGAACTTGTCCGTGAAAGATGATGAAACGTTTGTGAGGGCGGCGTCGAATGTATTGAACTCAGTTGCGAAAGATGACGAAACGGTTGTGAGGGCAGAGTCGAAGTTAACGAACTTGTCCGTGAAAGATGACGAAACGGTTGTAAGAGCGCCGTCGAGGACGAGGTATTTGGCGGCGGTGGAACCTGAGAGCGTTACCAAGTCGGTTTGTAATGTGTTAAATATCGCTGCCCTGTCAGTGGCTGTGGTGCCTGAGAGATAAGTTATGTCACCTTTTAAGTCTGTAAATATAGCAGCCCTGTCTGCGGCGGTGGAACCTGAGAGCACGAACAAGTCGTCTTTCAAGGTTGAGAATATCGCTGCTCTGTCTGTGGCTGTGGTGCCTGAAAGAACAGTTATGTCGCCCTCTAATTTCGTCTTTAGATTTGCCCTGTCTGTGGCTGTTGATCCAGAGAGAGTGGTGATGTCGCCCTCTAATTTCGTCTTTAGATTTGCCCTGTCTGTGGCTGTTGATCCAGAGAGAGTGGTGATGTCGCCCGAGAGAGTTGTATCTGCTGATTTGTAGTCCGTCTCTATTTCTAAGCGTTGTTGGGCGACGTATCTCGCCATAAAACGCTTCCCCCCGCCTCTTCCTCCCATTATCCGACTCCCGAAGAGCCTGACCAGTTATGCTCTAATCTGTCGGCTGGGATTCCTGTCAATCCTGCTGAAATGGATGCAGTGCAAGCAGTGGCTGAACCTGCGAGGAGATAAACGCGAGAAACCTTGAAGTCTGCCTCGTATTCCTCTTCGTTTAGAAGTAGGACATAGTTGCCATCCTTTACTCCATTTTCAGAAAAACCGAACTTCATTGGGGCGTCTGAACCCATAGCATCTGCCGTGTTCTTGATGATGATGAACTTAGTCACTCTGTCAAAGCTTATGACGACTGGATCGGTGGTTGATATGACGTCTATTGACGCACTCGCATACGGGATTGAACTAACTTGGAATGAACCAACGTTATGCAGTCCTGTTTGGTATGAATTTGAGTTCCAACCCATTATTTCTCCTGCTTACTTTTCTTTGACTTTATTTTCTTTTTGATTTGTTTCTTTTTCTCGGCAGTTTTCTCTGTCGAATCAGCGATTTTGGCGTTGATTTCGTCTATTGGGATTTGTTCTCCCTCTGGAAAGGTTATATTTATTTTATTGCTCTCCAAGAATAAATGCTCTTCGGTTAGTTTTCGAACTGCTTTCAAGTGTTGGCGATATTCATCCACTTCCGCCACATATTCGTCTAAGAGAGACAACGCTAACTCTGGATTGTCTCCTAAGAGCAATTCGCTTGATTGTAATAGTTTTTTCTTTCCATCCGCCTCGAAGTTGGAAAACGCTAAGGCTAAGAAGTTTTGGATTAGCTTCTTCATGTCTGCTTTGCGAGCGGTGAATGTTATCTCGTTCATTTCCATCATTATATTATACCTTACTTTTGTGGTTATTATAAATAGTTTCTCAAAAAAAGAAGGGAGGGTGAATTTCTCCACCCTCCCCAGATTGTCTTAGAATAGTAAACTATTCGTTGAAAACCTTATTGTTTAGTGTTGTTATCCAACAGAAACGCTCATTACGACGTTACCGTCAACGATAGCGAACTCCATCTTTGGCTTTCCAGCACCCCATCCCATCTGGTAACCACCAGCAGATGATACAGAGAATCCGTTTCCGAGATCCATCTGACCGCTGATTGAAGCCTCGGCAGCAAGAGCACGAGTCTCTTCTGCGTCAACATCAGCGATGCGAGCAGCTTCTTCAGCAGAAAGAGCAGCAGAAGCAGCAGCGAAAGATGCTACAGAAGCAGCTTCGTTTGCGTCAACGTCAGCTTGGATTGCAACTTCAGCAGCGATTGCACGAGCAACTTCAGTAGCCATAGCAGCGTCATCAACAAGCTTTGCAGCAGCGATTTCACTACGGATAGCAGCACGGTCGTTAGCAGCAGTTGTTGAAAGGTTGCCAATTGAAGTCTGAAGGCTTCCGTCAGCAGCAGTGTATGCAGCAACAACCTCTACGAACTGATCAAGATCAGCAGATGAGCCATTAAGGATAGCATCAATGCGTCCTTCCTGAAGAGCTTCAGCAGCAGTTGCGCGAGCAACTTCAGCAGCCAAGCCGTTGGTAAGAACCAAACGAGCAGCGGCAGCAGCAGCATCATCAGCACCGTGTGTTGCGATAACAGCAGCAAGAGCAGCGTCGTTAGATGTCTCGTATTCTGAGAGATCAGTAGCGATTCCAGCTTCAGCAGCTACGCGAGCATCGTGCTCAAGTCCAGCAGCAGTGTTCATGTCTCCACGAGCAGTTGCGGCGAGAGCGAACTTTGCATCACTTGCAACAAGAGCAGCAGCATCAGCAGCACCGAACTCTGAACGTACAGCAGCACGGTCAGTTGAAGCAGCAGCGAAAGATGCCAAAGAAGCAACTTCGTTAGCGTCAACGTCAGCTTGGATTCCAGCTTCAGCAGATTGACGTGCAGTAGACTCGTTACCAGCTTCGGTACGAAGAAGAGCACGGTCAGTTGTAGCAGCAGCGAAAGATGCTAAAGAAGCAACTTCGTTTGCGTCAACATCAGCTTGGATTCCAGCTTCAGCAGCTTGGCGTGCAGCAGACTCAAGTCCAGCAGCAGTGTTCATTCCGTCGCGTGCAGTTGAAGCAGCGGCGAAAGATGCTAAAGAAGCAACTTCGTTTGCGTCAACATCAGCTTGGATTCCAGCTTCAGCGTTCTGACGAGCAGTAGACTCGGCAGCAGCAGCGGCTGTCATTCCGTCGCGTGCAGTTGAAGCAGCGGCGAAAGATGCTAAAGAAGCAACTTCGTTTGCGTCAACATCAGCTTGGATTCCAGCTTCAGCAGCAGATGCGCGAGTGATCTCAGCAACCATAGCAGCGTCATCAACAAGCTTTGCAGCAGCGATTTCACTACGGATAGCAGCACGGTCATCAGAAGCAACGGTTGAAAGGTTGCCAATTGAAGTCTGAAGGTTTCCGTCAGCAGCAGTGTATGCCGCAACAACTTCTACGAACTGATCAAGATCAGCAGATGATCCAGAAAGGATAGCATCAATGCGTCCTTCTTGAAGAGCTTCAGCAGCAGTTGCGCGAGCAACTTCAGCAGCAAGAGCAGCGTCGTTAGATGTCTCGTATGCTGAAAGATCAGCAGCGATTCCAGCTTCAGCAGCTTGGCGTGCAGCAGACTCAAGTCCAGCAGCAGTGTTCATGTCTCCACGAGCAGTTGCAGCAAGAGCGAACTTTGCGTCACTTGCAACAAGAGCAGCAGCGTCAGCAGCACCGAACTCTGAACGTACAGCGCCACGGTCAGTTGAAGCAGCAGCGAAAGATGCTACAGAAGCAACTTCGTTAGCGTCAACGTCAGCTTGGATTCCAGCTTCAGCGTTCTGACGAGCAGTAGACTCAAGTCCAGCAGCGGCTGTCATCTCACCACGAGCAGTTGCAGCAGCAGCAAAAGATGCTACAGAAGCAGCTTCGTTAGCGTCAACGTCAGCTTGGATTGCAACGCGACCAGCGAGAGCAGCAGCCTCGTTAGCGTCAACGTCAGCTTGGATTGCAACGCGACCAGCGAGAGCAGCAGCCTCGTTAGCGTCAACGTCAGCTTGGATTCCAGCTTCAGCGTTCTGGCGAGCAGTAGACTCAGCAACAGCGTTAGCGAGGATTGTTGCGAGAGCGCCGTCAAGTGTTGCGCCGCCTTCAACTTTTAGTTCTCCAGAGAGTGATCCTGCTGTTAAAGCGTCCAAACCCATGAGAACATGTTTATTTAATAAAGCCATATTATTATATGTTTCCTTTTTTGTATTGTGTTAAGCGGATAAAGGTATACACTCAAAGGAATCCCGTCGAAACGAAATGCCAATAAATGTTCTCCATCCGACCATATATATGAGTGATTTTACATAAAGTCAGTTTTATTTTTGACTATTTTTAGAGGGCTCGTTTATGCCCTATTCTCGCACTTATTTGAGCGAATGGAGGCTGTCGTATGCCTCTCTTTTTGCGTTAGAAAGTTTCTCCAAATAGTCGTTTCTGCGGAGGACTTTGAATGCTAAGTTTTCAACTGAATAAGCGCCGATTGTCTCCAAGCCAGTCTTTCTCATCTTGCGTATTTTCAGTTTGAGTTTTTCGGCGTAGAGTTCGGCTTCTTCGTATTTCTTTTCGTCGATAAGCTTAGTTACTCTGTCTATCTGATCCATTAGAGACGCTGCCTTCTTCTTTACATTGTCTTTGTCGAAGTTTGACTTCTCTGGGGTTGGGAACTTTATCCACTCGTTGTTTAGGACTGAATAGAGTCCTTGTGCCTCGTGTGGATCGTTTATGTCCTGAACATAG
>Ga0080013_1005948_pt1 | contig 11091 bp, 1 predicted proteins | sample ETNvirenome_6_85_FD_69236 | JGI IMG/M metagenome (GOLD analysis project Ga0080013, IMG submission 69236) | Marine viral communities from the Pacific Ocean - ETNP_6_85 (SPADES assembly) (version 2) | ecosystem: Environmental > Aquatic > Marine > Oceanic | place: Pacific Ocean | collected 2013-06-19
GCAGCCTTCTACCTATACTACTGCCCAAGAGTTCCAGCAACCTCCTTCGTTAGGAAGTCAGCTTCTTAGTGCTGCTTCTCTTTATGGAGGTATTCAATCAGGACTAGGTAAAGGATTCTTTGGCGATAAGGAGGGTGGTTTGATTAGTCTAGCTGGAGGTGGTGAAGTATTAGATGAAGAAGTGATAGAAGAAGTTACAGATATAAATCAAACACCATTACCTATGGGAATTGGTGTATGGATGGAATCTGATTTGTTATCAAAAGATCAGAAGAACGATATTTATAAAAATATTGATATACCAGTTAACTCAGTAGGAATAGAATTAACACCAACAGAAAGAAGAATTGCAGAAGTAGAACGAGATGATGATTCTGTTGGCTTCGCTTTTGGAGGTTTATCAAGTATTGCAGAACTTCTAAAAGAAGATGAGAAACAAAAAAAAGCGCGTGAATCTAGAATAATAAAAGCTCTTAGGGCAGCAAGTCCGAAAAGTAGAAGAAAGCGTTCTGGTAAAGCAGCTGCTACTGCAAAGAGAAATTTCTTTCAAAAACTACGTGAAGTAGAACTGAAGAGAGCTAAAGAATCAGGTGGATTAGAATATTTAACTGGCTCTTCTCTTGGTGAAGTTCCTGACGAAGAACGTTGGAATACAAAAATGGCACAACTGCCACAAGTAAAAGGATGGGATAGATATTCCAGAGGTTCACCATATAAGAAAATGCCTAATAGAGCAGGGGAACATCTTAAAGGTTTACCAGATTACTCAACCAGATATTTACCACAAGCTGCAAGTGGTGGACTAATGAGTGCGTTTCAAACTGGTGGTGATGTCACAGCACAACGTACTAAACAATTAAAGGAATGGGATCCTAATGCTGAGCCAGATTTAGCTGCGACATCACCTCCATCTAGTGATGAGAGTGGTGTACCAGTTACTACAAATTACAAAATGCATAATCCAAATAATCTTTCAGAGAAGCAGCTAGATTTTATACCATTTAGTAAACATGCAAAAGAGTTTAGAGATGACGTTGAGGAGGAAGAGATTACGCTGGAGAAACCGCCAGTTGATCCATTGAAAAATCTTAAAACTCTAGAGGCTCACTTATATGGTGATGGTATGGGTAGAAGAGGTGCGGCTGAAGAACAAACAGGATTTGATATGGAGAAAGCTATGCCGTGGTTTGCTATGGCTGCTCGACTACAGACACCGGGGCAATCTACAGGTGAGGCTGTAACAGCAGCTATAAGTGATTATACATCTCTTACAAATGCAGCCAGAGAAGCAGCTAGAGATGATAGAAAAGAAGAGGCTGATGCTCTTACGGCCAGAGCACATGCTCTATATTATTATGCAACAGCTATAGATGAAATGTCTCCATCTGGAACTGGTCCAAATTTAAATCAGCATATGGCAGCTTATAAAGCGCAAATGGGTATGGTTGAATTTGAGATTTCTCAAATACAGAAGAATTTAGATGCAGCTAGGGGATTAACTGATCAAACATGGGCAAATGACTTAAACAAACTACTGAATAAAAAATATAGGGAACGCGCCTTAATAAAGATGACATGGGGTATAACAAGAAATCAATTTGGTTTATCTGATATAGACTATCGCGATTCTGGTCCACTTACTGTACAACCTCAATATGATCTTAGTGAAACGGAATAAGTAAATGGCTGAAAGAAATTTCGTAGATCCAAATACTGGTGTAGAAGAAATAGTTAATGTACCTGATAGGTATGCAGCTGATCCACGAATTAGTGAAAGATGGTATCGTACCGTATATCATCCATATAAAGATTCAGGATTACAAGCAGCAAGAGAAGATCCAACGCACCCATTAGCACCTATAAGTGATGGGTCGTTTGCGCGTGGGGTTTATAGTGGTGGACAATTTTGGAATGGTGTACAGGTTGCTCTTGGTTTCGATAATCCTGAGAATGCTGCAAAAGATATAGCACGATACCAAAGTTATATTAATCAAATGCCATATAGCGAAAATACTCTAAACTTCTTAGAGAGGGTTGGTGAGATACATGATGAATATGGTTTTTGGGGAGAGGTAGGTAACTATCTAAAACTTATAGCTACGGAGCCGGGAAGTCTAACTGCTTTAAAAAATGTTACTTTAGAATCTGCAGGTATGTCTCTTCCGGTACTTGCTGCAGGAGCTGCTACAGCATGGGCTGCGCCAGCCGGTCTTGCTGGTACAGCGGCAACTATGGCTGTTATGGGATTAGGTGGAGGTGCTACTGAATTTGGAGCTTCTGTTTTAGAAAAGTTGAATGATTATGTACACCAAGAATGGGGTACTAATATTTCAGATGATGCAGCAGTAACTAAAGTTTTATCAAACAAAGACCTGATGGCAGGGTTTTATGATTTTGCGCTGAAACGTGGTGTTCCTATAGGTGCGTTAGACGCTATTTCTGTGGGGCTTGCTGGAAGGTTTTATGCTGCTGTTACTGGAATGGGGAGAGTAGGTAGAAACGCTACCAAGACTGCAAAAGCAGCAAAGAAAGCTGCTAAAAAAGCAGGAAAAAAAGCACCACCTGAACATGCAAAAGAAGCAGGAGCGTTAAAAAAAGCAGCTGCACTAGCAACAGAAGCTCTTGTTATTCAGCCGGGTTTAGGTGGTTTCGGAGAATATTTAGGTCAAACAGTAGCTGGTCAGCCAATACACTATGGAGATGTCATTACAGAAGCTATTGCAGAATTACTGCCGGGTACTCTTGAAACAGGAATTGGTATTACTCTTCAAAAACGTAAAGATAATAAAATAAAACGATTTAAAACACTACTAAAAGAAGAAGAGGCCAGTAAGAAACAGGCTGAAGCGTATGAAGAAAGAGAGGGTATAACAGGAGAATCTGCTACTGTTGCTCTTCAAAAGATTATTGGAGATAAGACAGGTAAAAGTGAAACAGCTGCACTTGATTATTTCTTTGACATTGGCAGACCAAAAGCGTCTGGTTTTGAAAGTTATGCAAACATATTCCTTAAAAAAATGTTAGTAGATACAAAAGAACCAATCAAAGAAGGTAGTCCTGCTATTGCATTTGGATCAAATTACATAACGTCATACCTACAGAATATTGGTATTAAAGCAAAAGATAGTGCATTACATCTTGGAATGGTAGCAGAATCAAAGCAACTTTTTAAAAGAAATCAAAAAGGTGAATTAGTTTATACTAAAGAAGCAGAAAATTTAGCTAATATAGTAACACAGCCAGAAGAAAAGGCAGCACAACGAGTACATGAATTAGCTGTACCATTAGCTACAGCATTTTCTATACAGAAAAATAAAAAAGTTGGTGGTAAAATATTTGATTCTGTTGAACATGCAAAGATAATGAAGCATGATATTAATATTGCAAAGAATAAAGCAGATAAAAAATATCAGATATATATTGATGATAAGTTACTAACTACAGTAGAAAATAGAACCGATGCAATAGATGCTGCTCTAGCTAATATAAAAGACTTGCGGTTCGATTTAGGTGATTTACCAGATCCAGATCCTACACCAGCTGCTGGAAATCTTAAGATAGGAAATACATATCCTTTCTTTACACCTGATGGTGAGCGTATTGATCTTGAAGTTTCAAAGGTATCAGCTAAAAATAAAATAACTGTAATTAATGAAAAAGGTAAAAAAGAAATTGTTGGTGATAGATTAAATACTCTATCAACTAACTCTCTTGATTCTGTGTTAAATAATATAGAAGGTAATCCTATTGTTGGAACATTAAATACTACAGAACTAGATAAGCATGCAAAGTATATAAAAAGAAAGTTAGAAGATTTAGAAAGAAAAAAAGAAAAGATACCTAATGATTTACTTCGTGATAACTATGCCATATCAAATGAGAGAATAAGAAGAGCAGTACAAAGGTATAAAGAGTTAACAGAAGTAGAAAAGACAGCACCAACGGCAGTAGCGAAAGAAGCGGCTGAGGCAACACCCGCTCCTGCACAGCCTGTAAAACTCAAAATACCTCGCGATCAAGGTACTTTTGCTAAGATATTTAAGGGGCTTGCTCAGGCTGTGCGCGAAACAAATTCTCCAGATATTCTTGCAAGTGCGATGGGTAGAAATGAGGAGGCGGTATCGGAAACACTGCGGCCTTTTGTCGGGGGGGATAAAGGGCCATCCAAAGGGCAGGTTAAATCTCTTCAAGAACAAATCTACGAAAGAACACAGGAAGCATTGCGTGACTTCCCCGATGAAATGATTGTTTACCGGATTGGGTCTTTGCCATCTGAAAAGGAGGCTGGAGGCCAGCCCATATCTTTTACTGTCAATCCAGCTTTTTCCGGGCAAACCCTTCCTTGGGCGGGGCGTGGTCCTGCTAAACTTATCGCTTACACTGTAAAGAAAACAGATATTTTAGCTGCACCTAACGTCGTATTTCGTGAAGGGCTTGGTACGATGGGTGAGCAGGAAGTAATCATTCAGCCAGAAAAAGTAACGATAAGGGAAGAAGCAGTGGTGGGAGAAACAGCAGCCCTATCGCCATTAGTAAGTTTGCCAGAAGGTATAGAAGAAAGAATAAAAAGTATTCTTCCTGAGTCAGTGAAAAATGATCCAAATTATAAAGGATTCGTGGAGTTTATAAAACTAGCACACGAACAAGCACTAAAAACAGAGAATAAAATTGATAAACTTATAGAACAACAAAAATCAATAAACCGTATTCCGACAGATCCAACAGATGCAGATAAATATAATCTATTAATAAATGCTACATCAGAATGGAAGCCTCTTCCTTCTATTTTCTCCCCTCATTTCTTAGTAAATGAAGGGCTTCAAGTTCTTTCTGTAACTAAAGAGTATCTTACAAAAGCTAATCTGCCAATACCAGAAGAATCAACAGCAAGTGGTAAATATTTTATTTATAGGGTACCTACTAGAAATATAGGGATGGAAGGTTTATGGACATATAAAGCTCTACTATTAGATGAAGATTTTGTAAGTTATCTACAAGATAATGGATTAGATGCAACAAAATTAACTCCAAAAAAATTAGAAATACAATATAGAGATTATCAAAAGACATTACAAGTTATTAAAGGGGATTCCACTAAGGTACTCCCACAAAATATAGATCCGAAAGAGGTAGCATATACTCCTCATGATAGGAAAAAAGATGGTGAACCACCACTTGTAAAGATGTATCTTCTAAGAAGGAGAGCTAAACTTAGTAAATCTACGAAAGATAAGTATCTAAAAACTAATAATGATTTTCAGAGTTTTGTAGTAGATAGACTAAATAAACGTGGTGGAATTGAACAACTTGTAGCAGGTATGGAAGGAAGAACAAAAGAATTATTTCCGGGGGAATTTGTAACATTATTAAATAAGGCTCAGTTATCTGAATTATTTTCAGAATATATATCTGTAGCACAGGATTATCGTAATCAGGAAGACGTAACTGTACGTGATCATTACTCTAAGGTAGGACTATATTTACAATGGTTACTAGATCATAAAAAGGAGGCGGGAGGAGTACCAGTTGGTAATATACTTGATGGAACTGGTGTTACTCTTATTAAAAATAAAGAAGGAGTAAAAGTATTACCTATAACTTTGAAGGGAGATCCAATAACTAATGTTACTAAACCAGAGAGGGGGGAATCTAGCGTACCTCTGTCATTAAGATTACAAGAATCTTTAGACGTAGAAGATTCTCTTAATGTTTTAATAAACACAAATGAACAAAAAGTAAGTGATGCAGATAAAAGTTGGGATACAAAAGGAAAAATAAATGAGAGATTTAAAGACTATTTATATTCTGTTACATGGGCTACTTTAAATTCACTTGGTATGAGAGGAGGATTGCGTCCACAAGAAGCATGGCAACTACAACTTATAGATGTTGAAAATGCTATTAAGTTATTTGATACTGAAGGAATAGAAGGAACCCAACTTTTTATTCCACAGTCTATAACTAAACCGGGTAGTGAACGTAATATTCCTTTAGTAACAACTACCGTAATGTTTTTAAAAAAGTTTTTAAAAGATGTACGTCCAGCTATGATAGAGAATATTAAACAAGTAGCTAAAAAAGAGAAGTGGACAGCTGAAAAATTAGCAAATGTTCTTGAAGAGGCTGAACAATACTTGTTTCCAACTCTAAATGGTATGCGTGATAGTGAGACAAAGGGATATCATATTGATCATGATTGGGCGAATAATCAAACTAATATTAGAGAATATTTAGAAAAAAGAACTAGAATTAAAGCTAATAGATTAACTATGTATAGGTATAGATCAACTTATGCAACTCTTTTACATGAAGGTATTCCGGGCCGTGTAGCAGGTATGGATATAGTATCCATAGCTATGCTTATGGGGCATAGAGGTAATACTCAGACTACTATGAAATATATTAGAGATTCACAAAGACAAACGGTTGAAACTAGACCGGTTATTTCTGTAATGTTTGAAGGTAAGACGCATGCAGCACCATCCCCCGCTCCTTTAAGATCACCACTTGGCGTTGAAACACCTGCTCTTTTGGAAGATGATGGTTTAACTATGAAAGAACGATTAGAAAAAGAAGCTCAACAGTATAGTAGTACATCACAGGAAGAGGTAAGTAATAATGAAGTAACACATAAAGATGGACCCACAGTAAAAAGAGGACAGAAGAGAAATATAAATAAAGTAATAAAGGATAGAAAGGCAGTAGATGAAGAAACAACTACTGAAGTAAGATCTCAAGTATCTAGTTTAGAATTAAATGATATACTTCTTTTATCTCCAGAAGATTTAGAGAAATTTTCATTATCAGAAGTTATTTACCTTAAAGACAAGCTTGAAAATGGGGTAAGACATGAAGAGTGGCAAAATTTAGAAGATATAAATGCAGCGATAAATAAAGAAAGGCTTTATGATCCTGATGGGAATGGTAGTGGTGGATATGGTGGAGGTGGAGGTCCACCTTTCTCTGATATTCCAAATTTTGGTAAACCTACAGGTGATGGTCCAAATGAATATAATCCAAATTTGACTCATCAACTTTTTACATTAACAGATTCGTTGAAATTTATAAGACATATGCTTGGTGGTGATATGTTATTAGGGAAAGCAGCTCGTGCACAAGCTGAACTTGAGTGGAAGGCAAGATTTCCTGAAGGTATGACAGCTTCAGATATAGCTGAAGGAATTTGGTCATGGGGCAGAGGATTAGCCATGCCAACACGAATGGGTGAACTCTATCCAGAGTTAAAACCTTCTCTAATAATAGCAGATTTTATAAGACGAGGCCGTGAACTAACAAAAAGCAGCTTACTATCTACGCCCGGTGTAGAAGATTTATTAAATCTAAACATGACACAAATAACTCATGTTGGTCAAGCTCATCTGATAATAGAAGAATTTAGTAGGTTTAATCGTTCTGATGGTACACCATATTTTAAATATTATGAGACACCTGATGGTGGGGCGGTGATTAATATACCTAAAGAACCCGCATTCGAATGGGAGACTGTCCAAAGAAATAAAGAAACTGGTGAAGTTTTAGAGGGAGCTGCTCTTACTGCAGCTAAAAAAGCTGGTATTGAAATAGAGAAAGTAACACAAGATTATCTGGATGCAGAAGGTAATAGAATGGAAGTGTATACTAATGGCATGAAGGATTTAAGACTTGGCCTTAGTTTTTTAGGGAAACATAAAGGAGCGATAATTCAACCGGGCCAGACAATTACACTTTCTCCTGAAGAATGGAGCGGTGTTAAAACTTCAAGAGAGGTTTATAAAAAAGGACTTTTCGCACATACAGCTGGAGCTATTTTAAACTTTACAGCTGGTAGTCCAATAATGAAGAGTACTCTTAATGAAGATGGTTCTTTAACTGAAGTTACAATAACAGAAGAAGATGATCTATATACAATAAAAGATAAACTATTTGATTCTATTTCAGGTTATTTAAAATATCAAATAGCTGATATAGAAAATTATAGAGCAGGTATAGAAGAAGCTATAAAAAATAATGAAACATATACACAAGCTACTCTTGATGAAGATGGATATATTGAAACTGAAACACAAGTTCCTATTAAAAACTTAGATGATTTTATAGTACAACTACAGGCTGCGGAAGCTAAAATAGCTGGATATAGAGAAGCAAATAAAACTATTCCAGCAGGAGTAGCTAATGAATTAATTCAACAACTGATGGAAATAGCAGGACAATTAAATATAATATATGGTGAAAATAGTAAAATATTTGAGAGTAATAAATCACAGTTAGGTGTTGAACAACTAGAATCAGAACAAAGAAGATTAAAATCTATTAACGATACTCGTAATAATATTGAAGCTTTACGTGCTGCATATGATGCTTTCTCTTATATAAAAGCTAATCCGTGGTATATATCTCACCAACGATTTGGTAAAGCTATATATAATGTAAAAGTTACATTACCTGATGGTACTAAACAGACACTAATATCTGAGACTGATGATTTTCAATTTGGAGATATCTTTAGAAGGGGGCCAGAGAAAGCAAGATTACAAGAACGTCAGAACCAAATTAAAGATGAAATGGAAAGATTAGGTTATACTGATGTAGAAGTTTCACCTGTAAGAGATCAGACACTAAACGAAATTAGAGAATTTATTACTGATCAAGACATACCAGTTCTTGAAAGATTATCTAGAGCTTATGGTCATGAAGATGATCCAGCAGTTGCACAATTTATAGATGAAATAAGTAATGTAGCTGGATCAAAGGGTGCTGGTAGATTCTTTATGAGAAGAAAGAAAGGTAGTCGTGGTAAACGTAATGGTATATTGGGCCACGCTACACCTGATAATATAGGGAACTTTGCAGCTAGTCAACTTACTGATTATGTAAGAGCTACTTCTAATTCTGTTCCTAATAATATATTTCGTAAAGCAAAGCAAGCAGCTGTAGCTGAGGTACATGAGTTAAATCCTGTCTTAGGAAAGTATGCAACAGATTATTTCAAATATCTTAGTACACCAGAAGATATTAGTGGACCTATAAAATCTCTTACATTCCATATGACTATTGGTTTTAATGTAAGTTCAGCTTTAGTTAATGCATCTCAGACATTAATAGTAACTGCTCCTTTATTAAAGGGTATAGTAGGTTTTGGTAATCCTCCTCTGTTAGTTACCAATACATTATCTAAAGCTTTTCGTGATGCTATTAATCTGAGTGAAAGTCCATTTAAAAATCTTGATACATATGGTTTTAATTTCAACTACAATACAATGCCTGAACATTTAAAAGGTACGACAACTGAAGAAGAATGGAGTATACTTAAAAGACAATACAATGAAGGGATAATTCAATCTATTAATAATATAGAAGTCGGCACTGATATGAAGGCGCAATTATCATGGATTCAAAGAAATATGCCGGGTGAATGGGGTATCGCATTTGCAAATGTAGTAAAAGCAAGCGCATATATGTTTGGTTATATAGAACAGGTAAATCGTATTACAGCTTCTCTCGCTGCCCAACGTCTTGTTCGTAGTTCTGATACACTATATAAAAAATTTGAAGCCTTTACTAAAAATGAAACAGTATATTCTACTCAAGAATTTTCAGTAAAAGTAGCTGCAGATATGTTAGTGTATAAATCACAATTTATGATAAGTAAAGAAAACAGACCACAATATTTTCAGAATCCAGTTGGTGCTGTTATGACGCAGTTCATGCCTTATACAATAAATGTATTACATCTTTGGGCACAAGCTCTTCAAATGACAATGGGAAGAGGAGCTACGGCTAAATATATGTCTGCTGAACAAAAAGCTGTTAATAGAAAATCTGGAAGTATATTAGTTGGTAGTTTGTTCGTTGGCACACTTCTTGTTGGTGGCGGTATGGGACAGCCGTGGGGGGATAACCTTAAACAAATAATAAAGAGAGCAACCAAAGCTGTTAATGGATATGGTTATGATCTTGAAGATGGTATGAGAGAAGTGTTGGCAGATATGGGAACTGGAGAGGCTTATATTGACGTTCTAATGCGTGGCCCACTGAGTAGATTAACCGGTATAGATGTATCAAAACGTATGACTGTTAATGAAGTAATCCCATACGATTTAATGGCTGGTGATTTAACTGTAGCTGCAGGACCAACTGGTGCTGTGTTTATAGATTCTATAAAAAGAGCAATGCAAGCTATGTCAGATTTTAGAGAAGGTGATAGAATTAAACCGGCTGCAAGATTTATTACTAGTGCTATGCCTATAGCTTTTAGAAATATGATAGATGCTTCTATAAGTATGTGGGATCCTCATGAACCAGTTAGAACAACTACTGGTCGTGTTATTTTACCGAATGAAAAATTAAATAAAGCACAAAATCTAATTCGTGTTGTAGGGTTTACTCCACATACTCTGCGTCAAGAACGTTTAAGAAAACAACTAATTTCTCAGCTTAAAATGTCAGCTAGTTCTAAGAAAAACTATTATTTGAGTCAGTATGCAAAAATTGGAGAAAGAAAAAGGAGAATGTATGAAGCAGGAAATAAGAAAGGATATAAAGCAGCTTCTAAGATCATGGAAAATCTTCTGAAAGAAATTGATGAGCTTAATAAAAAAGCAAAAGCAGAGGGAAGACCTGAACATATTATTATAATGAATCAGAGAACAATATTAAATCGTTTAATAGGTGAACGATATGGTATGGGTTCTACACAACAAGCAAGAAGAACAGTAGGAAAATTGATACAACCAAGAGTTACAAAAGAAGAATTTAAAAGAAAAGGGTATTGATATTGTATATATATTAAAACTATTTTAGAATATACACGTTGACATTAATATTTACAATTATTATATAAGATATATAACCATGACTACTCAGCAGAACCACATCTTTATAGGGTGGGACAACCGCGTAGCTCTATCATCTGTTGTTGCAAAGTACAGTATCTCACTCCATAACGATGATTGTTCTATCCAGTTCCTCAATCGCAGGAACTTACAAACCCAACATCTATATTACAGAAAGGCTTTCTTATCTGAAACCGGTCAATACTTTGACACACTAGATAGTAAGCCTTTTTCTACAGAGTTTTCTTTCTCACGTTTT
>Ga0080013_1005950_pt1 | contig 11089 bp, 17 predicted proteins | sample ETNvirenome_6_85_FD_69236 | JGI IMG/M metagenome (GOLD analysis project Ga0080013, IMG submission 69236) | Marine viral communities from the Pacific Ocean - ETNP_6_85 (SPADES assembly) (version 2) | ecosystem: Environmental > Aquatic > Marine > Oceanic | place: Pacific Ocean | collected 2013-06-19
TATATAAGTAACAAAGGAGGCAAGTGTGGCCAATTCACACGAAGAGAAGAAGAGATATGTCAAGGAGTATATTCGCTCCCTGGCAGCAATTGAAGAGGCGATGGAACCCTATAAGGACCAGCGTCGAGATCTGCGGTCAGAGTACCGCGAGAATAGTTGGTTAAATACCGACGAGATTAGAGCAGCAGTGAAGGCATATCGCCTTTACAAAGGAAAGTTTAACATCGATGAAGTGGTGGAAAACTTTGAAATGATTAGCGGGGGGTCCAAGAGCTAATGAATAAAACAACCCAAGACACACTATTCTCTAGTAAATCAGGAGAATGGTCGACCCCCCAAGATTTTTTTGACAAGCTAAATTGGAGATTTGGGCCTTTTGATTTAGATCCATGTGCGAACACCCACAATACGAAATGTGCCAACTTTATCACCGAAGCGGAAGATGGACTGGCCAAAAGCTGGGAAGGACACACCGTCTTTATCAACCCTCCGTATGGAAGAGGTATCGATAAGTGGATCAAAAAAGGATACGAAGAAGCAAATGCTAATCCTGATACGAAGGTAGTCATGCTTATTCCTGCACGCACCGATACTAAGTATTGGCATGATTATGTAATGAAAGCAGAGATGGTGTTCTTTATTAAGGGTCGATTGAAATTTGGTGATAGTGAAAATAGTGCGCCATTCCCCTCGGCAGTTGTCGTCTTTAGTAAGCGGCCGCAAGGATGGGGATGCGCTCCGGGCATGGGAGCCCTCACCCGATGAATAGAAAGCAGCGCCGGCGCGAGGAAAAGATGAAGAAAAAGATATCTCCAGAGGAACAAAATCTTTCGGAAAAAATTTCCCTTTTCAGCCAACTTGAAGAAGAATGTTTGGCTTGCACACAGCCATTTGACAAGCAGGATAAAGCTATGGTACAATCATGGAATGTCGTAGTGCGAGAAGACAAAGACCCTCCCGTCCGTCTTTACTGTCCGGACTGTTGGGAGAGAGCACAAACTATCGCTAAACAATACTTAGAAGAGCAAAAGGAAGAAACCAATGAAAGTGACTAGGTTATCAAGGGGCGCCCTTACTAATCTTTTAGAAGGCAAAACTTCTGTCCCTACCACATGTGTGGTCAAGTTTTATTCGAATGGCTGTCATTACTGCCACAAGCTTAAAGAATATTACGAAACAATAGCGGAAGAACATAGTGACCTACATTTTTTCGCATTTAATATTCAAGATGCGGTCGGCATTGAAAACCAGTTGGGATTTAAAGGGGTGCCCACTATAATTAAAGTTAATACAACAAGCGGCATTCCTCAAGTTGAGGTGATTGATGAACCACATACTCCCAATGAGCATACTTATTATACGTCGACAGAGATTAAAAACTTTATCAATGGAGAACAACAAAAATGAATAAATCTATCTATGAAGCTTTATATTATAATCTAATAGCAGAAGCTTCTACACTGGGTGCCACCGTCGCCTATCGCATGCGCGGAGAAGAGATAAGCCCTGAAACTGTTCAAGAGTGCAAAGAAATGCTAATGCATTTAGTCAATTTAAAGGCGGCGCGCCACGAAATAGAGACAACATATAAGCCTCAATACCTGGCACCGACGCCGCAAGAGGCAACCAAGGCGGAGACTGACGCTCAATGGGAACAATTGCTCACCAAGGTAAACAAAATTGAAGCACACCTCGACCCCCGCGCCTCCAAGCGTACAGACCCACTGACTCACGACGAATTAATGGAGCGTTCCACTTCTTATCGAGAGAGTCAAGGCGCCATCGCTATGGGAACTGTAGTTGAGGTAAAAGAGGAACTTGATGAAGAATAAAGAAGCACTTTCCTATGATGATGTATTGCTCAAACCGCAATATTCTGATATCATATCGAGAACTGAAATCGACTTAACCAGCGATTTAAAGGATGGTCTCGTATTACGTCCTCCTATATTCGCTGCGCCAATGGACACTATTTCGCATGCTGCCATGGCCATGGCATTAGGGAGAGAGGGCGCTAGTGCTGTTATTCACCGCTATAACACTATTGAAGCTCAAGCGCGCGTTGTACGGATGTCACGCGAGGTGGGGGGAGATATTAACGTTGGGGCCGCAGTCGGTGTTACCGGAGATTATTTGGAGCGCGCCACCACGGCAGTAGAACAAGGCGCCACTTATTTGTGTGTTGACGTAGCCCATGGCCACCACTGTCTAACTAAAGGCGCCTTGCATGCATTGAGAAAAAAGTTTCCCGATCTGCATATTATGGCCGGCAACATCGCAACTCTCGAAGGACTTAATGATTTGGCCGATTGGGGCGCTAGCTCCGTTCGTTGCAACATCGGCGGGGGCTCTATTTGCTCCACCCGTGTTCAGACCGGTCACGGCATGCCCGGGCTTCAAACTATTTTTGATTGTGCCCAGACTGATAGGGACGTTGCTATCATTGCTGACGGTGGCATTCGCAACTCAGGCGACATTGTTAAGGCTCTGGCCGCCGGCGCCGACGCAGTAATGTGCGGTTCACTGTTCGCCGGCACAGCAGAAGCACCCGGCGAAATCTTCCGCGATGCCGATGGGAGTGTGTGGAAATCCTATCGAGGGATGGCAAGCAAGGAAGCTCAAACACAGTGGAAAGGAAAATATGCATCCTTTGAGGGGGTCGCCACTCGGGTACCCTATCAAGGAAAGGTGGCAGACATCGTTGCTGACCTGACGCGCGGCATGCGCTCGGGACTTTCATATAGTGGTGCGAGATCTATTGAAGAATTGCAGGCGAAAGCAGAGTTTATATTGCAAACGTCATCGGGATTGTCTGAAGGCGCCACGCACATTTTAAGTCGGAAATGGTAAAATAAAATGAAAATCGATTATGGCAATTTGACAAAGCGAGTGGTCTTCACAGAAAATGATCACCGCCACGCAAAGTTATTGTTACGGCTGCAGCAAGATGGGTTGACCCAGGCTGCATTCTTTCGTCACCTTATTACTGCATATGTTGAAGGTGACGAGCGCATTGTAGATTATATTGATAATGTAAAGAGCCAGTCTAAGATCCGTAAAGCTAAGACTAAAAGGCTGCGAGAGGAGGGGAAGCAGTTGGTGACAGATTCAGGATTCTCTGAACAACAAGTGTGCGATCTTTTCGATATCATCGCAGAAGAACATCCAGACCTATAAAAAGTCGTTTTTTTGGACTTTATCGCAACACCCAACTATTTATTTTTGAGTTAGCATATATATGCTCAAGGAGAAAACTAAATGGCTCGTAAAAAACTGTTAACAGAAGGCGAGGTTAGGCAATTCATGAAGCTTGCTAACCTTGGACCCTTAAGTGAGAATTATTTCTCAAATAACCCTCTCGAAGAAGAGGAATTGGAAGATGAACTGGGAGCTACCGAGGATGAACTCGGTGCTGAAGACCAATTGGCCGATGAAGAAGCTGATGAGTTGGGTGCTCTGGACGCCGAAGGCGGTGACGAAGATAATGAAGCGTTGCTGGCTCGTGTTGTTCAAGCTGTAGCAGCCGAATTAGGAGTGGAAGTTGATGTTGAAGGCGCCGACGAAGAAGGGGGTGAAGAACTTGAAGTCGATGCTGAATTAGAAGAGCCCCTCCCCGGAGGCGGCGAGCTTGAAATGGGCGCTGAAGAGGAAGAGCTTCCTGGAAGCATGGATATGTATCAAGAAACCACTAAGCAAGGTGAGGAAATTGACGAAGTCTTTGGAGGTGTCGCCCCCGTGTCAAGTACTCCGACCCCGACGCGCAAAGGCGCCGCTGGCCGCAGAACGGTGGGCGGTCCTTGCAAGGCAGAAGTCCAGGGCAATTACGAAGACGGTATCGTGGATAAAAACGGAAACTGTGTACCCCAATCTCAGGCCTCTGCGCCTCCTGCGACAGGTACTGGTGGCTTAGAAGAAAAACTTGATCATGACGCCATTGTGGCAGAGGTCTCGCGCCGAGTGGCTGGGCGCCTAAGTGCAGCAAAGAAGAAGGAAGCCTTAGCCGATCAATTGGCCGAACGCATCTTTAAGCGCTTGACCGCAAAATAGTACTTGACAAAACCCTTACGAGCAGTTATATTAACCACTGAGACCACAAAAGGTTTTAGTGGTTAATTTGCTTAGGAGCGATGTGTGGAATGGCCGCTATTGACATTAATGTTTATCTTTGGGTACATCACCTGTAGGATATTCTATTTTATCAAAGCTGCGCGCGCTAGCCTGTTATTATTAAGAGCGGCCCAATTGGTTTCGCTGGGGCTCCTCGCCCGCGCTATGGAAGATTTTTATTACGCTAAAATCTATCGAATGGAAAAGATGATCGAGTCACAAGAGTCGGATCATAATATTAGCGCCTTCTCTTATCGCATGGAAGAAGAATTGGCTTCCTATAAAAAGAAATCAGTTCAAGGACTTATAGAAATTCATCCCTCTTTTTTTAAAGAAATCGTAGAGTTTGATGATTGGGCATCTGGCATGCAGTATCTTAAAAAGAATGAAGAGGTAGTCCGCGCATTTTTTAGTAGGAGAGAAGATGATTAATCGCATTAAAGAAGCCATTGGTGCCTTTGTAACGGAAGAGAAAGTTGAAGAAGAAGAACCCAAACTCGTAATAATAGATCCGGCCATGCTGCAAGAGGCTCTTAAAGAAGAAGAACCTAGGTCCCACATAATGGGCTTGTTTGCCGAAGTAGCAGAAGATAAAATTGCAGAATTAATTCATGCCCTCTTGCTAGTGGTCGAGCACGAGCACAAGAAGAAAGAAGAAGAGAGGATTCCTATTGAGCTTTATCTTTCGACCTATGGGGGTTCGGCTGACGATATGTTTGCTCTCTACGACATCATGCGCCTCGTCCGCGAAGATATGATCATTCGCACTGTGGGAATAGGCAAGGTCATGTCAGCCGGAGTATTATTGTTAGCCGCCGGCACCAAAGGGCAGAGAAGCGTTGCTAAAAATTGTCGTATCATGATCCATTCCGTAATCGGAGGCAACCAAGGGGACCTTCACAACATGCTAAATGAGATGGAAGCTATCGAGCAATTGCAACAAATGTTTGTAGATTGTTTGGTGTCCGAAACAAAAATGACGAAATCTCGGCTGAAAAAAATACTAGATCGCAAAGTTAATGTCTATTTATCAGCAGAAGAAGCGGTCGAACTAGGCATTGCAGACATTATTATTTAAGGAACTACCATGTCAGATTTACAACAGATTTTAAGAGAAGAATACGAAAAGAATCTAAAAGAGATTATGGATCCAAATAGTCTCATGGAACTAATTGCAGAAGCAATGGACTTCCCATTTCAGCCATTAGATGAAGAAGCTACCCCGGAGGGTACTTTTAATTTTGATCCACAACAACTGTTGTTAAGGATGATTCCGGACATTGCTGTGTCAGAAATCGGGTGGTCCGATGTACGTTCGGTCGAGGACGAAACCGGACAATCAGAAACAGTATCAGGACCCCAACGTAAGTTGCTGGAAGATTATCTTACTAATATTGCCGGCGGTAGCTTTGAAGAGCGGATCGCTTCCCTCTCCAGCTTTTATGAACAGGGCTCGGAAATGCTACAGGAAGGGACCAATGATCGGATTCAGCTTATTACAAATGCAATTTCTTATTTGGTATTCTACAAAACTCTGACTAAAATTGTTACTAACTTTAATGCTGCATCTGCTGGCTTTAGCTTTGAATCTTTTCTAGCAACGCTAGTGAGTGGCCGACAAATTGAAGCAAATACCGGCACAATTGCCGATTACATTGATAACTCAACAGGTAAAGAGGTCCCTGTTAGTTTGAAACTTTACAAAGAAGGACAGCTTGAAGTAGGAGGAAGTTATACCGATCTTGTTAACGATCTTATTGATCCCAACAAGTGGCCCGGCTCCCCAAATAAAATGCGCTATGTTGTTTGCACCAAAGATCTTGAAGGGGACGGCTTGAAACAAGAAGGGGCAATCAATTTCTATCAATGGGATTTTACACTTGAGAACGTCATGGACATTCTCGTTATTACCAAAGACTCTTCGAGCAAGAACATTATGCTTCCGCAACAAGTGGTGTCTGCTCTTTTAGCCGGACAACAAAGCGGCGCCGACGTTAAATTACCCGAACGGTCTCCTTTACCCACCCCGGAAGATCTGGAAAAGGTCTTTGTGGACCACCTGAAGACTAACCTAGAGGAGATTGAGTATATTGAAAACGCTGACGAGGTAGGCGACGAAATAGCTAACACTTTGAAATGGGCGAAGAATGACGATCTCTTTAATAAGAACAAAACGCGCGGCAGCGGTGGCCTCGATAGTCGTTATGTGTGGAGATGGGTTGTGAGTAGCGGCCTTAGCAGTGAAAAGTCCATCCTCTTGCAGGTTAAGGACGCCATTATGAATGCTAATCTCTCGGTGATGGCTTCCCAAACAGCAACTGCGCTCAAAGACGCGCGGAATAAAGAAATCAAAAGAATGCACGCCGCCGGGGAGTTTTTAAATCCTGAAGAGTCAGCGAGAGAGTATAAAAAGCTCGGCCCAGGACAGAAGGCACTCGCCTTACAAAACACTTTAGGTGTCATACAAGCAGGTCACTTCGCACTTAACAACACAGAGTCTCTTATGCCGGATGCTCCCGTTAATGCGGAACACCTAGGCGCCATTAAGGTGGGCACCAAGTATGTGGCACAAGCACTCGATCAGGTCAGAGACATTCTTAATGAAGAAGTATATGAAATCTTCGAATCATTAAAGATTTTGTCAGACAGTTTAAACTCGTTCTTTGCAAATGGCTTGAAAGACGATACTTTAGCCCAGACCTCCATTAATAATGCCGAGAACATTCAAACAAAAGAAATTCTACAACCTGATGAATAAAAAGCTTGACACGGAGGCGTTATCCGGTTATAATATAAATAAAGCAGAGGTGTGCATTGAGCAGAGCTTATAACAGTCAGAGAGATCTACAACAAAAGATTATGAATGGCGTTGATGCGCTAGCAGACAACGTGGCGTCGACATTGGGGCCGCGTGGAAGAAATGTTCTTTTACAAGAGAAAGGTCAAATGCCGTTTATTACAAAAGATGGAGTAACTGTGGCGCATTTTGTAGCGCTTGACGATCCATTCGAAAATGCGGCTGCCCAAGTTATTAAACAGGCAGCCATACAAACAAACACCGATGCAGGTGATGGTACTACTACCGCGACTGTGTTGGCCCGCGCTATTTTGCGGGAAGCCCAGCGGTACATTGCCACTGGCGTATCCCCCATAGAATTACAAAGAGGAATTGAAATTGGTGTACGAGAAATTACAAAGAATCTTAAAGACATGTCGCGACCAGTGGCAAGCACAGAAGATATTGCGCACATTGCTACGATATCAGCCAATAATGATTCTACAATTGGAGAGCTTATTGCTCTTGCTGTGGATAGGGTGGGGCAAGATGGGTCTATTACAATAGAAGAATCGCGCTCGTTAGAAACTTCTTTAGATGTTACTGAAGGGTTTCGGTTTAATTCGGGTTATTGCGCTAGCGCATTTGTAACCGATGAGCGCCGAGCAATGCTGCATTATGAAGAGCCGCTCGTACTAGTAACTGATCATAAAATCTCGGTAGTTGAATCCATTCTCCCTTTGCTTGAATTAGTGGCTCGGGAGGGTCGGCCCCTTGTTGTCATAGCTGAAGAAATAGAAGGGCAGGCACTCGCGGCGATGATTATGAATGCTATGCGAGGGACGCTTAAAATTGCAGCCATCAAAGCTCCTGATTATGGAGAACAACGACGCAATACCTTGAGCGACTTGGCTCTTTCCATAGGCGCCACCTTTATTACGCGCGAAAGTGGTGTGAAGCTCCCCGAAATTCAGTTGCAGCATTTAGGGGGAGCTAGCTCCATCGAGTCTACTAAGTATAAGACAACGCTTATTGGCGGGAATGCTAATTTTGAAGAGGTGGAAGCTCGCATCGAAAGTCTTAAAGGACTAGTTAAGACGACGGAATCGCTGCAAGAAGCTGAAAGCATTCAGAGCAGAATAGTGAGATTAGCTTCAGGTGTAGGGGTTATTCGTGTTGGGGGAGCCACTGAGGTAGAAATGACGGAAAAAAAGCACCGCATTGAGGATGCCTTAGAGGCAGTGAGATCTGCACAAGAGGAAGGGATTGTGACGGGAGGCGGCACCGCGCTTCTTCGAGCCACCAAGACATTAAACTTTTCAGAACTGGATAACAGTGATCAGGCACTCGGCATTGCTATTGTCAAGGAAGCTTGCAAAGAACCGATTCGCCAAATGGCCTTAAATGCCGGCGCCTCCGCAGATTTGGTGTTAGAACAAGTAAGTGCCACGGAAGGCAATCGCGGTTGGGATTTCCGCCGCGGCGAATTAACAGATTTATATGAAAATGGGGTAATCGATCCGGTGAAAGTGACGCGAACCGCACTACAAAATGCAGCCAGTTGTGCTGGTACCCTCATTACCACCAATTTCGGCATTATACAAACGGAGTAAAAAATGAAAGAAGGCGATTTATGTTATATACCACAGGCAGTGAACCTATTTAATAAAGAAGAACACCCTTGTGTGATAATTACGCAAAAGCCCATGTCGGCTATCTATTTGCGAGAATACGGGAAAGATCATACCTGCGCTATGCTGTGGGTCGGCGGCCGCCAAATGGTGGCCAATAAGCGACATGTCTATCCTATGGAGGAACAATGTTGATAAAACTCACTGAAGTCTGTTCCAATGGAGCGGTTACCACCAACCAGCGCTATACACTACGAGAAGTACTGGTTAACCCTGAGCACGTTATCATGATTCGCGAAGAATCTTCTATTCGTCAATTACACGAAGAAGGTCTACTACATGCCGGCTTGGACCGGAACCATAGGTTCTCTAAACTTACAATTAATCGAGGCCATAACGGGACGGACATTGTTGTAATTGGTGCCCCCGAGTTTGTAGAAGAGCAATTAAAATCCACCAAACAATTATTAAGAGGATAAGATGAGAGTTAATATACAATATTCGATTGACACCGAAGAACTGCCGGAAATAACTGGGGCGTTGATTAAAAAGGCGATTGAATCTATAGATATGGAGTCCCTAGAGAAATTAAGCCAGCCTTATGAGTTGTTGAGTCTAGAAACGGCTGAAACCATTGACTCCTTGCGCCAAGCGCTGGCCACTACCGATGCGTTGCTACAAGATGCCCAAAATATTATTATGGGATGGGTGCGATACAAGAGCACCCCCTCTCCTGTCGAGAATGGAGCCCCCTCTGTCATCGCGCCGGAAGAATTACAGGCCAAATTAGCCGCTTTTAAAACGTCTTTAGATGCACAGCAGGCTAATGAAGCCGCTGATTAGATATAAAAATGGCGACTTTAAGTGCACTTCGGTAATTAAGGATTTAATTCCGCCGGGTAGTATTGTTCACTCCCACTTGTTATACAATGGACAGATTGAATTAGCGCTCGCCAGTGAGATGCGTTTTGTGTGCGCGCACACTACCCAATACGTCGTATATGAATTTTGGAAATGCGTGATGGACAACCCACAGAGGGTGCATGACATTATTACTGCCGGCACATTGAAATTTGATAATGAAAATATGTTAGCTTTACTCCAGGAATCCTGGACATCTTTTGCCGATCCTTATGTACGCGCTAGCCTATTTTTTATATTAAGCAAATGCACTGATGAGGGTTTAATCTCTTCTGGTAAATTAGAAAACCGGCGCCTTAGTCCGCTGAGTTTGGCATATTTAAAAAAATTTCGTCCTACTAATTTTCATGTTTCGCTGAATCCCACGGACGGACCCTTCGAAAAAATATCCCCGGTTGAAGATACAGATTATCTTTTGTGTCCCGTGGGCCAATTTACTTATAATATGTTGGATGAGGGGAAAAGCATCGGTCCTGAAACCACGTTAGTAAAGCATGCAACCCTATCAGAGCAATTACAAACTTTAGATCAGCGCTGGGTAGTTGTATACAAATATCACCCTAAGCTGCTAGAATTATATAAGGACTCTCGTATTATTCAGTGCGATCAATATGGAGAAAAGACTATGAGACAAAAAAATACAACGGAGGTTGTCATTGCCAACTTTTAATATGATAGCGGGCGTCGGCTTCTTTATTTTAGGCCACATGTTCGCATGGTTTCAGCTTAATTCACAATTTGCGTGGAACTGGTGGAAGGACAAGCCTTTCCTAGCAGTGGGAATTTACTCTATTCCCGTGGGATTGTGCTTTTGGTACGCTACAAAGTTGATTTTTGAGGAGACCGGCGCTGCTTGGTCTGGGCGCTTTCTAGGATTTGCGGCTTCTTATTTCGTATTTCCTATTCTAACTTATGCCTTACTGCATGAAAGCATGTTCACTCCTAAAACATTAACGTGCATCTTCTTGTCCTGTCTAATTATGGCAGTCCAACTCTTTTGGAAGTAATGTAAAATAAGCAACTATTTACAGTGTTGAGGTAAAAATTAATGAGTTACGCAACCGATAAATGGTTCAGCTATCTACGCGAAGACGTATTAACAGAGGGCATTCGAGACATCGGACTCCCAGAAGTGGTCATCGACCGCATCGAAGCCACGCTCCCCGATGCAACCGAAAAAGCAAAGACTTGGATGGGACACCAATGGAAGGACACGCGCCTTCACAGCATTCCTGTGCGCGGTCAAGAACGCGGAACCACCGCCCAGGAGTTTGGTCATAAGTTGCTTAATATCCTTTCGGCTTACACCGACGAGCAGGCATGGGAGGGCGCGCCCGAACCGGGCGAAGAACCCAAAGGGTCTGAACTTAGTCCCGAAGCCAAACGCAAGAGAATTCTGTATATTATTCAAGACATGGCTTATTCCGAGGGCGTAGTGGTCACCAAACCGATGGGTCAATGGCCTCGCGCTTTCAAGAAGGCTCTCAAAAACTTAAGCAAGCTTGGCGTCCCGAGTGAAGTGGTCGAAAAAACCAGAGAGCAATTCCACTTCTTGTTTGTGATGACCTTTGAACAATTCGCTCGCAGATATGGCGATGTCTTTACGTTATTAAACATGGACCCTACCAACTTTGAGTACATTAAGAGCGACAAC
>Ga0080013_1005951_pt1 | contig 11085 bp, 13 predicted proteins | sample ETNvirenome_6_85_FD_69236 | JGI IMG/M metagenome (GOLD analysis project Ga0080013, IMG submission 69236) | Marine viral communities from the Pacific Ocean - ETNP_6_85 (SPADES assembly) (version 2) | ecosystem: Environmental > Aquatic > Marine > Oceanic | place: Pacific Ocean | collected 2013-06-19
CGTGCTATGTCGCGCAGGTGATCGTTGCTCTTCTTTTGCTCTTCGATCATTCTTGGGTCGAGGATGCCCTCCCTCGGGCCTTTACCCGGTAAGGGGAGCAGGTCGTCGTACTTGCCGGGGATTCCTTTTCCCGTGAAAGCCTTCACTAGCGGACTGAGGGTTTCCTTTATGTTCTCGCCCCAGAGATAGAAGAACTCCATCAACCGCTTGAACATACCATCGAACCAGTCGCTGATAGCCCGGAGCCAGCTTCCCTCCCCCATCGGGTCATCGAAGAAGGCGGTCAGGCTCTTGATCGCCCCCGGCAGCCATTTGGCGATCGCCTCCAGCATATCTTTCACCAGCTCAAGCGGGAGAACATCCATGAACTCCATCCAGAATTGACGCATTGTGTTGCGAAACTTGGACATCTTGACTTGCATTGCGGTTACTCCCTCGACGCCCTTCCCTCCGAAGGCGTCCGCAAGTCCCTCGACATTCTCGCGGGCGGTCGCCATGCGTTCGTCGAAGTCTTTCGCGAGGCCGTGGATCTTCATGCCCTCCCCGCCGAAGATCGAGTCGAGGGCCTTGATAAGGAACTTCGTGTCCTTGTCGGAATCCTTGACCTTCTTCATTATATGCTCGAAGGCACGGGCCCCCTTCATATGGAAGACATCGCGAACGTGAAGGCCGAGGATGTCGAGGCCCTCCGCCGCCTCCCCCCCGCCCCCTGGACGGGCCGCTTCGGCGAGACGCTTCTGCATCTCGTTCACCATGTTCCCCGCCTGCCCCGGGTCCACTCCCGAGAACTCAAGCGCCTCGCGGATGGCGAGGATGTCCTTCGCACTCTGGCCGGTCGTCGCCATCTCGTCGCGTAAGACCGCCATCCACTTCGCGGTGTTCGCTACCTGCTGGGCAATGGCCCCGAAGACCGCTCCGATGGCGGACCCCTTGAGCTTGCCCCATGCACCACGCAAGCGACCGATTGCGCTGCTCAGCCTCCCGAATCCCGCTCGAATTGTTCTCAGCCCCCGCGCCACGGCGGTGCTGTCCATTTTAACTTTTAGAAGTGCTCCTAGTGCCATCGTTTAATATAAATTCATCTGTTAACCAGTCCGTTGAACTGAGTCGCTGAAAGCGTTCGCGGGCTGTTTCGAGTTGCTCGTCGTCGATGTATGCCCACTCGAAGGAGTCTCCTTCCTGCCGGTTGGCGTAGCTTTCGGCGAAGATGGTCTGGATGACCTCGATGCAGGAGATCGTTTCGAGTTCGTGTCTGGTGTATCCAATTGAGAGTCCGGCCCGGAGATAGGCGGCGTGGCCGAAGGGCCTGGCTCCTCCTTCCGCCGGGCTGTCGTCTTTGGGCTCTTGGCGATGCTGACCTGGAGGGCGTCGAAGTCCGCGAGGATTACTTCCTCGGTCGCCTGCCGGTCTTCCAGGGTTGCTCGAAGGAATAGCTCCTTGCCCTGCTCGACGATCTCGGAAAGGGGAAGATCCTTCACGTCGTCATAGCGCGAGGCGTAGAGCTTGGTGATCCCGTGGCCGAGGTCCTCGTCGTCCATCTCCTCCTCCTCCGAGGCGGTGAAGAGTTCCTGCACGATCTCAAGTTTCCCGCCGTCCAGGGGGAAGAGTTCCAACCCGTCGGGCATCGTGCCGCCGGGGAAGTATTTCCTGGCCGCTCGCTCGCGTGTTCTATGTCGTCCCTTGCTCATAATCCGATCTTCCCCAGAATATACTCTTCGAACTTCTTCGGCGTCCGCTCGGGATCGATCAGCGCGACGCTCTTGCCGTGCTTCACGTAGACCGCCGCCTTTGCGTTTCGAACGTAGGCCCGGGCACAAAGGAAGTTATCCCACGCGCACATGAGGTAGCTGAGAGGATGGGACGGGTTCTGATAACTCCATTCCTCCTCGCGACAGGTTGCTTCCCGCTCCTGCTTCCAGGCCGCCACGATCTCGTCGGCAGTCATCCCGCCCTCCTCGACCATCCCGTAGGGAAGGAAGTTGAACGCGAGAAGATTCGCGTCCCCGGTGACAAAGCTGACCTCCTCCCCAGGCACCGGCAAGATGCCGAGCGCCATGAGGGAGGCCGCGAGTTTAATGTCGGTGACGCTAAGAGTCGCCGTCCCTTTTCTTAGTCCTGCTAGTTGCTGGGGCATTCTCTCTTGCCTTTCTTTTTTCTATTCGCCGCCTGGTCAGTTCCTTGTTCCATGCGACGCTTTCATCTTCGTCGGAAACTTTCTTCTTTTTTGCTGCCATCGTTTAAGAGGGTCCAGTGATCTCGGTGCCAGAGGCAGCGGTTACATTGATGAAGCCAACGGCGGAGAAAGATCCCTGCTGGAAGTCCGTGTTGGAGTTGCTGACCTCGACGCTCTCGCAATACCACTTCGTGATTCCCGTCGTATCGGCGACCCCATAGAGGGCGGTCGAGTTGATCGAGAGGATTCCGCCGATGGTCTGGCCGGTGTCGTTCGCGGAGACCGTCGCGCCATTGCCCGAAATCGTGCCTTTCTGGTTGGACATTATAATCCCGGTCGTCTCGCCGAGGTGATCGGGGCACTCGGTTACGTCTTCCGAAACTGAGAGCGAGAGGCTCTGAGCATAAAACCCTTTGCTCGCCTCACTCGTGATCCCGTAATTCCCGTTTCCGTATTTAGTTGCTGCCATTGATTCTTGATTGTTTGAGTTATGATAGTTCCGCCGCTTTAACCTCGACGGTAAAAGTTGTTTCCCGAAAGCCGTCGGAGGCTTCGGTTGTCCCCTGGCCTCCCAGGCTGTCGTTGCATTGCATCGAATCACCGAGGGCCCCGACGAGAAGATCAGAGTCGCCGATGAGGTCGTTGATCGCTTTCGTGATGTTGCGGTGAGTAACGGCGCTCTCGTCGCCCTCCGGGGCGGTCCTCAGAATCACCGCGACCGGCACCGTCCACTGTCCGCGAATGACCTCATCCTCGTCGGGCGTCCCGTCATCGGCGACGATGATCGCGGGGTATGCAAGGTCGCTGCCGAAGTCTCTTTCGTAGATGTTCACGCCGGTGAACTCGCTTCGACCTGAAGCCTTCAGGAAGTCCGCAACCCCGGAGATGACAAGATCGGCAATCATCACTTCGAATATTTAAGGCGGCACTGGATGCGGTACCATCCCAGGGTTTTTTTCCAGGCCCGCCTCACTGCCTTCTTCGCGTCGTCCTTCGAGAAGATCCGCTTGTCCTTGGTCGCCGGGGCGTCGGAGACCAGGCGGGCTTCGCTCTTGCCCAGGCGCTTCCCTCGGAACTCTCCGTCCCCTTTGTCCATATGCTTCTGCGCCCAGTTCATGAAATTCTTTCCGAGTCTCGGCTTGTCCGATCCCCTGATCTTCTTGGCGAGCGCCTGATGCGCTCCGAGCCAGGATCCCTTGGTGACCCCTGCCAGCTTGCGGCGGCGCACGAGGACGTCCTTGAAGTCGTCCTTGCGGGCGATCGCCTTCTGTCGATGGGGGAGCCATTTTACGCGCCCGTTCGGCATTCGGTTATCCTCGATGAAGTCCCAGATTTCCGACCCGCTCTTGAGGATCTGGCCATTGTTGAGGTGGACCCACCCCCGGCTGAACTTGAAGGCGGGGTTTCTGCTTTTCTCGATCCGGTTGAATAGGGTCGCCGGGATCGCGGCGATGTTCGCCTCGGCCCCGTGCTTGATCGAATCCTGGATCTTCTTCTTCGACGATCCGTAGGGCTGAGTGAGAAGGGCGCACTCGCGTCCAGCGCTGACCGCGAGCCGGAGAAGGGCCTGGTTCGTCGTGTCCCCGAACTGCTTCACAAAGCGCCTCATGCTCTTCAGAGAGAGCTCTGCCTTGGTTTCGATCATGGCGCTTGTTCGGGCCCGTTTAGAGTGATGCGAGTGAAGGCCTCGCCGACCTCGATCTCGGCCACGGTCAGTGCCGCGCCGTCGAGGGTTGCGTCCTTGCCGAGGTAGCTCTGCGGATTGTTTGGGTATTCCGCGACGAACTCGGCACTCGAGCCGACGATGGTCTGAAGGATCTCGACCTGCTGACCTCCCTCCATGTAATCCCTTGTCGTTCGGCGTTCGTCGACTGTCCCCTTCCATATCTCGCCGGAATCGATCGCGAGCTCGCTGGGTTCCCCGTCGGGCCCGAGGGCCCGGGCAAAGGGGGAGAGCGCCTTGATCGCTATCTTTCCGAGGGTCGACATCTTGAATGGCGGCAGGCGGAACCCGACCCGGACTGTCCGTAGATAATCCGAGCCGGGTCACTACCTTTGCCTGTCAGGAATTGGATGCCGCCTTCTTCTTGGCGGCCTTCTTTTTCGGTTGATTGGTAGTGGCTGCCGCTTTTGCGGCGGCTGCCTTCTCCTTCGAGAAGCTCGCAGCTTCGTCGGCACGGGCCTGAGCCTTGGCGAGCGCTGCATCGGCAGTTGCCTTATTTGCCTCTGCCGCCCTTGCGGCGGATTCGGCGTTGCGCTCTTCCATTGTCCGGGCTTGTCTTGCCGCCGACGCCTCGCGTCGCTTCTTGTTGTAGGCGTAGTTGCCTGAGAATTCCGCCACCTTGCCCCTCCGATCGCAGATCACAACCAGATCGGACTTGCCGGAGGCGTGTTGCCGCGCCCCTTCTATTTCGCAGGCTCCGGTCCCCCCCGAGAGGAGGACCTTGGCCTTGCCGTCTTTGCTATCCTGGATCAGATACGACATGGTGATTATGCGTGGTCGAGCCAAGCGCCTGCAGCCGCGTCAACCGCAGCGATGCCGAAGCAAGTCTCCAGGGTTAGATACACGTCCTTGGTGCCGGAGTTCTGCCAGATACGAAGCTCGACGGGTATGCCGACGGTCTCGATCGTGAAGCTGTCGATGATCGAGCTTCCGTTGACAAGGTCGGTGCTGTCCTGCCTTTCGAGTGCGATACCAGAGACTGCAATCGCTGCCTCTTTCGCGCAGGCGAAAGCCATCTGGTCCGTCACGCCCCCAGTGAAATTGGAGACCGGGTAAATGCTGTTGTACCCGTAGGCCCCGACCTCGTTGAATTGGAAGCCGTTTTTGTCGCTAGGATAGAGTGCCCCGGCAGTCGAATGCTCGACCATGAGCGTTACATCGTTCGACCCGACGGCAGAGCGAAGAGTCTGAATCTCGGCCACGGTCAGAGCGGTCGCCGAGGCGGCCCTCCCGGCGTCGGTGAACCCGCCGCCGTTGATCATGGTCATGACCTTGTCCCATACGCCCGCCGCAAGCGCCTTGGTTGCATCAGGGATGCGGGTCTTGAACGGGATGCCCTGCTGCTGCTGAAGATTGGTGATCTTCTGCATAGCTGCGATGTTCGCCGTGGTCACTGCCACGTTGGTCTGGGTGCCCGAGGTCATCGCCTCATAGTCGGCGGGATTATCCGCAACGGTCGGGAGCGCATTCGTCACTTCGACTTGATACACGCCTCCGCTTGTTCCGGTGGATTTAACGCGCCCGTCGGCGGGCGAAAGCACTTCAAAAGCGCTGATGGGGGCGAGTAACTCGCCGAGCTTCGAGACCGCAAGGTCGGAAAGCTCTTCAACTGAAAGATCTACTGCTGCCATTGTTCTGGATGGTTAGTAATTGAATGGGTGGTTAGCGGAGAACCCCGGGCCCGAAGGCCTCCTTGAGTTCGTCCTTGTGCGTGTTGCGAAACTTCTGACGCTCTTCGCCAGGTTTCAGGGCAACGTATTGTTCCTTGATGGTCTTCTCTTCCGGTTCGGTCGTCTCCACTGGAGAGTGACCGGCCTGGGCGAGAATCTCGTTTGCCTGGTGCTCGGAAGAGTTCTTCGCGGCCTCGATGGCGGCGTCCTTCTCTTCGAGGGCTTCGGCGTGTTTTGCCTCAAACGCTGCTCGCTGCTCATCGAGAGCGTTCTGCATTGCTTCGGCGTGCTTCTCATCGCGAACGATGAGGGCGGCGGCGTGGGTCGCCACGGTTTCGTCGAGGTTCTTCTGCGCTTCGGCGAGCTCGCTCCCGAGATCCTCGGGGCCGATCTCGGCGAGCTCCAGAGAGGGAGTCTCGACCTTGTCGTTTTGGAATAACTTGAATAGTTTCATTTCCGGTTTGTTAGGTGTAGATGCGTCCGCTTCATTCGGAACCGGGTTCCGAGTGGCACGGAGAAATTCGATGGGCACGTTCTGCCATTGGTCTGACCAGAACTGGGCGGCGAGTGCTTCGGCTGGGGTGATGGCTGAGACCAGTCCAGCGGCGAGTGCCTCCTGGCCGTTCATCCAGATCTCGTCCTTGAGCTTGGCGGCTGCGTCCTCCTCGGAGATGCCGAGAGCGTTGGAGACCTTCGTGGCGATCGATGCGTTCATCGCCTTGACCTGAACAAGCATTCGTTCGAGATCTTGCTCGCTTCCGCCAGCCCCGACGCGGACATCATGCAGCATGATCCAGCCGTCTTCGGGCATGGTCAGCTTTTCGGATCCTATCTCCAACGCGATCACTGCCGCGAAACTGAAGGCCATGCCGTCGATCTGACCGAAGACTGTGGCATCGTGCTGTCGAATCGCGTTCAGAATCGCCTCTCCTTCGAGGACGCTGCCGCCTTCGGAGTGGATGCGGAGCAGGACATCCTCGCCCCGCGCCTCCTGAAATTGACGAACGACATCGCGGGCCGTTACGCTGGACCCTATCGGGCCGTAGATTAGAATCTCCTTCATTGCTCTTCTTCTGGTTTTGCCGGTGATTCAGGCTTCGCGAGCGTGACCGGCTGCCTTGTTCCGCCCTGCTTCCTCCAGAGTTCCGAGGCGGCTTCCGAGATTTGCGGAAGACCTGCCAGGGCTCTGAAGTGGTTCTCGTCCTTCGGTTGCGGAGTGAGGGCCCCGGCGCGAACTGCCGCCCCGTAGGCGTCGATGATCTCCTTCGCATTGCCAGGAGAGGTCTGCCTCGCGGGCGGGGCGGCCTCGTCAGGGTCGGCGGGTTCGTCGCCCTGGTCGGTTTCCGGCTCGATGGTTTCGAGCGGGTCGCTCTCCTCGACAAGCTCATCGCCCGCCGGGACCCGGAGGAGGTCGTGGAGTCCGAGCTCGGTCGGGCTGACCTGGACTCCTTCGTCGTTCGTCTCGCTGACTTCGCGGGCGACCTTGGTTCGAGCGACCTTTGCCATCGCCTGTTCGCGAAGGTGTTGTTCGTATTCCTTGCCCTTGAAGGCCTGATAGGCCTGCTCGCTGCACAAGCCCTTCTCGACTGCTTCGCGCAAGGCCCTGGCCTCGCGACCATCGTCGACTGAGAGGCGCTCGGGATAAGAGAACGACCACTTGAGCATATTGCCCGGAGCCTCGACGCCGAGGTTGCCCTCCGAGGCCTTGGCGATCGCGTAAGTCACGACCCGCTTCGCCATGTAAAGTAGACGCTTCTGGCGGGCCTCGATCGCTTTTCGCGCTCGCATGATTTCAGCGCGCTCTGCTGTACCCTGGCCGGGGCTGGCCCAAATCATGGAGTAACTCCAGCCAATTCCTACCGTCGCAATTTTTAACAACCTGTCGTTAAAATTGGACCACGTGTCCGATGGGTTTTCGTGTTTGATTACCTCGAACTCAGTGTCGCCGCCTGAGATGTGACGAATCCCCGGCGCGATCTGCTCGTACATCACCGCCTCCTTGTTCGTCGTATCGATCTCTCCGATCCAGGCGGGGTCGTTCAAATCGGGTCCTTTCGCCGATTTCTCCACCAAATAAAGGCTTGAAATTATATTCTGGCGGATGGTCTCCAACTGAGTGGAGGTCATCGAATTCTTCATGTCCTCCAGGGCGTGAGAGAAGGCTGGGAAGCCGCGCCGTTGCTCGGGGAAGTCGCTGTCGTAAACGTGGATCAGGTCGCGGGCCGAGATGTCGCGGAAGTCGTTGCCCCTGGAATCCGCGTTCACGCGGTAGGCGACAGAGGCTCCCTGCTTGTTGCAAATCACGCCGTCGTAAATCTTGAGCCCTCGATAACGACCTGAGCCGACCTTCTTCTCGGTGCTCTTGCTCCAGACCTGATGAGAAGGAATATGCTGAATGCGCGGGAACCCGCCTCTCGCCTTAGTGAGGAGGACGAAGCTCTCGCCGTCGCGGTCCATGCACTTCGAGACGATCTCAAGGAACTCGCGCCAGTCGTGGCCGTTGCCTCGAACGTCGCAGATCGGGAACCAGACATTCTGCAGCCAGCTCGCGGCCTGCTCTCCGACTGCCGAATCAGACCCCGAATAAATAGGCATCCAGGCTTGCCCAACCGAGTAACTCGCCTTCTGGCGGATCGCCTCCTTCGGCGGGCCCTGGTTGAATACAAGACGACGCGAAAGCGAGGCGAGGGTCCTTCGGTCCTGGCTCGGGATCAGCTCGTTGATGCTTCGGTCAGTGTTATTGTACTGGACGCCCCGAAACGGATTCCGCGACGCCGCCGCCGCGAATTTCGTGTTCCGCATCGGGTTGCCCCACTGGTCGAGAATAGCCATCAGAATCGAACCCCGGTGCTTCGGGTGGAATAGGCCGCGCCGTCGTCGACCTGCTTCAAGACGTTGCCTACCAGGGCGAGGAGCTCGGCCTTCGTCCCTCGAAGTTGCCCCGACCCGCTCTGACCGTTGAGAGTGAAGCTCGTCGTTTCGAGCGCCTGGTCGGGATCGTTACAAGCCAGGGCCAACTCTGTTCGCCAGTTCCGAAGCTGAGCGATAGCTCCCGCGTTGTCCCTTAACGCCAGATAGATATTGCGGGAAGTATCAGTATCCAAATCCGCGCCATCATACCGCCGCGCCGGGCGATCCCTCAATTCCATCGGTGAGGGTTTATGAGATTTCCAGGGAGGCGAAATATTTCGCAGTCCCTGAATCTGGAATTACCGAAAAATCACAATCCGCTTAGAGAACCCGCTTGATGATCGCGGCAGCGACCTGGTAGACCTCGCAGTCCCAGGCGTGATTGGCCCGCTTCTTCCTGATCCACTTCGTCGTCGGCTGCTTCGTTTTAGGATGAATGAACTCCTGGCGCTCCTCGCTGTCGATCTGAGAAATCCAGTCGTCGCCGATGTCCTCGGGGACCTGCCATCTCGCCCCTTCGCCGGATCGGAGCCTGGCGAGAATGTCCTTCAGCGGGTCAACCGCCAGGTGGACCAGGGGAATGCGGCGACCGCCCGAGGGAGCCTGGACGCTCTTGACCGTCGACATCAGTCGCTCCACTGCCCGGCCGCCGGCTGCCGCGTGCCGGAAGGATCGCACGCCGTCGCCCTTGATAGCTATCCAGCCGAATCGGCGACAGATGTCATAGATTCTGCCAGCCTCGAATCCGCTGTCGATGTAAGTGTGCTGAGGTTGCACGCCTCGCTCGATGCAGATCCGCTTCACCATCTCCTCGGTATTCACCCGGGAATAGTAGATGCCAACCGAGGATCCGTCGCCTCGCCAGCATCTTATACCTAGCCAGTAGTGGGCACGACCGACATCAATGGTGGCTATTTTTAGCACCTCGCCGTCAATCTTCTGGCCTTCCGCGAAGTCGGTCACGCTCGCCCCTTCTTCGAGAAAATCGAGGTCGGGACGGTCGAAGGCGAAGGAGTCATTCCAGGGCTTCGCGAGTTGCTTCTGATTAAATTGCTGGAGAGGGACGCTCATGCCGACCTTCATCGACTCCAGCGCAACAAGCCATTCCAGCACGACATCACTCCACGGCGCCCGCCAGAGCGCGAAAGCGTTCAGATGGAAGGAGACGTGACCGGGGAGAATGGCTTCGCGAGTCGTCACGTACCTCGAGGAATCAGAAAGCGAGCGCCGGGTCCTGGCGTTATCCTTGAAGAGTCGACCGCATTCCTTGTTGGCGCACTCGTATTTCATCCCCAGCGCCCGCTCGGCGCTCGTCCCCTCTTCGGGGATGACGACCTGTTCGAGAGTGTAAGGCTGGACGGTCCCACATTTCGGACAGGCAAACGACCATTCACGTTGCTCGCCCTGGTGATGCAGAAGCGTGAAGTCGTCCCCGATGATCTCGTCGCCCTCGGATAGCTCGACGAACCCCGGCTGACTGACGAGGACCGCTCGACCGTTCCACCTCTTGTGCAGGCGCATGAGCAGGTCGCGAAGGAGTCCTTTCTTGTAGAGCCAGCACTCGTCAGCGATTGCCCAGCGAATGCTCTTCGACTGAAGGCCCGAGATGTTCGCGCCGGTCAGGTGAATCGGAGAGCGAGGAATGATCAATTCCATTTTGCGCCACTTCCCCCGGGCGCTCGGCAGGCGGGCCTTGAGTGGTTTGCACGCGGCGAGGGTCGGCCAGAGCCCCGTCTCGGCCCAGTCTCGAACGTCCTCATTCGTCTGCCCGCTTATGAGCATTGGCCCCGGATCACCGTCGAGGATGTTGCAGGTCATCGCCTCGATCAGGGTGCTCTTCCCCGACCCGACCGGCGTCATGATGGAAATCACCTTGTTGTCGTCGTCCCTGATCTCCCGCATAGGCTCGGTCCACCAGGGCGTGAACTCGCGCCGGTAGGTGCTCGCGTCAGTCGAGCGGAAGAGCCTCACATTGCGCTCGCACCATTCCGCCGGTTCCAGCGTCGTACGCTTCTGGATCGCGTTCCGGTAAAAACTGGCAAGGTCTATCATTTCTGCTTCGCTGCCACTTTCGCCAGGTCGCCCCGCGCCTGCCTCGCGACTTCGGCCTTCACCGTTTTCCATGCGTCGCTCCGAGCGTCCGACCGAATCTCCTTCCATTCGTCGACGAGGCTTTCGATCTCCTTCTTGATCTTGGAGGCTGTCAGGCCCGCGAGCCGTGACGGTAATTCGGAAATCAAGGCCGCGTCGAATTGGTCGTCGATTCCCGCAACTTCGGCAAGCGCGACCTCCAGCATCCCTCTCGGAAGAAGTTCCATGAGAGCGACGTTCATGCTCAGCGCGACCTTCTCGCGTTCGGTATCAATCCGCTTGATCTCAGCCCGCTTCTTCCGGTCAGCCAGTGACGCGCCCGCCAGCTTCTTGTTGTCCTGCCAGCCCCGATAGGTTGAGACCGAGACGCCAGCTTCGGCGGCGAGTTCGGGGATAGTCTTGCCCGATGCGTCCTTAGTCGGTCGACCTCGTCCTCGATGTGCGTTGTTCATCGAACCATTAAAAGCCTTCCCAAGGTTTTAAAGGTTTTACATTTTTTTCCCGCTGTGATGCGAACC
>Ga0080013_1005952_pt1 | contig 11080 bp, 7 predicted proteins | sample ETNvirenome_6_85_FD_69236 | JGI IMG/M metagenome (GOLD analysis project Ga0080013, IMG submission 69236) | Marine viral communities from the Pacific Ocean - ETNP_6_85 (SPADES assembly) (version 2) | ecosystem: Environmental > Aquatic > Marine > Oceanic | place: Pacific Ocean | collected 2013-06-19
AGGAGTTAAAAAGAATTAAAAATATATTCGATTGGAGAAACTATCCGGAAAGCAGTAAAGAAAAATGGTACGATTATATAGACGAAGAGTTTAAAAGAAGGGAAGAAGGATTCTGGTTTATGAATAATGGTAAACCAACCTGGATAACAGGTACGCAGTACATGTACTTACAATGGAGCAAGATTGATGTAGGTGCTCCAGATTTTAGAGAGGCAAACAGATTGTTTTATATATTCTGGGAAGCTTGTAAAGCAGATAAAAGATGTTACGGAATGTGCTACCTTAAAAATAGACGTTCTGGATTTTCTTTCATGTCATCAGCAGAAACGGTTAACTTAGCTACTCTTGCGAGTGATAGCAGATATGGTATATTATCTAAAACTGGTGCAGATGCAAAGAAGATGTTTACGGACAAAGTGGTTCCTATATCAATTAATTATCCTTTCTTTTTTAAACCTATCCAAGACGGTATGGATCGTCCTAAATCTGAACTTGCTTATAGAGTGCCTGCTAGTAAGTTTACAAGAAAAAAGATGTCAGCTACAGATGGTATGGAGGAAATGGAGGGCTTAGATACAACGATTGATTGGAAGAACACTGGAGACAATAGTTATGATGGTGAGAAACTAGCATTGCTAGTACATGATGAATCTGGTAAGTGGGAGAGACCCGATAATATTTTAAATAACTGGAGAGTTACAAAAACATGCTTACGATTAGGTAGTAGAATTATTGGTAAATGTATGATGGGCTCAACTTCAAATGCTTTAGATAAAGGTGGAGAGAATTTTAAAAAACTATACAATGCCTCAGATGTCACAAAAAGAAATAGAAATGGTCAGACAAAGTCTGGTCTATACTCTCTTTTTATCCCAATGGAATGGAACTATGAAGGCTTTATTGACGAGCATGGAGTTCCAGTCTTTAATACTCCTGATATCGATAGATTCGCACCAGACGGTGAATTAATAGACGTAGGTGTAATAGATAATTGGCAAAACGAGGTTGATGGTTTGAAGGGAGACCACGACGCTTTAAATGAGTTTTATCGCCAATTTCCAAGAACGACAGAACACGCGTTTAGAGATGAGAGTAAAAATAGTATATTCAATCTTGTTAAAATATACGAGCAAATAGATTATAACGAAGAGATGTCTAGAACCTTAGGAGTTACAACTGGTAATTTTCAATGGGTGAATGGAATTAAGGATTCTCAAGTTATATTTTACCCAGATCCAAAAGGAAGGTTTAAGGTTAGTTGGGTTCCACCGGTACATTTGCAAAATAAAATAGTATTAAAAAACGGTATTAAGTATCCTGGCAACGAACATATGGGTGCTTTTGGTTGTGATAGTTATGATATATCGGGAACGGTAGATGGAAAAGGATCTAAAGGAGCATTACACGGCTTAACTAAATTTAGTATGGAAGACGCTCCTGCGAATAGTTTCTTTTTAGAGTACTTATCAAGACCGCCAACTGCTGAGATGTTTTTTGAAGATATGTTGATGGCAATAGTTTTTTATGGCATGCCAATATTAGCGGAGAATAATAAACCCAGATTATTATATTATTTAAGAAGAAGAGGGTACAGGGGGTTTAGCATGAATAGACCTGATAAAATATGGAACAAGTTATCTGTAGCGGAAAAAGAGGTTGGCGGAATACCTAATTCCTCAGAAGACATTAAACAAGCTCACGCGGCAGCAATTGAGATGTACATACAAAGCCACGTTGGATTGCAACAAGATGGGAGTATTGGAAACCTATATTTCAATGAATTGTTAAACGATTGGAGTAGGTTCGATATAAACAAAAGAACAAAGTTTGATGCATCTATAAGTTCTGGTTTAGCTATAATGGCAAATAACAGACATTTATACGCTCCGAACGCAAAGGTTGAAAAACCGAAGTTAAATATACATATCTCTAAATATGCAAATAGAGGTAACGTGTCAAAAATAATAGAAAAATAAAATATGGCAATATATACAAACCGTCAATTTCCTAGTCAAGTAGTAAGCGATGTTGAAAAAACTAGCTACGAGTATGGTTTAAAAGTTGGAAAAGCTATTGAAGCAGAGTGGTTTGACGGTGCTTCTAGTAGATGGTCTAGTAATAATAACAATTTTCACAATTTAAGACTGTACGCCAGAGGCGAGCAATCTATCCAAAAATATAAGGATGAGTTATCTATAAACGGTGATTTGTCCTATTTAAATTTAGACTGGAAACCAGTCCCAATTATACCTAAGTTTGTAGATATTTTAGTAAACGGAATGACACAGAGAAACTATGATATAAAAGCATATTCTCAAGATCCATTCGGCGTTCGTAAGAGAACTAAATACATGGAGGCTATACTAAGAGATATGCGTAGTAAGGAGTTGAATGACTATGCTAAACAGGCTTTTGGCGTTAATTTATATAGTAGTGATCCAAAAGATCTTCCAGAGACAGAAGAAGAACTAAAATTACACATGCAGCTCACATACAAGCAGGGTATTGAGCTAGCGGAGGAACAAGCGTTAAACACTTTGTTTGAGGGTAATAACTATGACTTGATAAGAAAACGTTATTACTATGATTTAGCTACTATTGGTATTGGTGCTGTTAAAACTTCTTTTAACACATCTGAAGGGGTTGTTATAGATTACGTAGATCCTGTTAATTTAGTATACTCTCACACTGATTCCCCTTATTTTGATGATATATATTATGTTGGTGAAGTTAAAACTATTCCTATAAACGAATTAGTTAAGCAATTTCCATTTTTAGAACAGGAAGATCTTGAGGAGATATTGAGTAAAAAAACTTTAAAGAGAAATAATTACAATACTAGACAAGAAGAAGATAACAACGCTGTTCAAGTATTATATTTTAACTATAAAACTTACATGAACGAGGTTTACAAAGTTAAAGAAACTGGTAGCGGTGCAGAAAAGACAATAGAAAAAAATGATCAATTCAACCCACCAGAAGGAATGGAAGGTGGATACAGTAAAGTGGCTAGATCTATAGAGTGCTTGTATGACGGGGCTATGATTCTTGGGACCGATAAATTACTAAAATGGGAGATGGCTAAAAACATGGTGCGATCTAAGAGCGATTACACTAAGGTTAAAATGAATTACTCTATTGTAGCACCAAGAATGTATGAAGGACGTATAGAATCGCTTGTAAGCAGAATAACTGGTTTCGCTGATATGATACAGTTAACTCATTTAAAGTTGCAACAAGTGTTATCTAGAATGGTTCCTGATGGTGTTTATTTAGATGCTGATGGTTTGGCTGAAATTGATCTTGGTAATGGAACAAATTACAATCCACAAGAGGCGTTGAACATGTACTTCCAAACAGGTTCTGTGATTGGGAGAAGTTTTACTTCTGAAGGAGATCAAAACCCAGGTAAAATACCAATTCAAGAAATACATGGCGGGCAGGGCGCTGGTAATAAAATGCAAGCTCTAATCGGTAATTATAATTATTACCTACAAATGATAAGAGATACCACCGGTTTAAATGAAGCTAGAGATGGAAGTGTTCCAGATAAATATTCTTTAGTTGGCGTGCAAAAATTAGCGGCTGCAAATTCAAACGTAGCGACAAGACATATATTACAAAGCGGATTATTTTTAACAGCAGAGGTTGCGGAGTGTTTGTCGCTTAGAATATCTGACATATTAGAATATTCTCCTACTGCAAATGCTTTTAAACAAAGTATTGGCGTGCATAACGTGGCAACCTTAAAAGAGATAAGTGATTTGTATTTATATGATTTCGGGATATTCATAGAGTTGGCTCCAGACGAAGAGGAACAACAATTACTTGAAAATAATATTCAAGTGGCACTACAACAAGGTTCTGTTGACCTTGAAGATGCAATTGATATAAGGGAGATTAAAAGCATAAAACTCGCTAACCAAGTGTTGAAGATTAGAAGAAAGAAAAAGATAGCGCGAGATCAACAAATACAACAAGAGAATATTCAAGCTCAAGCCCAAGCGAATGCACAGCAGCAACAAGCAGCTGCACAAGCTGAAGTTCAAAAACAACAAGCTTTAACTCAAAGTCAAATCCAATTAGAGCAAGCAAAATCCCAAATGAAAACTCAAGCTATATCACACGAAGGTGAAGTGAAAAAACAGTTAATGGAACTAGAGTTCCAATATAACATGCAGTTAAAGAGTCAAGAGGTTCAAAGCGTACGGGGAAGAGATAGTGAAAAGGAAGACAGAAAAGACGAAAGAACAAAAATACAAGCAACTCAACAGTCTGAGTTGATTGATCAAAGAAACAATCAAAAACCACCTAAAAACTTTGAGTCTACAGGTAATGATACATTAGGAGGATTTGGTTTAGGTATTTAAAAAATTATTAACTATTATTATATTATATTATGGCAGAAGAACAAAAAGAAGAGCCAGTCGTGGATAACGAAACTGGGTCACTAAAAGTAAAAGAAAAACAAGAAGTACAACCTACGGGCAATGAAACTAAAGGTAATGTTACTAAGGTTAAAGAAAAAATGACAAAGAAACCTGCGGTTGAAGAGCAGTCTATAACTAAAGTTAGTTTAGATAAACCAACGAACGTAGAAGAAAATGTTACTCAAGAGCCTACACCTCAGCAAGTAGAAAGTGTAGAACCAACTAAAGAAGAAGCACCTGCTTTGGAGGAAGTAACTAATGAAGACAAAACAGAAGAGATAGTAGAGACTGTTAAAGAAGTAGTAAAAGAGTCTATAGAGAAAGGAGAACCACTTCCAGATGGAATCCAAAAACTAGTTAGTTTTATGGATGAAACTGGTGGTGATATTAATGATTACGTAAAGCTTAATCAAGATTATTCCGAGTTAGACAATCAAGATCTATTACGTGAATACTATACTCAGTCAAAACCTCATTTAAATAGTGATGAAATTAACTTCCTAATGGAAGATCAATTTTCTTATGATGAAGATTTAGATGATGAAAAAGAAATTAAAAGAAAAAAATTAGCGTTAAAAGAGCAAGTTGCCAACGCTAAAACTCAATTGGAAGAGAACAAATCCAAATACTATGAAGATATCAAAAACGGTTCAAAGCTTACGAGTGAGCAACAGGAAGCTATTGATTTCTTTAATAGGTACAACAAGGAGGAAGCAAAAAACAAGCAGGGCGCAGAAGAGCGTATTTCTATTTTTAAAGAAAAAACTAACAATGTTTTTAACGACAATTTCAAAGGTTTTGAATACAACGTCGGTGATAAAAAATATAGATACAATGTTCAGGATGCTGAAAAAATTGTGGAGGACCAAAGTAGCATAAGTAATTTTATCGGAAAGTTTCTAGATGAAAACAATACTATGCAAGATGCTGAGGGTTATCATAAATCACTTTTCACAGCAAATAATGCCGATGCAATCGCTAAACATTTTTACGAACAAGGAAAATCAGACGCTATTAAACAAAGTGTTGAAAAGGGGAAAAACATTAGTATGGAACCCAGACAAGCACACGGTGAGGTACAGGCTGGTGGAATTAAAGTAAGAGTGTTAGGTGATAATACCGCTGATTTCAAGTTTAAAATTAAAAACAAAAACAAATAACAAATTAAAATTTAAAAATTATGGCAATTACTGCAGGAAATAATTTGAATAGTGTTCCAGCTTCAGTGCAACAAACACTATCTACAAATTATTTAGATCTTGCGTCTACAGCAAATCAAGGCTGGGCGCAACAATATTTACCAGATCTAATGGAGAAAGAAGCGGAGGTATTTGGTCCTAGGACTATATCTGGTTTTCTTTCACAAGTTGGAGCTGAAGAGGCAATGCAAGCTGATCAAGTTGTATGGTCTGAACAATCAAGATTACACTTATCTTACACGGGTACGATAGATTTAAACGGTGACACAAACGGTACGTTTGCTGTTGTCGCTGATATCGATGGAGACACAACGGTAGGTACTACAACGAGTAGAGTTCACGGTATTAGAGTTAATGACATGGTACTTTTAGCTACTGCTGGAAAAGTTTCTAAATGTTTAGTAGTAGAAACTCCAAACTCAAATGTTGTTTCACTTGAGTCTTATGGTGAGGCTGTTTTAACAACTCACTCTGAAACTGCTAGTGCAGCTACTTTATTAGTTATAGGTTCTGAGTACGGTAAAGGAGCGGCTTACGCTGACGAAACTGGTACTTGGAAAACTGATTCAAGAGGTGCTAACGAACCTACTTTCAAGTCGTTCCACAACAAGCCAATCATTATGAAAGATTACTACGAGATATCAGGTTCTGATGTTTCTAGAGTTGGTTGGGTTGAAGTTGCTTCTGAAGGTGGTCAGTCAGGTTACCTATGGTACCTAAAAGCTGAAGCTGATACAAGAGCTCGTTTTAACGATTACTTAGAAATGACTATGCTTGAAGCTGAGAAAACTGCCGCTGCATCTATCATTGGTTTTGGTGAGAACAGTCAAGTTAGAGGTGCTGCTGATGCTGGTTTAAACGGTGCTGGTACTGAAGGTTTATTTGCAGCTATCGAAGATAGAGGTAATATCACTTCTGGTGTTACTGGTGTTAATGCTGCTACTGATTTAGCTGAGTTCGACGCTATTTTAGCTGAGTTTGACAAGCAAGGTGCTATTGAAGAAAACATGATGTTTGTAAACAGAGCTACTTCGTTAGCAATGGATGACATGTTAGCTTCTATGAATTCTTACGGAGCTGGTGGTACTTCTTACGGGGTATTTAACAACTCAGAGGATATGGCATTGAACTTAGGATTCTCTGGTTTCAGAAGAGGTTCTTATGACTTCTATAAGTCTGACATGAGATACTTAAACGATAAAGCTACAAGAGGTGGTATCAATACTGCTTACGCTGCTGGTGCTCTTAGAGGGGTTATGGTTCCAGCTGGTACATCTACTGTTTATGACCAAATGTTAGGTAAAAACTTAAAGAGACCATTCTTACACGTTCGTTACAGAGCTTCACAAACTGACGATAGAAGAATGAAAACTTGGGTTACTGGTTCTGTTGGAGCTGCTACGTCTGCTTTAGATGCAATGCAAATCCACATGTTATCAGAAAGATGTTTAGTTACACAAGGTGCTAACAATTTCATGTTAATGAAATAAGCATTTATTATATTAAAGAGACTGGGATTAATTTCCCAGTCCCTTTTATTTTATTAATTTTATTATATATTATATTATGGCAAAGAAAACAAAGAAAGTTGAGGTGGAAGAACCTCAAATTGAAGAAACAATGGAAGAAACAGTTACAGAATTTTTTGAAGAACCTGTGGTTGAAGAACCAAAAACAAGGGAAAGATTAAAACCTTCTGGTGAATGGGAGATAAAAGATAGATTGTATCTTTTAAAGGGAAGAAGCAAACCTATATCCCGTATGATTAAATCTGCCGATATCTACTACTTCGACGAAGAAAAAGGGTACGAAAGAGAATTAAAATACACAAAAAACCAAAGAACAACTTTTGTTGATGAAATGAAAGGTGATCAAAGATTAGAACATATAATCTTTAGAAATGGAAACCTGTTTGTACCAAAAGAAAAAACAGTATTACAGAAACTATTAAGTTTATACCACCCACACAAAGACAATTTATTTTACGAATACAAGCCAGCGGCAATAGCGGCAGAAGAAATAGATGTATTAGAAATGCAAGTTGATGCGTTAACAGCAGCTAAAAACGTCGATATTGATATGGCTGAAGCTATTATGCGTGTTGAAGTTGGTTCTAAGGTGTCAGGATTGAGTTCTAAGGAGCTTAGAAGAGATTTACTTATATTTGCTCGTAACAACCCTAAACTCTTCTTAGAGTTAGCGGATGATGAGAATGTAATGCTAAGAAACTTTGGTATCAAAGCTGTTGAAGAAGGTATACTAAGGTTGTCTTCTGATCAAAGAAACTTCTTATGGGGTTCTAACGGAAGAAAGTTAATGGTTATACCATTTGACGAACACCCATACACCGCGTTAGCGCATTGGTTTAAGACTGATGAAGGTATGGAAATTTACTCTAATATAGAGAAAAGATTAAATCAATAACAAAATAATATGGTTGCCCTTCGGGGTGACCATTTATTAAAATTTAATTTTATGACAAAGAAATCAAAAGGGTTAGGAGACTCAATAGAAAAAATTACAAAAGCAACGGGAATAAAAAAAGTTGTAGATACAGTCAGCAAGGTTGTCAAGAAGGATTGTGGATGTGGACAAAGAAAAGATACTTTGAATAGATTATTCCCTTATAATAAATAAAAGAAATTATGGTAAGAGTAGATGATGTTTATCAAAAAGTTTTAGCGTTAGCTAATAAAGAACAAAGAGGTTATATAACACCTCAAGATTTTAATCTATTTGCTAACCAAGCACAAATGGAAATATTTGAACAATATTTCTACGACACAAATATTGCTAGAAAAAGCCAAGGCAACGACACGGTTTATGCGGATGTAGATGATATGTTGGAGGAGAAACTTCAAATCTTTGAAAGCGTAGATACAGCTACTTCAATACCCGCTATCGGTAGTTACTATCCTAATATGCCTGACTGGATGTATAGGGTTCATGAGCTACGCGTTGGAGCACAAAAAGCCGAGATGTTAAACACAAAAGACTTCAACAACTGCCAGTCTAGCGGTCCTTTGTTAAGACCTACTGATGCTCGACCAGTGGCAAACATTAGGAACAGTGAGATAAGCGTGATCGGTGGCAATAACACGGCTGTTCTTCCTACGGAAATTTACTATTTTAGAGTTCCCACTAGAGTCAATTGGACTTACGTTGTTATAAACAAGAATGCAATGTATGATGCTAATCCCTCCACCCAACAATTTGAACTCCATCCATCAGAAGAAAATCAACTTGTAAATAAAATATTGATGTTAGCTGGATTAGCCAACCAACAACCAGATATAATGAAAGCTGGTCAAGGAATGGATATGGCAACAAAACAACAACAACCTAAAATATAATAAATGGCACTACTAGATAACCAATCTCCCAACCAATATTATACTGACACTAGTCTATATGGTGAATACCAGTTTGTTTCACTAGCTGATATTATAACTCAATTTATGTTTGTATACGTTGGAGAAGATAAAATCATATCAAAAGCCAGTAGAACAGATGTAGCTTTCCACGCTCAAAGAGGTTTAGCTGAAATGTCATTTGACACCTTTAAGTCTACTAAGGCTCTAGAGATAACTGTTCCAGCAACACTACAAATGACGTTACCTCAAGATTATGTTGGTTACGTTAAAGTTAGTTGGGTTGATAGCGCTGGGATCAAGCATATTATATACCCAGCTAGTAAGACGTCAAATCCCACAAAACCAACACAAGCTTCTGATGGTTCATATACTTTCAACAGTGCCGATGGTAGCATGTTGACTGATTCTGAGTCTACAACTTGGGCAAGTTATAAATCTGGAACACCATCTGAAAACCAAAACGACTATCAAGATGATGTATACTGGCCGTTAGACGGAGAAAGATATGGGTTAGACCCTCAACATGCTCAAGCTAATGGTTCTTTTTATATAGATGAAAACGCAGGAAAAATTCACTTTAGTTCTAATATCTCAGGAAAAACTGTGATCTTAGATTATATAAGTGATAGCCTAGGAACTGAAGACGAAATGAAGGTTCACAAGTTCGCTGAAGAGGCAATGTATAAATGGATTTCTTGTGCTATTTTATCAGGAAAATCTAATATACCCGAATATCAGGTGAACAGATTTAAAAAAGAAAAATTTGCAGCTGTTAGAACTGCAAAACTAAGATTATCTAATTTAAAATTAGAAGAATTAACTCAAATACTTAGAGGTAAATCTAAGCAAATAAAACACTAGTACATGCCAGAGATCAAGCATAATTTTACCGGTGGTAAAATGAACAAGGATGTCGATCAAAGACTTGTTCCAAAAGGAGAATATAGAGATGCAATGAACATACAGGTTTCAACTTCAGAAGGATCTGACGTTGGTACTGTACAAAATATATTGGGTAATTCTGCTGTTGTGAATGACTTAGATCTTGCCCCAAACTCTAAATGTGTTGGTGCGGTTGCGGACGAAAAAAACGATGCTCTTTATTGGTTTGTAAAAGAGCCATTATCCTCGTATAACATAACAATAGCGGAATCAAGAGATATAATATTTGAGTTAAAAAATGGAAATGTAAAACACGTTTTTGTTGATAAAAAACAGATCAGCATAGGGGTTGCTGGTTTGCACATCCCATCCTCAGGAGATATAGTTATGAGCTCGCAAATAGGTTTTGACGCTATAAATGTTGGAGATACTTTTCAATTATGGGCTTACGGAAACAATCTAAGTGGTAGTGAGTTTTATACGGTGTTAAGTAAAGATCCGGCGACCTTGAAGATAAACATCGGCGACTATACTAACGTTAGTTGGGCAAACTATCAACCTAGCGGATCTGGCGAACTTCAAATAGTTCCGTTTGGAACAGGTGGTGTTTTAAAGTTTCCAGAAAACATTATCACCGGTATAAACATCATAGACGACTTGCTTTTTTGGACAGATAATTATTCTGAACCTAAAAAAATAAATATACCACGATGTATAGAGGGTACTGACGTGCGTGGGATGAGTCAAACAAGATTAATTAACGAAGCACAAGGTTTTGATATAAACTCTAATGTACTTTTAAAAGAGGAACATATTACTGTTATTAAAAAATCTCCTACAACCGCTCCTACTATAGAGCTAATTACCGAGCGTGATCCAGATAAAACATACACTGGTGTAATGCGAATTACAACTGATCCAGGTGATCTTGTAGAAGATGAAAATAATTATCACAACGTATCTTCAATGTGGGTTGCTTCGGATAATGATACTAATCACCTACACGATTTTTCTACTTTAGGTGTTGGTAGTAGATTTAGCACAAATATAGAGACTGATATAAATGGCGAGAGCGGGTTTACGCTAGATTGGGCCTATGGAGATACGGTATTTTTAAAAGAATTTGATAGTGAAACTGGTAATCCACCTAAAACTCCTATAACAGATTATACTATTAAAGCTAAAGTTAGGAGTA
>Ga0080013_1005955_pt1 | contig 11073 bp, 10 predicted proteins | sample ETNvirenome_6_85_FD_69236 | JGI IMG/M metagenome (GOLD analysis project Ga0080013, IMG submission 69236) | Marine viral communities from the Pacific Ocean - ETNP_6_85 (SPADES assembly) (version 2) | ecosystem: Environmental > Aquatic > Marine > Oceanic | place: Pacific Ocean | collected 2013-06-19
ACCAATGACACTGGATGATGTAAATAAAGGTAGCTATAAAATGGGTGGTCTAGATACTATTGGCAAAAAAGCTTACAATGAATTAGCAGGTAAAGGTATGTTGTTTGAAGGTCCTTCAGGAATAAAAACTTTAACAGGTAAAAACTTTGGAGCTAAAGGATACTTTGAAGGGCAAGCAGAATTAGCAAAAGAATTTGGCTTTGACCAAATGAGTGATGACGAAATTTCAGATTATATTGAAAATTTTTCAATAACAAATCCTAAAAAAACATTTACACTAAAACAAATGAAAGAAGCTTGGAAAGTTTCTAAGTATCAACATGAAAAAATGGTTGAAGAGAAATTAAAAGCAGACGCAGCAATAGAAGAAGCAGCAGCTAAATCTAGAAAAAAATCAGCAGAACTATATGATCCCGATGTACACGGAGCAACTAACTATGGATTAGGTGCTGATGGTCAGCAATCTTATGCTAACCCAGAGACTCCTGGAATTGGATGGAGTGCAACTGGTAGCGGTCCTGTAAGTAATAAAACAGGTAAAGGAAGACAAGATTGGGCTAGAGGCGGAATCTTAGGAGCATTTTAATGGCTAAAATTACAACTACTTTTCCTCAAGCCCCAGTTCAATATAACCAAGGTCAATTTAACGAACTGATTAGAGCTTTAGATTCAATAGTTCTTCAATTAAATAATACTTTTACTAATAATATACCTGAAGAAGAAGCAACAGCTATGTCTTGGTTTCTAGGAGGAGGGGGAGGCTCGGGAACTATTCCTGCTAGTCGTTTACCTAAATCTATAGCAGCTGATTGGGAAAGTAAATCTTCTGCTTTTGATGCAGATGGAGGCAAAGCTTATTTTGTAGATACTTCTGGAGGGGCTGTTACAGCGACTTTACCAGCGTCACCTTCTGCAGGAGATACAGTTAGATTTGCTGATGTAGGTTTTACATTTGATACAAACAACTTAACGGTGGGAAGAAATGGAAATTACATTCAAGCTTTGAATGCTGATTTAGTAGTAGCTACAGAAGGAGCCGCTTTTGCTTTAGTATACTCTGGATCTAGTAATCCAGGCTGGATATTAAAAGAAAAATAATGGCTAATAATTATAAAATAGTATCCCAAGTATTGAGTGATACTACTAAAACTACTGTAATAACTGCTCCTAGTAATGGGTCATGTATTGTAAAATCTATATTTGGAGCTAACACAGGAGCCAGTGATAAGGATGTGGATGTCTTTGTTTATAATAACTCTGATTCGGCTGAAACTACCCTTGTTTTAAACAAAACTGTAAGTGCCGGGTCCAGTAGTTCAGTTCATGGAGAACCCGTTGTATTGGAGTCTAATGACCTTTTAAAGCTACAATTATCAGGGTCAGGGTCTACTTGCAATTTTCAAATAAGTTATTTAGAAATAACGAGGTAAATAAATGTTGAATAAAGAGAAGAAAAACGGTAAAAGTGAGGTAGGATATATGATGTATAAGGGGCAGAAAATCCCAGTGTTAAAAGCTGTCTCTGAAGAAAAGATATCCAATTTACGAACAGGTCATGTCTATAAGGATATAGACGATTTTATGGCTGATGTCGCTGACCCTAACACTGCTACAACTAAAGATGATTTGCGTAAAGACCTAAAAATAAAGGTTGCGCCAATTAAAATAACAGGAATTACAAAAAATTAATTATGGGATTTTTTAGCAAAATAATCAGAAAAGTAACCAAGCCAATTAAAAAGGTAATTAAAAGTCCTTTAGGTAAAGCTGCAATCATAGGTGGCTTAGGTATGTATGGTATGGGCGCAGGTCCTTTCTCAGGAGCTAAGGGTGCTGGATTTCTTAAAAATTTTATGGGTGCCGGAAAAAGTAGTGGGATTTGGAATGCAATTAGAGGTGGAGCAAACAAATTTTTAAATCCTTTTAACACGGCTAACCCTTTGCTTTATAAAGATGGTGCATTTTCAGGCCAAAGAGCTTTACTAACAGGCGGAGCATTAGCAGCAGCATTACCTTTTATGATGGGTGGTGGTGAAGAGGAAGAAGAGATTGTAGATACATTCGAAAAAACACCTGGCACAATTACAGATATCGTATCACAGGCTAAAGCAAGAGCTCCGAGTTTAAGATTTTTACCACAGAACGCATACACACAATCAGGATTTTTTAACGCTGCTGGTGGTGGTATAGCTAGATTAGCTAACGGTGGTGGAGCAGGCGAACAACAAATGATGCAAATGCTAAAAGCAGAATACATGAAGTATAGACAGAACGGCGGAACAATGCCTTTCGAACAATTCGCACAATTAGTTATGCAACAGCAACAAGGTCAGACACAAATGGCAGCTGATGGTGGAAGAATAGGATACAATTTAGGTGGACCAACTGAAGAAGCAGAAGTTATTAATGAGGATACACAAGAAGTCGTATCTAATCCAGATCCTGCAGCAGAATTAAACATGTTGTCCATAGAGATTTTTGGCAAACCTTACGACCAATTAAACGACAGAGAACAAGAAGCATTAGAGAATTTTATAAGTCAAAACCCTGAAGAAGAAGTTATTGATACCGATGAAACGATGGTTGAAGATAGAGTTATGGCTAACTCTGGTGGTATGATGGACTATATGTCTAGCGCCAATCCTATGGCTAAATCATACATCATGGAAGACACTGACATCGTTGATATGTACAGACCGGGCGGCGAAAGACAAATGGCTGCTAATGGTGGTATGATGGATAAAAGAGGTCTAGTAGATGGGCCGGGTAAATATGGTGGTAAGACAAAGTCAGAGCAAGCATCAGGGAATATGGTTGAGATGACCAACTGGGATAACATGGGCCCATTATATGGAATGGGATGGTTGGGCGCTCTTGCGCCTTATTTAGCAATGATGAAAGATGGCGGTAGAGTACCAGCACAAGAAGGTGGGATCATGGATCTAGGTGGTATGGAAAAAGATTATAGACAAGAAGGCGGATTTGTGCCAATAGGTGGCGAAGAAAAAGCAGATGATGTTCCAGCCAGACTTTCCAAAAACGAATTCGTATTTACTGCAGACGCGGTTAGAAACGCGGGCGGTGGCGACATCGACGCGGGCGCGGAAGTCATGCAAAATGTTATGGACAATTTGGAAGCGGGTGGTCAAATTTCTGAAGAATCACAAGGCGGTAACCCGGCACAAGAAATGTTCGACAACGCACAACAACTAGAATCGAGGATAGCATAATGGCATTACCAAGTTATTTAGAAGATACAGCCAAGGATTACGCAAAGCAGTCGGTAGCTACATATTCAGCACCGATTGAAACAAGCACATTCACTGGCGGATTAGACGCACAAGGCAAAAGAGCTTCAGGAGCAATGATCACGGGTGCAAACCCATACGTTGCAGCAATGGATCCACTACAAACACAAGCTATGAATTTAGCAACTGCTGGTGTTGGATCTTATGCACCTTATTTACAAGCGGCTCAAACAAATGTAACGAATCAAGCAGGTCTAACAGGACCAAGCGCATACTCATCTTTTATGTCACCGTATCAACAACAAGTTATTGATACATCATTAGCTGACTTTGATTCATCAAGAGTTGGAAACAGACAAGCAATACAAGATCAAGCAGTAGCTTCTGGAAACTTTGGTGGTGGTAGAGAAGGAGCAATGTTAGGACAATACGATGCTGATACAACTCAAGGTAGAGCAGCATTACTAGCGCAATTACAACAAGGCGGATATAATCAAGCGACTCAATTAGCTCAACAAGCTTTTGCTAATCAAGGAACATTAGCACAAAATCAATTTGGTTTATCAAACTTTGGTAGAACAGGCTTAGGACAAGACATCGGCGCTCTTGGAAACCTAGGTGCTCTTAACCAACAACAAGCACAAGCTAATTTATTAGCTAACCAACAAGCAGCTAAGACAGCAGCTTACGAACCATACGGTAGATTAAATCAATACGGTCAAGGCTTAACAGGACTAGCAGGCGGTGTAGCATCAGCTTACGCTGAACCAGCACCAGTACAAAGTCCATTATCACAAGCCTTATCAACAGCATTAGGAGTAGGAGGAATCTACTCTAGAATGTACGGGAAGGTGTAGATCATGAGACCACTTAAAAGACCGATGTTCAGAACTGGAGGACCTATTGGAGAAGGTATCATGCATGGCATGAACGGACTTCAGAATGGTGGAACAGTTAGACATATGAATGGTCTAGCTAACGGTGGTATGCCCAATAATCAGGGACCAAGGAGAGCGGCCCTTGTAGGTAACCCAATTTATCCTGTAGGACCTGATGGTAGAACGGGACATAGTTGGCAGGCTGTAGTTGGAACCGGAATTTTAAACGCAGCAAAATATGCTAAACCTTTACTGAAACCAGGTACTTATAAAAATTTTTATGACGCTACTAAAAAAGGATTTCAAGCAGCAAGATATATGGACCCTAAAGCAAAGGGTTGGATGGGTAAGACAATGAGTTCAGTATTACCTTCAAAGAGATTTTGGAGTATGACAAGTCCTACAACTCCATTTGGTTTTAGAGCTGGAGCATTTATGAAACAAAACCCGCTTATGACTATTGGAGCTTTAGGACAGATTAAAAATACACCTGAAATAGCTGAAGGAATTTATAAGGGAGGTAAATGGGGATTACAAAAAGGAGTAAACTACCTTTTAGGAACAGAATTTGGAAAGGAAAAAACACCGATAGTAACACCTAAAAAAGGTGATGGTACAAGAGGAAGTTTATTTGGTGAGAAAGGCGCAACAAAAGTATTAAGTGCTGCAGAAAAAGAAGCAAAAGATAAAGAGAGATTAAATAAAATTTATAAATTACTTGGTGTAGACAGAGCTAAAAAGAACGCTGCATCTAAAGCATTGATTGATGTAAGTAGATACATTGATGAAGGTGGTAAAGATACTGTTTCTAAAAAGAACATAGGTTCTACAATTAGCAAAGCTATTGGCGCATTCGATAAGAGATTAGATAAAGTAGATCAATTAAAAGAAGCTGCAGGATTAATGATAGCTAAAAATTATCTTGAAGGCGGGGATAAAGCACAGGAGAGAGAATACAGACAAGTTATGATTGATGCTAAGAAAAAAGAAATGGATCCAGACTTTAAAGATTTAGTGGCAGTATATACAAAATCTAATATAGATGACCCTGTAGGCGCAGCCGCTACTAAAAAATTTGGTTCTTCTTATGGTGGACCATTAATGTCTACAAAAGAATTTAACAAACAAATGAAAGCTTTTGAAGGAGAACAATTAGAAGAACAAACTATTTTAGATATCGCTACCAACGCTATCACTCAGCTTGAAGCAGCATCAGAAGAACAAGCAAAAGTTCCTAACGGTTATTACAAAGTTGGGGAAAATATTGTTTTAGTAAAAGAAGGTAAAGCTGAATCTCTTGTGGGGTAATGAATGGCCCTAGACTTTACAAAATTTAATAAACAAGCAGAAAGTAATAACAAAGTAGGTGTATTCGAATCCATGTTAGCTGGTGTGGGCTCAGGTCTTATAGCCATACCAAAAGGTTTCTTTTCTTTAGGTGCAAGTCTTCTAGACTTAGGTGTGAACAGTGGTAAAGCCGCTCAAGTAGAAGCATGGTTTGATGATCTTACAGAATTGGATGAGAAAGCAGAAGCAACTGCTGCAGGAAAAATTACAGAAGCATTAGTTAACATAGGTATCCCTGGTGGTATCGCCTTTAAAGGTGCAAGTGGATTAGCAAAATCAGCTATGCTGGCATCTAAGAATGGTAAGTATGTAAAATTAAATAACCCTAAATTAGTTAAAGCTGCAGATCAGGCATTAGAACTTACTGCGAAAGGTAAAGGCAGACAATTTCTAGCAGGAGCCGTAGGTGGTGGTGTAGCAGAAGGTGTGTTTGTTGGAGACGTAGAGCAACTAGGATCCTTTGGTGATTTATTAGGAGGACCTACAGCCATTAATAGAGATGATGACAATGCTCTTACTGAAGTTTTAAACAGAGTTAAGTTTGGTACAGAAGGTGCTTTGTTCACAGGAATTATAGGTGGCACAGGAACCCTTATAAAAAAATTAACAAACAGAAATAAAAAATTAGATGTAGCTAATTCTAAATTAGATTATTGGATTGATAAAATAGCATCAGGGTTCAGGGCAAGAAGTGGTATGGCTCCAGAATTTTTTGATGAAAAAAGATTATTTACAGGAGAGAAAGCTGCGGATGCAAACATAGCTAGAAATATATCTAGAGATTTAGAATTAAACATTGATGCAATCTTTCCATGGATGAGAACCATAATGAATAAGAATACATTAGGTAAAGACAGAGATATATTTTTAAAAGAGATTAATGACCTCATGTTTTCCGGTACACCATCAATAGATCCTGTATCAGGGACAACCGTGTTTGGTAAAATGAGTGACAAACAGTTATTAAAAGTAGAAAATACTATTAGAAAATTCCAAACTAGTAAAGCACAAGGGGACCAAGTATTAAAAAATATCTACGAACAACTTGATGAGATTAGAACTAAATGGTCTGATATGTTTTCTAAGTTAGGTAGAACATTATCTAAAGAAGAACTGGTTGAATTTCAAACATTGTTTGGTGGTAAGTTTAAAGAATATCTAGGCACAACTTATGATATATTTCAAAACAAAAGCATCTTACCTTTTATGGGCTTTAAACCTGCAGCTCAACAGATAGAAGAAGCTAAGTCTGTTTTTATTCAGAGTGCTAAAGAAGCAGGAAAAGATCTTACCGATCTACAGGCAGAACAAGTCGTAGCCAGAGTATTAGACACAGCTAATTATCCAAGTGGATTTAGAATTGATAAACCCTCTGAAGCAATATTTAATGTACCTGAATTTTTTGTTAATAGAACCGTTTTAAAAGATTTAGCTACATATCGAGGGTCTTCTATTGCAAACATAAAAGACCTTAAACCTGAAGTTAAAGAAGTATTTAACAGACTATTAGGTAAAAATAAAAACCCTATGCAGTCTATACTAGCAGGGATGTCTAAGTTGTCTATGATAACACAAAGGAATATTTTTTTTAGAAATCTTTTAAAGAAATCAGATGAACTTAAAGCTGCAGATAAACAAGCTCTGTTTTATAAAACAGAAGAAGAGGCTGTAGTTGCTCTTGGAAAAGATATACAAAAGATACGTTTAGACCAGGGACAGAAATTAAATATAGGCACAAGTTCTGGAAGCATTAATCCTTTAGAGGGTATGTACACTACAAAAGCACAAGCAGAGGCTTTAGAAGGAGCCGCTTCTGGTATTAATAGTAAGAACAGTTTGGGTAAATTATATAACAGTTTAGTTTTATACCCTAAAGCAACATCACAAATTGCTAAAACCATTTTATCACCGGTAACACACCTTAGAAACTTTATAAGTGCAGGAGCTTTTGCTACAGCCAATGGAATTATACCGGATGGGGAAGCTATTAAACAAGCCTACCAAGCACTACAGACACCACTTAAAGGAACGCGATTGCAGAATGATTTGTATCAAAAACTTTTAAGGCTAGGTGTAGTAAACTCTAACGTAAGATTAGGAGATCTATCGAGACTTATGGAAGACGTTAACTTTGGTGCAACCATGACATCTGATAAAGGATTAAGATTATTAGCTAAACCATTAGCTAAATTAAAATCTATATCGCAAGACTTATATACGGCTGAGGATGACTTCTGGAAGATTGCATCATGGGCTATGGAATCAAAACGATTAGAAAAAGCATATCAAAATATCGGGGTTACAAGAGGCCAATTTTTTAAGAGAGCTGATGGTACAGAAGTTAGATTGACGCAAGACTTTTTAGAAAAAGAAGCAGCAGACATTGTTAAAAATAATATTCCTAACTACGATTTTGTTTCTGACTTTGTTAAATCATTAAGAGCATTACCCATTGGTAACTTCGTATCGTTCCCTGCAGAGATTGCAAGAACAGGAACCAACATTGTTAGAAGAGGCTTAAGAGAAATAAATGAAGAGATTATTGTGAACGGTAAAACATATAAACCTTTCCAATCTATAGGTTACACAAGACTATTTGGTTTTGGTGCAACAACAGTAGCCGTTCCTGCTGGAACAGCAGCTGCATTCTCAGCTATCTACGACATAACAGAAGAAGAAAGAGAAGCTATTAGAAGATTCGCTGCGCAATGGTCTAAGAACTCTACGCTTCTACCTATTAGAACAGAAGACGGCGGCTTTAAATATATAGATTTCAGTCATGCTAATGCTTACGATACATTAACAAGACCCATTCAAACTGTTATTAACGCTGTTGCTGATGGACGAACAGATCAAGATGGTATCATGGATGACTTTGCAAAAGGTTTGTTTACAGCAATGTCTGAATTCGGTCAGCCATTTATATCAGAATCTATTTGGACAGAGGCTGTGTTAGATATCATAGCTAGAGGTGGTAGAACTAGAGAAGGTTTCCAAGTATATAACCCAGAAGATACAGCTGGAGATAAGAACTATAAGATTTTTCAACACCTAGTTAAAGCCCAAATGCCTTTTTCTTACGACCAATTAAAAAGATTAGACAGATCAATCGAACCAGTCGGTGTGATTACTCGTGGTAAATACGATGAGTACGGTCAAGAGTTTGAATTTGGTGATGAGTTTCAAGGGCTGTTTGGTTTTAGGGCTGTTAAAGTAGATCCTGAAAGAACACTTAGATATAAAGTTGCAGACTTTCAAAGAGGTTCGAGGGATGCTAGATCATTATTTACTAGAGTAACACTTAAAGGCGGACCTGTTGAACCAAGAGAAGTTGTAGATGCTTACATCAATGCAAACAGAGCTTTGTTCAATGTTAAAAAAGATTTAAAACTAGACATGGATGCTGCAAGAACTTTAAACATAGGGTCAGCTGGTTTTAATTCTGCAACAGATAGAATTTCTAATGTAGAAAAAAACGCAATTGATAATAATGTATTCAGACCAATTAATATTTCTTTAGATGTAAGAAAAGCTTTTGCAGATAACGCTGCTAAAATTGGAGAAGCAGATCCTTTTGAAGAAGCAGCCTCTACTATAAATCAAATTCAACAGGAGCTTGCAGATATATCTTTAGAAGAACCGGAACTTCCTTTCATTGAAAATCCATTATTACCAGCTGCGACAGAAAACACCGTTACAGGTCCTAATACTTTAAATTTACCTAGTGTAGACCAACAAACTATGGCAGCATCAGGACAAATTAATAGTTTACAAGGCTTGTCAACAGCACAGAAGTTGGCTATTCTTTTTGGTAGGAGTTAATATGAAAAAAAATGCTTTACAAAAAATAGAAGATCATGAAAAACTATGCAGGATTATGCAAAAGCAAACTCATGACAAGATACACAAGATTGAAGCACAAATAAATAGATTAGAAAAAATTGTGTTAGTGTCTGCCGGTATGTTAATTATGGGCATGGCAAACATGATATTTATGCTATTAACAAAATGAAACTTACAGCTAACATAACTCTTGACGAGCTTACCAAAAGTCAAACGGCTGAACGTAAGGGTATTAATAACAATCCATCACCAGAGCAAATAGAAAATTTAAAAGCTCTTGCAGTAAATATATTACAACCTATCAGGTCTCACTTTGACAAACCATTAATTATATCTAGCGGATTCCGTTGTGCTCAGCTGTGTGTAGAAATTGGTAGCAGTGTAAATAGCCAACATGTGGCAGATGACGAAGCAGCCGCAGCAGACTTTGAGATACCTGGCGTAGATAACAGGGAACTTGCAAGATGGATTAGAGATAACCTAGAAGTAGACCAAGGTATATTAGAATTTTACAAAGACGGCGAACCTACATCGGGCTGGATACATTGCTCGTACTCTCGTAACAAAAACAGACAGCAATGGTTACGTGCACAAAGAGTTGACGGTAAAGTTACTTACACACCTTGGTTAGAGTAATTTTTTTTGCGCTAACAATTTTCAAGACTCCTAGATTTTCCTATTCTCTATCGTCGTGCCATCTATCATTAATTCTAGCAGCCATCCAACACGCAACTGGAATACATAGTATAAAAGTTATTTCTGCTGCTCGTAATACACTGACGTCCCACAATTTATAGACGATGTGATGAATCATTATCGGTGCGAACGCGCCAACACATAGCAAGATTGCCATTCTAATATAATAAGGATATTTCATATCCAATCTTTTAACTCTTCGCCCATGATTTGACTAGCGATATCTACCTTCTTACGTAAAGCAACCACTATTTTGTCATCTATAGTATCTTCTGCCATTATATCTATGTATGTCATAGGGCTTTCCTGGCCTATACGATCGATTCTAGCCTCAGACTGCTGTCTTTTCTCTAGATCATACCCGTTTGAGTAATATATCATTGTACTGGCCGCTGTGAGCGTTATACCATACCCTCCTGTAGCAGTTGTACCTACTAAGAATCTTACAGGACTTGTTTTATCTTGAAATTTTTCTATATTACCTTGTCTTTGATCCTGTGGTGTCAAGCCATAATATGTAACCACAGAATTATCCCCATGCTCTTTTTTTATAAGTTCTACTATTGTTTCTACATCGTACTGGTAATGTGCCCATATTACAACCTTACCGTGCACCTCGTCTAATAAGTCTGACAAATGATTTAGTCTGTTATTTTTTAAATCTTTAATAGTGCCGTCGTCTGCAGTAAAATGACCACAAGTAATTTGATGTAATCTCATAAGCTGTGTCATGACCGTAGCTGTTGTCATTAACTTACCTTGGAATTGTGCAAGAGCTAATTGTGACATCTGTTTGTAAGCATGCTCCTGTTCTTTTGTAAGTTTAACTGTTCTTTTCATAAATGTTTTTTTAGGTAGATCTAAACACTCGTCTTTTAAGACTCTGTAAGAGAAAGCTTTTAACATATCTGTAAGTTCTGGTAGATTTCTATAACCTACAACTATCTGCACAGACCTGCCACCAAAGTTTGCAGTTTTCATAATGGCGTATCTAGTTCTAAAAGTATAATAAGACGAATGACCTAATAATTCTGGAGCTAAAAACTCACATTGTTTGTATA
>Ga0080013_1005956_pt1 | contig 11071 bp, 26 predicted proteins | sample ETNvirenome_6_85_FD_69236 | JGI IMG/M metagenome (GOLD analysis project Ga0080013, IMG submission 69236) | Marine viral communities from the Pacific Ocean - ETNP_6_85 (SPADES assembly) (version 2) | ecosystem: Environmental > Aquatic > Marine > Oceanic | place: Pacific Ocean | collected 2013-06-19
ATGTTTGCCTGCGTAGTATGTTATTTTAAAGTTTTTATCTGTTATCATTATTTCTCGCTTTCTGTTATGGGACTATCCTATACTAAAATAGCCCCATTGTCAATACTTATTTTAATTTATTTTCCCCTCGCTTTCGTATTGCTTTCTAATCGCTATTTTCTGCTCTCTTGTCATGGTAGTATTCTTCATACCTTTAATCATACTAGCCAGATTAACTGGATTATAAATAGTTAAGCCAGTGGAATTACATCTAACAAGTTCGGCCTCGTCAATAGTTATTCCAAGTTCAGTCATTAACTCAATACCCTCACTTAAATACCTATAAGCTTTTAAACCAGTCTTCATAGCTTGTTTTTGTTTTTCAATACTATCTATCCATTTCTGGTGGCAAGTAATTACATTTTCTTTTGCAACTTTTAACATTTTAAATATTAAAAACTCCTCCTTACTACAAGCAATAGTTCTTGACCTACAATGTGATGTTCCAATAATATCTAAATAAAATTGACTATCAAACTCCCTTGTTATTCCAATTGAATTATCATCATCAGAATTATAATTAGAATATCTTGAATATCCTAGTGCCTTGTCATTGGCCTCAATGTGTTTAGTTTTATGTGGGTTATCATCTTTACCATTTTGCTGTGCAAGTATATCTGGATTGCAGTCTTTGGCTTTAAGTTCTTCTCTCTTATAAGCATAGGCAAATTGTTTTCCAGTATCATCACTATAATCACTATTGCCACAACTACCAAATAAACCAAAATCAAAATGTTCAGATACATTTCTATCATCTTCATCTTCATTTTCTTCTAGTTCATCTTTTGCATAAGAGAAATAAAAGCATTTATCTTTTGCTACAACATCTAAAGGTTGTCCATACTTTTGTTTTAAACTTTTGCAAGTTAAAACATCTTCTGTGGGATATGCCCTCATAACAACTTGCGTTGCAACATTAAAGGCGTGGGGATATAATTCCTCAACTTTTTCCCTTGCGTCAAAAAATGCCTCTCGCTCTTGCGTGTTTTCTGTTTCAGCATTATCAACATACCGATTTAAAATCTTATTTCTAAACTCGGTATTCATACGTATTTTACTCATGTGTTCTCACTTTCTTTTTAGTTTGCATATAACATTATCCTATACTATTTTAGGTATCTTGTCAAATCATTTTTAAAAGTCTTTACAACCTGTGGTTGTAACACACCTCTCTATATATCCCGACCTCCCACCCCTATTATATAGGATAATTTAGGATAAGTCAAGAACATTTTTGTCGCACAACTCAACTACAGGTAGAAAATATTTTTGTGCTTGCCTTAATTTTGCCATTATTATCCTATATACTCCTAATCATGAGCAATAAAATAAAAACAGAAATAAATCTTGATGATGGTTTTTTTGTAGTTGAACAAAGAAAATGGTATAATTCTCCAAAATCTTTTTCAATTTATAAAAATAAACTATATCCTGATTTAACTTCAGCTACAAGAGACCTATTGGCACTTGAACAACTAAATGATGATAAAAAAGAAGTTGTTTATTTTCTACAAGTTGCAAGTGGCAGGCCTCTAGAACTTACAGATGAAGTTAAAAGTAATGGTAAATCAGACGAGGAAGAAATACCATTTTAAATAAAATTTTCAGGGGGTTACTTGTTTAGATACCCCCTTTAAATAAGGGACAACTTCTGGTTGTAGCACGTCACACCGACACTAGTCCGTCTTCGTGTTATGAGCCAGAACTGATCCCTGATCCAATGCTGGAAGTACTCTGAGTTCGCGGTGTTGGATCTGGGATCAGATGTTGATCACTGCGGGATTTTAACCGCTATAGCTTAGGTCGCGATCACCGGGCGGTGATGGGAAAGTAAGGTTGCAAACTGAAATCCTCGCCTACGCAGGACGACAACTGATCCCTGATCCATTAGGTTGGCACACTTGTAATAAGTCGATCGATGCCCTGATGGATCTGGGATCAGCAACAGCGATGGGCTGGAGAGTATTCTAGAATACTAATCTTTAAAAAACTCCAGTGCTGGTCAGGTGATACAGCAATCCTGCTACAAAGTTAAATCTTTGGCTAAAATACTGGAAAGGCTTGAGGCGCAAGCTTCAAGCCACAAGCTTCAAGCTTGACAGTGACTGAAGGATAGTATAGGATAAATTTAGAAAGGAATAATATGAAAAAGAAAAAATGGACAAGCGAAGAGAACAAGCTAGCGTCAATGCTAGCGTGGGTATGTTGCCACGCTGATGAAGATTGCCCTAGCGAATATAGAACAAAACATTTTAGAGAACATCTAAAAGAAGCGGTGGACTATCTAGAAAATTCTGGGTGGTATGATTACAATAAACAAGCGGGGAGTAAATGAAAAGAATTAAGCACAATGACTTAACACACTATTTCTTGCGGCCGCACTCGGAGCTGCCGCGGGCGTACCTGGACAGCTGTGAAGAGTTTTTTAAATGGTTAAAAGATTGTAAGCGTACTGGGTTTAAAGCGCCAAGCAGCAAGCGGCAAGCTTCAAGCGTCAAGCAACAAGCTTCAAGCATTGAGCAGCTAGACCCAACAATTGATTGGAATAAATTAACAAAAGAATTGACAAATAAATAAGTATAGGATATTATGAGATTATGAAAACATCAGAAGCATTAAAACTTGTAGGCGGATTGTCTAAACCTTCAAAAATGCCTGGTTGGGCGTACGGTATACCAGCGAAGGAGTGCAAGACCGGCTCCAAGCTTAGACAAGTTAAAGACTCAGTCTGTTATAATTGTTATGCGCTTAAAGGCTGCTATGTATTTAAAGTTGTACAAGACGCTCAGTATCGAAGGCTCGAAGCAACGAAGAGTCCGCTTTGGGTTGGAGCTATGGCACTATTAATTAATTCAAAAAAATCTAAAGAATTCAGGTGGCACGACTCAGGCGACGTGCAGGACGAAGCCCACCTATTAAAAATTTTTGCTGTATGTAAATTGACTCCAGATGTTAAGCACTGGATGCCCACGCGGGAAGCGTGGGTCAAGCACTTTCTGCCGGAGTGTCCAGACAATTTAGTAATAAGATTCTCAATGCCGATGGTAGACCAGCCAGCAGCGGGAGGCTGGGACAATACAAGTACTGTAGTCACAGCCGGCCGGACTTGTCCAGCCCCTGATCAAAATAATGAGTGTAAAGACTGTCGCGCGTGTTGGAATAAAGATGTAAAAAATATTGCATATGGTAAACACTAAAAAACCAAAACAATTAGCGGATGGAGTGGGCTATGGTGATAGCTATGATGAATGGGATAAGGGTAGAGAGTTTTCAATAAATTTTGAAGGTGATATGCTAAAGTCTACTAGAGAAATTTTTGAAGGTAAAGACTGTATTGTGTCCCGGATCACGGACAAGCACGGCAATACCAGGATCTCTCAAATTGAATACCCATTAGCTTATGCCGATGATCCAGATATTATAGAACACGATAAAGAAATATTTGAAGCATTAGAAAAAATTAATAAAGATGCACGAATTTAAACACCCAAAATATTATAAAGAATTACGCAAGCGTAATAAACTGGATCAGGCAATTAGCGGTAAAAACTCGACGGAGTGTAAAACGCGTTCGCCTGGTCCGGGCCTCAAGCAACAAGCTTCAAGCAGCAAGCTCCGTTATACTCCAACTGGAATTTTATTAGGTGTAGATTTAGGCGACAAGCCTCAAGCTAAACCAGAACCTAGTTCAGGTTCTGAAGACTCAAGCGTCAAGCCAAAGACTCAAGCTTCCTGATGCAAGCCTCAAGCCCTGAGCAGCAAGCATCAAGCTTCAAGCCACAAGCATCAAGCTCCTTGATAACTTTTCCCTCATAAAGTTTTACAAGGTTAAGGCTGAGGGCCTTAACCATAATAAATGTATTGTCCGGATGTTTCACGTGGAAGGCAATTTGGTGTGGGGAAAAGGATATCTTGTTTCCTCTTGTTACTTTTAATTCAACTGTAAAAAAGTTGCTATGAGTATTATAACCCAATAGATCGGGAGTACCGAAAGCAGCACTATTTTCAAGCCTTGTCCAGCTAATTGATGTCGAATTTTTTTTAAGTTCATACCAAAGTTTACGTTCGGGTTTCACTACTACACCTCCTTAGATTGTCAACGAATAAGATCTAAATAAACAGACATGAAACAATTAGACTCACTTCATATCCACAAGATTAACTTTTGAATGTAAAAAACAATTTATAGTATAACGCGTACCTTTAGTAATAGGCTCAGTACCATGTATCCAAATAGGCTCAGCGGGAAAAAGCATAGCATCCCCAGTCTTAAAAGATTCTTTTATTTGGCCACCAAAGAATCTAAACTCGCCTCCCTCATAGTCTTCATTTAAATTTAAAGTACAAGATCCCCTTGTTCTCCCGTCTAAATCTGCATGATCTTTAATGTATTGTCCTTCTCGATATCTCAGTATTCTAATGTTGTGACTACCATTTAGAAAATGGTCATTAAAAATAGGACTTATTTTGTTAGACCTAATATACAAGACATAATTAGTCACCATTATATTAATATATTGTGTAGCAATTCTTAAGGCATAGAGAACATCTTCATTAGGATTCTTTGTGCGAGAAAGATTTAAACAACCATAGTTATCTTCCTCCATCATTGAAGTTTTATATTTATAACTTTTTTCAGTGGTAACTATTTCAGGGTATTTTTCAAAGATTTCTATTAATTGCTGGCAAACCTTTTTAGGAACTAAGCCATTAATTCTATATTTTAAGTCTGATATCTTATGGTCATAGGTCATAGTTTTTTAATAACGGACCCCATTTTCCATTTCTCTTTATCAATTTTTAATATAAGTCTATGAGACTCACGAGTCCCAATAATTTTATTTTCCATCAAATCCATTCCAACAATGTCGTAGAACTCTCCATTAGGGAGGACCACCTGAACGCGTGCGTTCTTAGAAACCTCACCCTTTAAAAATTTATCTAATGCCTGTCTTAATAACTTTCCGGTAAACATGGGTTGCAATATAATCTAAGTTGTATTATATTTCAAGTATGATTAAAAAGGAAAAATGGGACGGCAGATCTAGAATCCCCACCAAACAATACAAAGAAAATTACGATAAAATATTTAAAAAAGAAAAGACTCTATCTGAAATGTTAGCTGAGGGATTTGAAAAAGAGCAAAGAGATCAGGGTGCTGAATGGGCACAAGAGAAAAAGAATAATGGGACTACCTAAAAAACTTACAGACCAGCAAATGAGATTTGCCTACGAATTAATAACAAACGAAGGTAGGAAGACAGCGACTGAATGCGCCATCGATGCAGGCTTTAGTAAAGACTCTGCGAGACAATACGCCAGCAAATTACAAAATCCAAAACTCTATCCACTAGTAGTTAAGTACATTGGTGAACTTAGAGAAGAGTGGCAGAAGAAATATGAAGTCACGTTTGATAAACATATTGGTGAATTAGGAAAGATTAGACAAGAAGCTCTTAAGAAGGGAGCATGGTCTGCTGCAGTAAATGCTGAAGTTGCACGTGGCAAAGCAGCGGGTTTATACATAGAGCAAAAGATAATACGAACTGGAAAATTAGAAGACCTGACAACAGAAGAGCTAGAGTCAAGAATGAAACAGATAATTGATGACTATTCTCCGATCCTCGAAGGAGTAACAGTTGAAGAGCTGAAAGACAAAGTACAATCCAAAACAAATACACCACTTGATGCCCGTTTGCCAAAAAAGAGTGAGTCATCACACTAATATTCTCTCCATCTTTTTAATACATCCAATTGGAATTATATTTCTATCTGAAAATAACTCATCGCCTTCTTCGTAACTAGAAAAAGTCCAAACATATTTTTTATCTTTTTTATAAATATATGCATGGGTAACCATCACACTAGGTTTAAATTTATCAAACTCTTCCTTTGTAGCATGCCCGGCATCACCGGTAATGTCATCCCACGTGATCTGATAGAAAAAATATTTTTTCTGTTTAATCTGTACAAGTTTATATTTTGATTTCTTAGCTGTCATAAATATCCATAGGGGTTATATTACCTAAACAGGGTTTTAGCAAAAGCCTTTCTATACGCGCGCGCAGGGATTTTGTCACAGCGTGAAGCAGATTGTAGCACGATTGTAGCAAGCTTTTATTCAATAAAATCAATAGTTTAAGTCCATTGTCCCATTGTAACAACATTTTCTCTCTCACTTTTATTTTTTTTCCATTTTAGGTAAATCAGGTACTATGGATCCTGGTGCCTGAGGCTTGATTCTTCCATATTTACCCACTCTTTCAAGCCATTTGTACATAAATCCCTTAAATTCAGTGCCACTTGAAACATACCTCAAGACTTCGCCACCCTTAACGCTAATTAGAATCACTCCAGAATCTATAGCCGTGTGATAAACATAGTTGTGAGCCATCGCATACGCCGCACATTGAATAAAATAATCATCAATCCATTCTCTCTTTTTAAATTTGTTACTTTGTTTAAAATCTATAATAGACTCACGACCCTCGTAAATACCTACAACGTCGGAGGCGCCCGCATACAGTCCAGGGTAGTATAACGGCATCTCAAGTCCCCAAACCTCCTCTAAAGGCTTAAATAGCCCTCTATCGATGATGTTTTGGGCCATGATGCCTGCCTCTTTACCCAATTCAGTCATATCCATATGATTCTCTCCCTTAATATAACCTTCCAGTATTCTATGCATAATAGTACCTCTAGCGGCTGCATCATCACGCACCTTGTCTGCCTTCTTTTCGCCTAATTTTTGCCTCCATTCCGCCAACTTTGCTTCACTCTCAGCAGAACGTGTAGCGCCTAAAATAGTTGTAACGGAAGGCAACTTCTCATTGTTAATGTCATAGACCCGTCCATTTTCAGAATCGACTCTCTTAATAGTTTGATAATTAAATTTAGATTTCCCGTTCCATATTGGCATATTTATATTCCTCCAAGTTTACAATGTTATTTTTTTTTAATTTTTCTTTCGAGTAGTGGGCCATGATTTGATTTAGTTTTGGTAGTTTAACATGAACATATGGCCAAATTAAGCAGGCGACATAGTAAGCATCTCGGTGAGCACAACGCCACCTCCATTGTCTCTTTCGTCCCTTAGGAACTTTCCGTTCTCCAAAGGAGCCACATCCAGTAAACTCATGTACCCAGCGAATAATGGATTGATCCGTCATGGCAATCTCTAGTCTAATCTGCCAGATTTTATGAACAGGTTTTCCAGGGCGCTGGTGTCGTGTTTGGTTTAATTGTTTATAATAAACTGAGCCCTCCCCATCAAAGAGGCCGGCTAAGTAAGCTACGTCTGTTTCTCTAAGCATATCTTTTTATTTCCTACTTCTATTGTTTTAAATCCATACGTTGTTAAAGCATAAGCAATGATACTCATGTCGTATGCATGTAGATCATCAAATATAAATCGTGTACCAATTCTAGATCTTGGTGCAAAAAAGATAGCCTCCTCCATAACTTTTTCTGTAGTATGGGGTCCATCAAAGAATACTAAATCGTAGGTATTCATTATTTTTTTCTTGCCGTCTTTGTAGATTGGAACACCACGACCAAAGGCGTTAAAGTATTCCGTATCTTCTAGTTGAAACAAAGTAAAGTTTTCATGATATTTAAAATCACTAAAAAAGTTTTGCTTCATGGAATTAGGATATGTTGGAACTTGAGGGCTGCCATCTGGATTAACTAACCTATTGCCATCAAAGTCGGTCCAGAATATTTTTCTCCCCTTGTCATCAATGATGTCTTGTTTATCTAAATGTTTGTAGAGTAAATCACCGTAAGGATCGACACCTATATGAAAATGATTTTTGTCCTCCAGCATTTCCATAATAATATTACTACTGTAGCCTTCACGAACACCTATCTCTAAAGTAAGATAAAAGTCTCGAGGCTTTAATTCTTTGGTCCACTTGGCTAAATATTTATAATCGCCGCTGTCTCCTTTAATCATATATGGTTGCTACCTCTCTGGCCCAGAGAACTTGGTAGCCAACCATCCAGTGTTGGTCGCAGTGCTAACGTACAGAGGAAAGCGCGAAGCATAACTTGGACGCCTACTAACTGGTCATAAATTTTCATAGCAAACCATCCTTTCTAAGAGGGTTTAAAACTTGCTCTACGGTATTTTCTAAAGCTTTAATAGTTGCTTTTAAATCCTGTATTTCTTTTCCAGCTCTCCTGCAGGAGTTTTGCAGGATTGCTTTTTGTTTTTGTAGGTCTTCAACCTGTCTTTTCAGATCCATTGTCTTCCTCCTCTATCTCCCCTTGAGAGTTACATACTGTACACTGTGCATGTATCTCTTCTCGGGCTTCTTCGTAGGGAATTCTAATAAAACCATTCCCCTTACACGCTTCACATATTTTTTTCATTGCCTTGCCTTTCAAAAAAAGTCTGAGCCTTTTTTCTAATGTACTCATGATCGAAGCCGGCTAATGTACACACCATTTTAAAATCTCCATTAGGGTGTGTAAAATATTCTTTAGCGGAAATGGCAAAATGACCATGAGGAGACCCATATGTTTTATTTCTCCAATGTCTTCCTACAGCATCTTCTAGCGCAACAATTAAAACATTACGCCAAAGACTTCTTATAGGATCTTTTTTCTCTCCAAAGTGGTTAAGACTTTTTTGAGCTAGATTTAATTTTACCATTGTATTTCTTTGCTTTCTCATCAACTAACATTCTAATTACTTGCGCCCTACTTAATGTGATTCCTGGTGCAAGAATCTTGGTCAACTGATCTATTTTGTCATAGCAGGCGTGATCGACTGCAAGACTTTTATATTTACTTATGTCTGTCATTAGTATATCCTTTCTTTTGATATATAAACATATAGGATATTTATATCTTTTTACAAGAGGTGTCAAGATGAAAATTTGGATACTCGCCCTAGTAGTATGCAGTGGGGTGGAGCATATCTGTAAACCCGCTATGAAAACTCCTTTAGAGTATGATAGTTATTATACATGTACAGAACAGGCTTATAAGAAGTCCCAAGAGATTTTATTCGAAGGCGATATTACCCCAGATATAGTAGACAATAAGAGATTATTTACTAAATGGAGTTGTATACCTTTTTTAAAAGACGGTGAGCCCATATAATTTTATTCGCATAGGACACCTTGCCACGTCCCTCTTCCATCTTTTAAATACCATCCTTGCTTTACACCAATATCCACATATTGAGCAATTTCTTCTCGATGATCATCGGCAAACATTAGACACTCATGCACTTCCATCGATCTTGCAAGATCGTACCTTTCTTGTATTAATGTTCCATCGAACAGAAGTATCAATATGACGAGAGTTTTGACCATCAGCCCACCTTTTTATAAGTTTATACCATTTCTCCTTATACTGCGGATTTTTGGTTTTATTCCACATTATAGCTGCTTCGTCTATTTCTTTCATCATTTTTTTCTAATAGCAAAATTACAATCTAAACACGTGTATTTATAAGTATCATGTTTTACACAGTGTCCTACTACATTAGATTTAGGGTTAGACATATCATTCTCGCTTGTACCTTCCTCTGGGCAGGCGCATTGTTTTATATTAAATACTTTACAAATAAAATTTTTTAAAAGTTTTCTCATACTCTTCCCTGGCCACGATATTTTTTCTTACGCAGCCGTTTAGTAGCCTTGTTTAAATTTTTTTTATGTCTCCCGGGTCTTTTACGGGGTTGTTGATGATGGTATAAATTTACTCCAAATTGTGCTTTCTTAGCCATTCTCTGTCTTCCTTTGATATAGAAAGGTATCTTATACTACCATTCTTATATTGTCTAGTATCGTGTCCACAATTGGTACACCTATAAAAATCAGATACAATCGCCACGAGAATTGTATGCTCGTTACAGTTTTCACACGTGCCGTGAACCGTATCTATTTTTGAAAAGTTATATTTGTTGAATATTTTATCCGACAACTTTTCCGCCTTTCCACTCCATATCTGGAAGGCCTTCTGTGTATTTTTTACCGTCAAAAGTTAATACTTGTTTTCTATTTGAATCTGATTCGTGATAAGATATGTGGACCCATCCGCCGGTAGGATCATCCTTGTCGTAGTACTCCATGATCAGCTGGTCAAAGTCCACGTTATTTTGTAGCCAGTAAGCTGTCTTAATATTAGGCACGCCAAAAATTTCTAGGTCAACCGCCTGGCCCTTGGCATGCTGCGACGTTTTTTTGCTGCCGATCGCTTCACATAACGCCTCACTACGATAGCCGCTGGTGATGGTCACAGGTTTGTCGAAGTGTGCACGTAAAGGTTCCAGTACCTCATAACACAGATCACCTAAAGCTTTAATCTCACCTGCACCTGGTGTGTTATCAATGCCCCTACGTTGAGCGGTCATCGATTTGGTCATCTCTTTTAAACTAAAATGTTTACTTAGTTGCATTTTTATACCTCTTCCTATTATACTTCTTTTTGTTTTTAATTACACGCATATTATATTTATTATCTTGTAGTTCAATTGCCATTGGATTATGTTGATTTCTGGGTCTATTTTTCTTTAAGAAAAAAGCATATGCTTTCTTGTTCATTATTCAAGGATTAATTTTTTAATAGTGACAGAACCATCAATATTAGTCTCTAATTCAACCTTAGCTTTTATGCATTTGTACATTACGTTTGGTTGGTACTGACGCTCCGCCGTACGCTTACCTCGTAAGCATTGAGCCATTCCCTCGTGCTGGATTCTGTGTTCCTTAATTTCTGCCCCTACGAACATAAGAAGGGCGACTACTGTTTCGATCATTGATGACCTCCGTTTCCATTTTTATAGTGTATTTCTCTGTTTGCATCTTTTAATTCTTCTATATCTTCTAAAACTTTATCCATTTGTTTTCTTAAAAATTCTATGTTGACTTTGTTTAAAGCCATATTCTCTATGTGTGCATTTATCTTATCGGTGGACTTATATAAATCCTCGATCATCATAAATTGCTCGCTATCTGCGGGAAGCGACCCAAGTTGACCCCGCGGCCATTTGATTCTAAATTCTGTATTCTCAGTCAAG
>Ga0080013_1005957_pt1 | contig 11070 bp, 11 predicted proteins | sample ETNvirenome_6_85_FD_69236 | JGI IMG/M metagenome (GOLD analysis project Ga0080013, IMG submission 69236) | Marine viral communities from the Pacific Ocean - ETNP_6_85 (SPADES assembly) (version 2) | ecosystem: Environmental > Aquatic > Marine > Oceanic | place: Pacific Ocean | collected 2013-06-19
TCGTCACTAGGTGCAGCACTAAGAGTTGCCTCTGCCATCGTGAGCCAAATACAGCGCACGACCACACATGACAGACGCGTAGACACGGCGCATCAGAAAATTCCCGCTCTTGAAGACCTGATCGCCGACATAAAAGATGTGGCAGATCAGGCAAGCAAATCAACTTCACCCGCATCTTTAGGCCGAGCACTAGAAGAAATTGTGACGATACGCAAGCAGCTTCAAGGGTGGACTCGCGGTTGGCGCAGGACATTCGATCCTCACTTTCAGGATCAGGATTTAGTCGGCCCAAGCGGAGCTCGAGTCGTTCTTTCGAACAAGGAGGACATCCAGACCTCCTATAGGTATCTTGACACTGGCGTGAAAAGACTCGAAGAAGCTGAACAAGCCATCGAAAATTCACTGACACCGCAAACAGGGAAGGGCTTTGAGCATCCAACTCACGATCTGGGTACAGCGCTCGACACGTAAGTTAAGTTAGAATTAAATCTGGGGACACATTATGTGTCCCCTTTTTTTTATGTAAAATTATAAACCCACGGTTTATAATATTGCTATGAAGTGGAAACCGCCAACATCGCCATACAATCTCATCCAGGAACATCTCTGGCACGACCCGTGGAAGATATTTGTCGCCTGCATATTTTGTAATCTCACGCGTCGAGTTGACGCTGAGCCTTACATGTGGAGATTCTTTGAGAGATATCCGACACCCGGTGACACAGCACGCGCAGACCCTTGCGAGATTCAGGAGATGATAGCTCCTTTAGGCCTATCTGAGAGACGCTCTAAGACACTGATTAGAATGTCTGATGGTTACCTCAAAGATGATTGGAAAGGCAACCCAGCTGTACTCTATGGCATTGGAAAGTATGCTTCTGATGCCTACCAGATATTTTGTGTAGGAAACTGGAGAGATGTTCAGCCAAAGGATCATGCGCTAAATGATTATCATAATTGGTTAAAAAGTATGGATGCCTAATATTTATGATGATGATGAATAATTAGATAGCATGGAGGCTTATCGGGCCTTGATCACAAGATTATTTTTGATTAAGAGAAGGGTTAAAATATAGCATAGCTATACTGGGAGCTGTAGACATTATGACTAGTAAGATGTTTTTGATTTTTTTTATTTTTTTATCTGGGTGTGCCTGGCCAGACGAGATCACGCACACTGTTGACATTGAAGGTGATTTTGAACGCGCAACATTTTGTGCGATAAGCGGGGATCTGGGTGAAGATTTTTATGTCTCATCTGTTTTCACGAGAGAGGTCAATGAGATACTAATTTCAGAGTTTACGATCACAGAGACTGATGACACAGACCACCTTATTAACTTAATCCCTATGGGCTCTGAAGACGTTGAGAGATTTGTTATTTTGCCCAATGTCAACTGTGATAAATTTGACGACGCTAACACTGTGGCTTTTTAGCGACCTTAGAATTTTTGTAATCTTGCGACGCCATCGATCACACTCACATATGTCTGGTGACTAACCCAGTCACCAGCGTTGATGTATGTTTTGATTCGTTGATCCTCATCAACCCATATCAATACCTCAGGGTTGTGTGTGTGTCCCATTATGAATACGTCAACATCGCTGTTCTCTCTTAGTATGTGAATGACACTTCGCAGTTTGTGTTTTTTAATTTGAATCTTTGTCCACCAGGTTGTGAAATCGAAATTAAAGGCTACCTCTAGAATGCTTTGAATCACTGATAATATCTTTACAAATATTCTGTTGTGAATGACTCCCTTGTCATACTTGTCACCGTGTTCAACTCTAAATTTTCTATTGCCGTCGCTAAACTCATATGTCTTTAGAAATGCTATATTGAAGAACTTTTTTCCAATGATGCTTATAAAGCTTTCGTCGTGATTACCGACAACATAGATGATATTTTTTTTATTATCAATTGAGTTGATAATTTGCATGCATCTCTCTGTGAATACAGGTATTTTAATAAAATCAATGATGTCTCCTGCGAGTATTAGCTCATCATACTCACATGTTTTGATAAACTCAAGAAGCTCACTTGCCCTATAGAACTTTGTTCCGATATGTGTGTCTGAGATAATGATTCTTTTCATTTGAATAATTTTCTTCTATATTAGAAAATTTTAATACAAAAATATAAAACGTGTATATAATAAAAAACATGCCAAAGAAATATTTTTGTTTCAATAATAAATAACATGTGGCGGAAAAACTATGAATTCATATAAATTTTCAGATGAAGTGATAGCACAAATTGCTAGGCTTGTTCAGCTAGCTATCATAACAGGAACAGATGTCGTTGATAATCTTAGAATGATATCAGTGACACAGCTAGAGTCGGATGAAAGATTTTTAACACTGACTGACGAGTATCGACAAATCGCTGATGACCAGATTAAGAAATTAGTTCTTGCAGCGTCGTCGACGAGCGAGAATTCGCAGGACACATAGTTTTGAAAGACAAGCTCGACATTATGTTTGAGCTAAGAGAGCAATTTATGAGCTCTCTTGGTGATAAGATGCCACTAATAACGCCAAGCTATCCGCTTGATCTCTCTGATAAGAAGAGCCAACAGTATATTAGAGATGTCGCGCTAAAGGGTGTCGAAGAGATGTTTGAGGCGCTTCAACATCTTAAGAACTGGAAGCCACACAGAAACACGCAAAATACTGAGCTTGATAGAGATGCTTTTATTGAAGAAATCGTAGATGCATTTAATTATTTTTTCTCACTAATCATATTATCTGGATTTAATGCAGAAGATTTATTTGAAGCCTACATTAAGAAGGACAAGATTATTCATGACAGACTTAACACGGGATATTAGATCTGAGTCTGGAAAAATAATTCTCAAAAACACAAATGAGTCTCATAAATTTGTTTCTCTGGACAATCTTGAATCAATTGTATCAAAATTTTTGCCCGGTCTTTATTCTGGCGACATAGTATTAGATCCGGGTTCCACATCGCTATATTTTAGTGATATTGATAAAAAAAGAATCATTGACTTGATAAATTACATAAGAGATTTTGGAAAATTTGATGAGTAGCATCGATGAGCTTTTTGCAATGCAAAAAACGTATAATCAAAAAATCTTCAGCGATGATATGGATATCAATGACATCGAAAGACACACTCAGCATCTTGCCCTATGTGCTCACGCTGAGATAAGTTCTTTAATTTCTGCAACAAAATATAGAAAACATCACACTCATAAGGCAGGATTAAATCCAGACGAGCATAGAATAGTTTATGAATCTGTAGATGTTATTAGATACATCATGGCTATTTTAAATCTCTGGAATATTGACTCTGATAGATTTGAGAATGCATTCTATAGAAAAGATATATACCTAAATACCAGAAAAAGAATAGACGATAATCCTTGGGATGGAAGACCTGTCGTAATAGTCGATGTTGACGATGTTATTGTCGATTTCAGAGCTGGATTTTCAAAATGGTTAAATAAAGCGTATAGTGTTGCTGCTGATGTTCATAGTAGCAGCTATTATTTTATCGATGATTTGACAGACAATGACCTAAACCCTGAGAGAGTTTTTCTTGATTTTGTAGACAAGGGCGGCTTTTTTGAGCTCGATCCCATCTCCGGTGCCATCAAATTTTTAAACGATCTTCGAGACAGAGGATATTGGATACACATGCTAACTGCCAGGCCATCAGGTAATTTATCATGTTTCTATGACACGTATGAGTGGCTAGACAGGCACGACATACCGTTTGACGATCTGTCATTCTCAGCAGAAAAATTTAGATGGTGCGCACAGTCTGTATATTATGACACAGACTCAATAGTGTGGACATTAGATGACTCACCCAAGCATGCAACAGAATATGCATCCCATGGGTTAAGGTGTCTAGTTCCAGAAAAACCGTACAATATGAAAATCTGGGAAGCCGATAAAATTTATTCATATTCTGATTTTAATAGCGCTTTAGATAGAATAGCTAAAACTTCTTAATTTTCTTTATAAAAGAATAGCAAAGATGATTATAATAACAAACAACAACAGGATGGAAACATGCCAGAAAATTTAAAATTAGAACCAATTACCCTTCCGATGGATCTTAAATTTGACCAGAGGTCGAACACTAGTTTTAAGAATAATTTAGATTCTCTAAATATCGAACTAATTGATGCACCAAGCGTGGAGCAGGCAAGAAATATTGCCTGGCATTATGTTAAAGCAACGTGGGCGGATGATCCAAATGAGATATTACCGGATAGTGTATCTAGTCAGATTAAAAGTAAAAACTTGCTTGACGTGTTACAGTTCCGCGCTCTTCCAACACCAATGGAGTGCTTAGGCTTTACGTTTAGGTTGTCAGGTTTATCGTTTCAGGAAGTGACGCATATAATTAGGCACAGAGCCGGTTCATTTGCAGCACAATGCACAGGTGACAGAGATCTTAGAAATGATGATGTTGTGATACCAGAGTCAATTGAAAATTCACCGGAATTTTTAGAGAGATATAAAGAGATAGTTTATCTCTCTAAGAAACTTTATTCTGACATGAATGATTCAAAGGTTGTTTCAATGATGGACTCTCGTATGATTCTTCCAAAATGTATGACTTCTTTTTACTATATGAGATTAAATCTTAAAGACTTGATTGGTTTTGTGAGGCAGCGTCAAGATAGACAGATTCAACCTGCAGCAGACAATATTTTGGCTGCACGTATGGCAATAGAGGCGTGTAAAGCTATTCCTGAATTGACACAGGTTTTTAATTTCGACAAGCCTGACATGCACTACATCAAGACATTTAGGGTTAAGGAGGGAGATAAGTGGATAAGCAGAGGGACAAATCTGTATCAGCCCGAACCCAAGAATGACACGTTTGAGTTTCACCCAGACGACACAATTTATCAGTGTCGTAGAGAGGAGCTAAATGGCACACACGGGACAGGTGAAAAGATTTTCACAAAGATGTGGTCTAGCCTCATGGATGAATTTAATCAGCTAAAGATAGCATATGAGATCAATTTTGAGAGGCAATTATGAAGAAGGTTTATCTGGCATCAGGGTGGTTTAATCCAGCGCAAGCAGAAGAGCTAACTCGCCTTGAAGAGATATGTGATGAACGTGAGTGGATTGATCTTGCGTCTCCTCGTAAAATTTTTATTTGCCCTCCCGGTGCCCCTAAGTCTGTTCAAGATGAAACATTTGACGGAAATTTACACCACATTAAAACAGCTGATTTTTTGATTGTGAATACTCGTGATAAGGATATTGGTACAATTTGGGAGGCCGGGTATGCTTACGCAAATGAAGTTCCAATAGTGTATTTTTGTGGAGGGCTACCCTCCGGTGCCAAGTTTAATTTGATGCTTGCAAGAAGCGGCGTAAAGGTCTGTACATCTTTCGATCAGCTAGAAGACTATCTGGATCGATGTTTCGAGGCAGAAGAGCTTATTATTGAACAATATAATAAGCAAATTGAATGATCGCTATGTGATCTAAATGAAAGATTACTACCAGACTCTTGGTGTGTCAAGAGACGCAGACGCAAAGGATATTAAAAAAGCGTACAGGAAGCTTGCATTAAAGTATCACCCTGATAAAAATCCCGACGATCCTGACGCCGAGATGAAATTTAAGGAGATCTCTGAGGCATACTCTGTTCTTTCTGATGTAGAAAAACGACAAAATTTTGACTCATATGGTAATCCTGATGGGCCCACAATGCCCAATGGCGGATTTGATCCATTCTCTGGGTTCTCTGATATTTTTTCAGATATGGCGTTTGGAAGAGACATCTTTGGAAGGGGGCACTCTCAAGAAAGAGCTAGGGCAAAATGTGAGAGCATTAACCTAGACTTGAAAGTCTCTCTCAAAGATGTTCTTACTGGGATAGAAAAGCTAGTAGAATACCATAGGAATATCTCGTGTGAGAGCTGTGCGGGAAACGGTTATCAAGATAACTCAGATATTTCAAAATGTAATCATTGCAAGGGAACTGGTCAGATAAACCATAGCAATTCATTCATGAGGATCATGGCTACATGTCATTCGTGTAACGGATTAGGAAAAGTAATCATAAATCCATGTTCGACATGCAACGGATCTGGAGCAGCTAGAGATGCCAGATCGATAAGCGTCGCAATTCCTAAAGGTATCAGAGATGGCATGCAGATCAGAGTGGTCGGCGTAGGAAATACATCAGAAAGAGACTTAGAGCCTGGAGATCTCTTTCTGTGTGTCAACGTGATTAGTGAGGACGACATTGAGAGAAATGGTCCTCACCTATACAAGAATAAGAATATATCAATATATCAGGCGATACTAGGTGACGACATTAGCGTTAATCTTTTAGATGGCGATGTAGATGTAAAAATACCGCAGGGAACACAACACGGATCAATGATGTCTCTAAAAGGAGAAGGGCTACCCGAAGATATAGGTAGCGATGATAGAGGAAACCTCTACATAAGATTCATGGTAGATATTCCTAAAAATATATCTGAGAAGGAGCGAATACTTTTTGAAAAGCTCAAAGATATCAGGCGTGTAAATTAGATAAAAATATAATATAATGTATAGTAAAGGGGTTGCCTAGTACATGTCAGATTTTTCTAGAATTATTAAACCAAAACGATTTGTTGGTCTTCATGCTCACTGCGGAATAGGCTCACCATATGATGGTCTGGGATATCCAAATCAGCATATTGATTTTGTCTTGTCCAATGACATGAATTCATGGGCACTCACTGATCACGGAAACGGAAACGGCCTCGCCCACGCCCATGCCTATGCTAAAACTCTAAAAAAACAAGGCCGAGACTACCGTCAGCTCTACGGTGTTGAATTTTACTTTGTGCCCTCGCTCGCAACCTGGCGCAATCAATATGAAGATCATAGAGAGCAAGTTAGAATTGCAAGATCTGAGAAGAAGGCAAAAGAGATAACAGATATCAACTCTGAAGATGAGGTGACTGGGGGTCTTGTCATTGAGAATGAAGATGAGACTAAAAAAGACTTTAGCAATAGTGATTGGAAACGTCGATATCACCTGGTTGTCGTTGCAAAGAATAACACTGGATTGAAAAATTTATTCACTCTCGTAAAAAGATCCTACTCTGAGGGCTTTTACAGGTTTCCAAGAATAGATTTTGACATGTTGAAAACACATAGCGAAGGTCTCATTGTGAGTACTGCATGTGTCGGTGGATACCCATCTTCGATTATCGCAAGGGGTGAGGCAGCTGGAAAGCCAGCGTCAGAAATTCTGCTTGATCTAGAAAACATGTCAGATAGATTTATCGATACTGTTGGTCGAGAAAATTTTAACCTAGAGATTCAGTTTAACTCTCTTGGAATACAGCATAGGACAAACAAGCACCTCATTGACCTTCACAAGAAGACGGGTATACCGCTGGTGGCAACAGCTGACTCTCACTATTACGGAAGAGATATGTGGGAGGCTCGTGAGCTATATAGAAAGCTTGGCAGAATGGGCGCCAGAGGTACGGGGGCAGTAAATCTTCCATCATTTGATGATCTAAAGTGTGAACTATATCCTAAGAATGCTGATCAGATGTGGGAAGAGTTTAATAGACACGTTGAAGATAATGATTTCTATGCTGGCAATGAACAGATAGTTGCAGATGCCATCGAGAGATCGTATGACATCGCATGGCATCAGTGTGATGAGATTTGGTTTGATGAGTCCGCTAAGCTACCCAAGTTTGACCTACCTGGCAATCCTGCTTTTAATCAGCTTGTTATTCGAGTCAAAGATGCTCTTGCGTCATCAGGCTTAGATAAAAATTTAGAGTATGTCAAGAGAGCAAAGCTAGAGTTAGCAGATATCAAACATCTGGGTTTTGAAAATTATTTCTTAACCATGGCAAAGGTATTTGATCTTGCATCGCAGAGAACAATCATAGGCCCAGGAAGAGGTTCTGGTGCAGGCTCACTCGTAAATTATTTGCTTGGAATCACGTCGACAGACCCGCTCAAGTATGGTCTCCTGTGGGAGCGATTTCTTCACAGAGACAAGGCCGGCTGGCCAGACATTGACACTGATGCTGGAGACAGAGATGTTTTAATTGATTCTGCACGGGAGCTGTTTGGCGATGAGTCTGTTGTTCCTGTCTCAAATTTTAATACACTTAAGCTTAAGTCTCTTGTTAAAGACGTTTCAAAATTTTATGGAGTTGACTTTGGCGAGGTCAATGCAATGACAAACAGGCTTGAAAAAGAGGTGATGCATAAGGCAATGGGTGACCACGAGGAGAAATCAACATATGTTCTAACACATGAGGATTGCATGCGATACTCTGACAACTATGTCGCTTTTATGGAAAAGTATCCCAAGATTTGTGAACATGTTCAAAATCTCTTTATGGAATCACGATCAATTGGCAGACACGCAGGGGGCGTTCTAATTTGTCCTGATTTGGAAAAACACATGCCTGTCATAAAGGTGAGAGGGGAATTACAGACACCGTGGTCTGAGGGCATGAATTTTAGACACCTAGAGCCAAATGGTTTTCTAAAGTTTGATTTTTTAGGCCTGACCACACTTAAGATGGTTGAGGGTTGTATAAGGCTCATACTGAGAAAGGAGACAGGTGAAAATCCAACGTTTTCTGATATCAGTAAATATTTTGATGAGAATATGAACTGTAGGTTTAACGATCTAGATGACACAAATGTCTGGGAGCATGTTTATCACAAAGGCAGGTTTGTTCAGATCTTTCAATTCACACAGCATGGTGCACGTAATTTTTGTAGACGGGCAAAGCCTAGAACTATTGAAGAGCTAGCAACAATCACGGCAATATACAGGCCTGGTCCATTGGCAGCAAATGTTGATAAAAAATATGTCAAGACCAAAAAGTCAGTTGAGGCTGGGAATCCGATTGAATATGATCACAAAGTTATTAAAGAGATTCTTGATGAGACATATGGCTTCATCTCTTTTCAGGAGCAGTTCATGCTTTTGGGACAGCGTCTCGCAGGCTTTGACAAGGGTGCGTCTGATAAAATGAGAAAAACTCTTGTCAAAAAATCTCTTGACTCGAATGCAGCAAAAGTCCAGGAGCGCATTGATCTTCGTAAGAAATTTGTGAATGGTTCTGTCGAGCTATCAGGAATGGATAGAGAGAGGGCTGAGAAGCTTTACGAAACAATTGAATTTTTCTCTGGCTACGGTTTTAATAAGTCACATGCTATCTCTTATGCAATTGACTCATACTACTCTGCGTGGCTTCACACGTATTTTGAGAAGGAATGGCTGGCAACATGTCTGCAAACTTTGATAGGATCAAACAAATTTGGAAAGGTGATATCTGAGATAAAGGCACTGGGATATAAGATCTTGCCACCCGACATCAATACATCTTCAGACGTGTGGGTTTTCAGCGAGCAGCGCTGCGGCTTTGTCCCTCCGCTAACTGCAATCAAAGGAGTGGGATCAGCAGCTGTTGAAGAGATAATAAGACGCCGACCTTTTAACAATCTTGATGAGATGTTATTCTCTAGGGAGGGATCGTGGGTGCCCTCAAAAATGAATAAGACTTGCTTCGACTCTCTATGCAAAGTCGAAGCATTCGGATCTCTTGATGAGCTAAAGTCAGGCAGTGTTAAAAATCATAGACAGCTGCACGAGATCATAGTTGGAAATTATGATTTTCTTAAGAAGGGCAGACACGGAATGACAAAAACAGCTGCAAAGAAAATGCTTAAAGAAAGAGGAGCAGTTCCTGAGTTTATTCCTGAAAAGATAATTGAAAATCAAGATACTGATGATTGGACTCGTATATCTAAAGTCGGCTTTGGCGTTGAGTTACTTTCAAGTGCTGATGAGACGCTCGTGTTCCCAACTGAGATTATGGAAAAAATAAAAAAATCTGGGCTTAGATCTGCAACTCAATTAGTGGGAAAGGAAAGAGATGTTGTATGGTTTTGCATATCATCAATTGAGGAAAGAAAAACGAGAAATAATAAAACATTCTACAGGATGAAGGTAATTGACAATATGTCTGAGAGCGCCTGGATTCGTGTTTGGAGCACCTTTAATCAGATACCTGATTTGTACACCATATGGATAGCAGAGGTAGCCTCTACAGAATCCTGGGGATGCTCAACTTCAACATACAAGATGAAAAAATTAGATGTGTAGGTTACAAGCATGATAACTTTTCCTGTCAATAGTCTTTTTATTGAGGGTCCCGATTGCTCAGGCAAGACAACTCTCATAAGAAAAATTCACGATAAGACGGCTTATCAGTGGCACATTCACGATCGGTCTCAGATATCAAGAAAAATTTTTGCAGATCTTTATGATAGGTGTATTTCAAACATTGATTACGACCTGCATGCAGAGCTATCAAATCTTAATAATAGATTCATATTCTTACTTCCAAGTTTTGACGTGATAAGAGAGAGATTTTTAAAAAGGGGAGATGAGCTTCACGATAGCATAGAGTCAATAGAGAAAGTTTATAACTCATTTTTATCTAAAAGGAGTTTCTTTGAAAAATTTCCAAATATCCAATATTACTCTAGAGAAAATACTGATGAGATTCTCTTGAAAGTTTTATCTCAGCTTAGAGAGAATTCTCACCCAAGCATACAGGATATATCAAAACAGATAATTGAATTTGTGAAATGTAATGGCGGTGAGTCATATCCGCTATCATTCACCATATACGATGATTGTAATTTTGAGGAAGCAAATTCAGAAATTTTAAACTATGAGCCAGAGGCAGAATACTATGCTAAAATTTTTAAAAAACTTCACGATAAGATCACAGACGAGCTTGATGGTAAAAATGAATATGCTAGAAAAGAGTGTATTTTTTCAAGACGCTTCGTGTATACTGACTCTAGCTGTGTATCATTTATACAGGTCTCTCTGAGAGATAACGTTATGGATTTTCACACAGTTATAAGATCGTCAGATGTGAAGGAAATATTTCCTCACGACCTCACATTCTTGTATTACCTAGCCTCAACATGCTTTAAGAGATATTTTTCTCAACATGATTGTTTTTCTGCTAGGCTGAGATTTGATTTAAACTCTGCACACATTATAA
>Ga0080013_1005958_pt1 | contig 11070 bp, 17 predicted proteins | sample ETNvirenome_6_85_FD_69236 | JGI IMG/M metagenome (GOLD analysis project Ga0080013, IMG submission 69236) | Marine viral communities from the Pacific Ocean - ETNP_6_85 (SPADES assembly) (version 2) | ecosystem: Environmental > Aquatic > Marine > Oceanic | place: Pacific Ocean | collected 2013-06-19
TACAGTATGAGGAGCGTCGAAACTATGATAATGTGAAGCACTTGTCGGAACCTCATTAATCAGGTTGTAAAATGTTATTCCTCCACTGCCTCCACCAATAGAGGTTGTGGCATTAGTTGTAATTTTAATCGTACTTAACCCTGCGGTAAATGTTCCCGAATTATCTTTATGGAAAGCATATCCTGCCATTCCAGATGATGCTTCGCCATCAATAGTGATTGTATTATTACCAGCAGTTAGATGCCCTGATGCCTGTATTGTTAGAGAATTAATAGTGGGATTTGTGCTGTCTGGAATAATGGGGTCGTTTGTTACATTTGCTATTACAACGTCGTCATCCCCTGCAACGTCGCCCGCTATGCTGCCGAGGGACCAATTACCTGTGTTATTCCACGCTGTATTTACTGCACCAGTCCAAGTATTTACGGCCATCTATCCTTCAGCCTCCTCTATCGAAGCGGCGTAGGCGGCATCATAAAGCCTGTTAAAAACTATCTCGGCCAAAGTCGCCTTCGGCATCCACTAAATTGTCCCTTGTAAGAATACCTTACAATCGCCAGCAGTAATAACTGTTGAAGAAGCACCATCTGTTGCTTTAACCGTAACTGCAAGCAACCTCAACGCCGTCGTAGCGATAGACTTCATAGAACCTGAACTGGCTGTTACTACTACGTCATCTCCAATCTGTACCCATTTGGAGTTTGTTACTGGTAAAGCTGCTGCCGTATCAAACAAGGAACCCCACACTTGGCACGTAAGTCCTCCATCTTCATCGTTAGACAATACTTGGATTGAAGCCCTGTCGTATGACTCGACATTAATCGCATCTATAATGGCAACGTATGTTGAACCGTCCAACGTGGTTGCATCATTCTCCACAAGCTGTGTCTTGACTGAACTGCTTATTCTCTTTTTCGTTACTGTATTAGCCATCAGTCGCCCCCGACAACGACATCAACCTTACCGTCGCCATCGAGGTCAATGCCGATGCCCTTCTTGCCCTTCTTGTCCGCCATCCAGTCAGCGTGCTTCATACCCGGATGCGCCTTACCGCATATCATACCGGGATGGTCATTGGCCTTCTTCTTCAAGCCCTTGCTGGGTGCCTTGCGGCGGCGCTTCGGCCTTGCCTCTCCTATTTTTTGCCTTTCTTCAGGGGAGTCGGGGCGGCGCGGTCTGCGGCCCACGATAGGCTGCGGGAGGTGGTCTGCCTTGCTGATGTTATCACTGGCTTTAAAAGCGGATTTTTTACAAAGCTGGTCAGCAAACCCTTTGTTACGGCCTTCGTCCTTGATGTCCACAGACTCGCCGGGATTCCAAGCGACTGTCTGCCCATCAGGTAGCCTACGGAGAAGGAACCTGTCAGTAAGATTGGTGATAAGAACCATTTAGCCCTCATCACTACTACTGCAAGTCCCTGATTTGACCTTGCGTGTTGAACTTCGTAGCGATTAGTTCGCCAGCGGTTATGAAAGCGTGTTCCTTGGCAAGCTTCTGGAGTACGCCCAAATCCTCGTTAGACACATAGGTTGTCGGGGCTGCCATCCTCATCTTCAGGTGTGCCATATCCAACAGGTACACACGGGAAATGGTGTCCTGCGGAACGTGCTGGCTTACGAAGATTGGAATGCTGTCGTAGTATCCGACACGCGCATCGAGGTTCATTCCTCTCTCTGCACTAACACCATTCTTGCTGCCCTGTCCCATCGGGCCAAGGTCGAAGCGCCACGTTGAGTTGCTGGTAGCCTGAAGTAGCTGTTTGATGTCCTGAAGGGTGTCGTGACCAGTCAGGAAGATAAGGTCGTCGTAGTTCACACCGTTCTCCAGCGCACCCTGAACGAGTGTGTCCATCATCGCCAAAGTCAGCGCCCTGTCAGCGCTGTTATCGTAAGAAACAGTCGCGTGGTGCCACGAACCAGTATCCCTGTCTATGTTATAGATGTCATCATCGTCCGCATCCCATCCAGACAGCTGCGCGGCAGCGTCGTTTGTGCAAACCCGGTCGAGTGACTCAAAGTTGTTGCCTGCGAGAGTGTCGCCATCCTGCATCAACATCGCGTCAATGTAGTAGGAGTGCGCTTCTGCCTGTTCACGGCGCAGGAAGGCCGCAAGACCTTTCACGCCATCGTCCGCTTCAGCAAGGAACTCCGCGCGGGTTGTTAAGTCCCACGGGGTGACTACTTCCTTGATAGTTGCAGTTACCTCGGTGATGTCGGGAACATCCGTTTCTGGGAACGCCCCTCCTTCCGCCACTCCGCCAGTGGTGGTTCCGCGTGCCGTCAGGACGCGCCAGCCACTCTGTGTCCACGCTTCCTTGGGAAGCAGCTTGAAAATCTCCGACTTGGTGTTCAACTGGTTGAATACAGCCGCGCCGTACATCGCGTTGAAATACCCAGTATCAGTGGTCGCAAGCGGGTCGTCCGCTTTCTTGATACCGTAGCGCTTGGATATACCCAGTTGCCCGCCGTAGTAGGCGTTCACATATTCCTCGAAACTCATTGCCATATTTAGTACCCCCTTCCCGCCTTCTCAGCCATTCTGTCTATCTCATCCAGCGATTTGCTGAACTCTGACCAGTTGGTAGGTTTAGGAGTGGAACGCTTGGGTGCGGGTGTCCGCTTCTTCCCAGCATAGATGTTGAGGCCGTGCTTCTTCAGGGTGCTGATGGCTTTTTCGAGGTCATCCACCTTCTCGGCGGGTTCGGGTTCGTCCTCTTCCTCGGACTTCTCTTCCTCGTCTTCCGCGGGGAGTTCCTCATCGCCCTCTTCCTCAGCTTCCTCTTCTTCTTCATCTTCCTGCTTCTCATCGCCGCCCGCCATCTCTTCCAGATAGGCAAGCACTTCCTTGAGTTTCAGGAGTGTATCTTCGAGGTCTTTAACAAGGTCATCTTCCTTATCAACAACCTCATCGCTTACAGGTTCATCCAGCGCTTCCGCAGTATCTGCTTCAACCTTGACATCCTCGGCATCAGCGTCTTTGGCGGTTTCGCCACAAGTGCAACCAGTCATGCCACTTCAGGAAGCTGTTATTATATAAATGAAAGAGAGTTTCCGGAATTAGCCCTTTGGTTTGCCCGGATTCCAGCTTGAACGCCCAACAGCATTGCGCAGTTCATACCCTGATGTGCGGCCCTTGGTTCCATCAGGTTTGTTGTAGGTCTGGTCAAAACGGCCGGGGTTGTACCACAGTTCACTGCACCACGCCCTCTCATCCCTCACTTGGCGCCTGCCCGGCAAGCGTCCTATCTTACGCGCATTAAACCGACAGTTGTTAAACCACGTTTCAGGCGGCGCCCCGATGCCGCCCGGCTTTTTTGGCTTTTTCTCGACCATCGTCGTTACTTGTGCCAACAGCTTATTGCACTTTGAAAGACGCAATTCCTTACTGATGTCTGAAAGAAGCGCCTTGGACTTACTGTAACGGCGCGCGAGGATGGCGCGGTGGTGATTTTCAGCCTGTGCCTTGGATGGGTGGCAGCCGCCCGGTATCGGTTTCCCGATTTTACCCGGTGTCCTGTGATGAAGGATGCACCATTTGCTACCACGGCGCCCTATTTTCTTCTCAACGTCACCGCCGCATTGCACACAGGCTGTGTGCAAAACGTCAGCCGATGTGTGCAAAACGTCCTCACTGGCCTCTTTAGCCATTGATACATCAGTGACCTTGGCATCCGGGTTGGCGGGCGAATCGCCCACCCAAGATACAGACCAGAGGGACAGTTCATTGATTCGGTTGTGGCAGTCGTCTTCCGAATAACAAACTTTCTCTTGGTCAGTAGCCTCTCCCCGGATGCTGCTGGCGCCGTGAGGCCCGAACTGTTTTATTTCAGTCCATACTTTATCGTGCATCGGTAATTTGTCGTGAACGCCGACCCTTATCTTAATTTTACCATCTTTAATTTTATAGCCCAGAGGAAGGCCAATCGGCTGTTCTTCGTGCCGATATGAATAGACACCGTATTTCATATAGAAGTCCATCGCTTCTTTGATGGTCTTTGTGGGTATTAGGTCGCCTTGTTTATCCACGACAGGTGAGGAGATGTATGTTTCCATCACGCGGCTATTGTACCACTCGGGCCGATAGATTTGCCAGCCCGTGTCATTGGCGACTGCCACGGCTATGATTGGACCGCTGAATTAATAAGCGCTGGGGGTTTTCCGGAATTACTTGATGGTAGGCGGTAACAGGCGTATCAGTTCATCAGCAAACGTGATGGGGAAGTTGTCGCGTTCCTTCATGAAAGCAGGACGCAGGAACGGTCGCGGTGGAAGACCGCGGCGCTGGATGGCTGCCTTGACTGCACCATAGGGGATGCCCGGATTGACGTAGCTGTGCCAGTCCCGCAGGCTTCTCTCGAACTCGTCCTTGCCGCTGGAACTGGTGTGCGGTCCGGTGCCGAACTCAACGTGCTTGGCGTAGCCAAGACGGCTGCCAATCTCGTAACGGCGGGCGGCACGGGCGCTTGACATCTCGACACTTCCTGCAAGATTGCGCTTGCTTTTCGGCCCCTTGGGATAAGGCCGGGCAAGGTTTTCCGAGGCGGCCTTCTGAATATCAGTACCCATAGTGAACATAGCGTTGTTCAGGGATTCCTTGATTATCTCCGGCAAGTCCTTCACCACTTCCGCAACCTTGGGTGCGTTGCGCACCTTAATCTTCATCATCGCCAAATTCCTCCTTCAAACGGCGCTTCAGTTCCGCGGACTTCTCCATGAAAATCTGGTGTCGGTACTTTCTGTTACGCTGTTGGGCCGCCACACGCTTGCTGTTATTCCATGCGCGTTCTGATTCACACTCGTTACACAATCCGTGCGTGCCAACGTGTACCGTCATAGCACCCCGCAAGCATTTCTGACACCGATTGTATCCCATTCAAGCCCTCACCAGCACTGTGCGCTGGTTAGGATGCAAGAGAGAGTGTCCTTTTAAGGATAGACCGTGACGAATACCAATCTCCTGTTGTATTGTTATCAGGTCGTTCAGCGGCAATCCCCTGCCCGGTATGCGCGATGCAAGTTCCTGATGCGCGCGGCAGGTGCGCCTGTCGTGCATCACTATCAGGCGGTAGTTGAACTGGCGCCCCAAGTCCTTCTCGCCCTTCAGATACCCGCGCAGGCGCCCCTCATTATAGATGCCGTTAATCTCCGTGCGTGCCAGCCTCACCAGCTTGTATGTCTGCAAATTGGCCGCCTTACCCATCTCCGCCACTATCTGCGGAATGGACTTGCCTTCAGCCACTCCAACAGTAATCGTGCGCTGTAAGGAATCACGCAGGTCGCCCTGATAGTTGTTGAAGCCGCGGGAGAAGTGCGGTTCGCCCTGAAGGCTGCGCACCAGTTCCTTGTCATCGGTTCCCATCTCGGCCTTCGCTTCCGTGCCGCGCAGTTCCCCGAATGCCGTCATCATCCCGTGCTTGAAGGTATTAGTGATGTCATCATCAACAGCACCCTTCATCTTGTTAGACAGCAGGATTGCCAAGTCATCAACAGACGCGCGTAGTTCAGTTTCCGTGCGCAATGCGCGCAGCGGTATCAGTTCCTCGCGGACTACTCCGCGGAGTTCTCCGGCAACTCGTTCAATATATCCGCTGGTCCGCTTGGCGCCTTGGCCTCCGGCGACACCGGGAAATGACTTGGAAAATCCTGTTGCACCACCTCCGCAGTCTTTGGGAAGACCAGTTCGCCATTCTCATCTATGTCCACCTCTATGCCCGCAGATTGCAGGGAGGTGAGGATGTTGGCCTTTACCTGAAGGTTATTGAGGCGCTGCGTTTCATTGCGTTCATTAATGTCATTGAAGCGTACCGCCCAAGTGCTGATGTCCAGCAGCTTCAGCAGCGGCTTGAGGAAGCCTTCTTCTATCATACGCTGCGTTTCGCGGATTGTGCGGTCGAAGATTGTTACCTGTTCACCCTCGCTGTTAAGGCCGCCAACGCCCTGTATGTTACCGACGATTAACGGCATCACGCCATAGGAAGCGTTGATGTCGCTGTTGATGCGTTCCATATAGGGCAGCATCATCAGTTCATCCATGTTGGGCATAACGGGAACGAACTTGGCGGTGGTGCTGGCATCGCGGCTGCTGATGATGGGAATGAAGTTGGGGTTCCTGCGGGTTTCCTCCGCGATGTACTCGCCAAGCCGGTTCAGCGACTCCTCATCGTGGCCCGGTACATCAAGGAAACCCTTGGGTGGCCGTTCCAGCCGGTATATCTTCTTCTGCCACGCCTCAATCGCCAAAGCAGTTTCTATCTTGTTGGCAAGCCCGATAATCGGGGACTGACCATACAGGCGCGCGGACGCGCTGTACTTGTTGAAGTGGATTATCTCATCACGCGCAAATGGTATATTCTCGCCATTAGTTTCATAGAAGTAGCACATCGGCACCAGCTTCGTGCCGGATTCCCTGTTGTGAGTACCCTCCATCATCTCGCGGGTGATGGGGTCGAACATCTCGTCATCACGGAAGCGCCCGAACTCGTCCACGTTGAACCTCATGTGCTTGGCGTCCTCCACCCACAGTTCCTTCACCACGCGGCCGGTGATAGCACCGCCCTCATCAGTAACGTAATCATAGACGATGCTGACCCACGCATCATCGAAAATCTCCACCTGCCGTATCATTGCCTTCATCAGTTCCACGCCTGTTATGTCTGCGCTGCCATTGGTGGGGTCAGCCAGCAGGTGCGCCAGCCGCTTGCGTTCATCATCATCACCCTGCCCGCGGTCTATGTACTCCCAGCCCTTCGCAACAGATTGTGAAGCAATGCGCCCGATGACCGTGCGCAGATGCGAGTAGCGGTCTGCCAAGTCCTCAAGATAGGACTGGTCTATGGATGGCATTATGGCTTCCTGATAGCCACTGTCAGGCGTTACTCCCGAGTACACAGGCGTGCGCGCATCCTTAATCAAATTGGTGTCAAGCGTCTGTTGCCACTGTTCCAGAGGCGACAGCTTGCGCTGGGGGCGGCGGCCTATGATGCGGTCATACCACGCCATTGGTAGCCTCCTTTAGCGCTGCCACTAATTTAAACACTCCCTTTGTCCGGACGGCTATCTGCTTTTCCAGCTTGCGACTCCACTGGTGGCCGCTATTGCCACCCATCAATTTCCACATTATGTAGCCCTTACTGGGGCGCTTGCGATTGTTGAAGTTCTTACCCTTGGGGTCAACAGGCGCGTGCCGCGCGTAATACTTGTACACACGCATTGCGGTACTTGTGCCAACAGAATCCTCCCCAGTAAGAAGCCGATTAACCTTCAACGTCACATCACCACCGCCGTAACCAAACTTGGCGCGAAGTGCCGCACCCTGTTTAGCCTCCCGTTTCACGCCCTTGGGAACGGGATACGAGTCAGTCAACCGTTCTCCCGCGCCAGCAGGCGCCGGTTGGCCGGTTCATCTATGAAATCCCGCAGCACAGGTTCCACAAGCAGCCCTGTTGGCACCTCATTAGCGCGGGCCAGCTTCTTGAGTTGCCGCTTGGTCTGCGCAGTCACGCCGTACAACTCCAGCCTCTCACGCTTTTTCATATAAAAAGTGGATGGCGAGTGACGGTGTCACAAAGCAAATAGGTGTATGCCCGGGAGGCCCGAAATGGATTAGTTGACGCCTCGCCATCCGGAGAGGTAGTCTGCGATTGCTGTTAATAAGCGTTGCTGTTACAGGAAATCCCAGCGGGTGAAGTGTAGCCGTTTCTTCTCATAGTTCTGCACGACCAGTTCACACATCCATAGCGCCATAACAGCATCAGGCGTGTGTCCCTCAAGGCGCCCGTTCTTACCATAAATCAGCCGTGATAGCCCATCCACCAGCTTCCGCGTGCCGGGGCGGCTGTTCTCCCGCGCATCTATATTCCACGGGATGATATACTTCTCCTGTTCCATACGCAAAGCGATAGCAGGAATACCGACATCGTGGCGATGCTTCTCCTTGCCCGTGTTATGACCCTCAACAGGAAGCCCCTCAAGCTGCTGCGCAGCGTGAACCACAAGACGCTGATAGCCGTTGGACTCCACCATTATCTTCCGCGGCTTGAATCGCACCGCCAGTTCCCGCAGCATATTCACCTGCGCCTCCAGCCACCCGGCACCCCGCGCCTGTATCTTGCCAGACCAGCAGTAATGCACGCGCCGAACGTGCGTCGGCCTGTGATACGACATAACCACATAGGCCGTTTCATCGTGCTGCGTATCCATCCCCACAGCAAGGTCAACACCCATCACCGTTTCCCAGTCATCCCCCTCTGCCGGAACACCCAGCGCACTGCCCTTGTCAAGACACTCCTTCAAAACGTGGAAGGGAATAACAGCACTCTCCGGGTCCAGCGGGTTCAACAGGTACTCCGACTCGAAAGCCCGGCTACCCATCGTTTCCCTCTCCTCCTCCAGCCGTTCCAGTGACCAGTACTCCGGCCAGCGCGGCGTTCCATCCTCCAGTAACGCAGGATGTCGCAAGGTTGACCAGCGAGGACTTTCAGTAACCCAGTCAGTCACATCCTCCACTCTCTTCTGTGTACCAACCAGTAACAGTGACGCATCAGGCAATCGCATCGGCATAACAACACGCTTGATGTAGTGGATTACCTTCTCATCAGTCAAATTAGGGAACTCCTGCAACACATCGTCCAGTATGATGAGGTGAACGTGCGGCCCCTCCAGCGCCTTGCCAATCGAAGCCGCGTGTACCCTCGAACCGTTGTTGAAATACTTGGCGCCCTTCCTCCACGCACCCTTACCATCGTCCTTCTTCTTTACCATCCCCTCCAAGCGCCATGAACGCCGGCAAATCTCCTCGAACTGTTCCAGCTTGTCCCACGCCTGTTCCAAGGTCGCGGAAATGTACAATGCACGGAAGTTCGGCTGCCGTAGCATCTGGAAGGCCAGTACCGACAAACTCCAGCTTGTCTTCAGGTGGCCGCGCGCGCAGATGATGGCTGTATGCGTCGAATCACGAAAAGCGTCAGTCCACTCGTGGTGCATATCACCCAAAGGCACGAACTCGCCCGGTTCCAAAGCCATATAGGAGTCCAATGCCTCATTCACGAAACTCTCCATCGTCATCGGTGTTGCACGCATTATATCCAGCGCACCTGTCACCGCTTGCGTCAGGTATTTCGATTCAATAGTCGTTCCTTGGGAAGACATTAATCTCCTTGGGTGTAACCCGGTTCACTGTCATATATTCCAGCAAGTCAACAACATTATCCGTTTCAAAAACCACCTTCCCATCCTCCCATACTCGTACACCCATCTAACTCTTCCAGAAGTTACCCTTGCCATCCATGCTGTACACCTCAAACGAATGCTTGAACTCATAACGCGGTATCAGGCACGCCAAACCCGACTTCTCACCCATCTTCTCCGAATACTCTCCTATCGGCTGCGTCTTCCACATATTGTTGGTGAAACCAAACATCAGGTTCCCCACAGACGCCTTCCAAATCTGGTCGCGGTCTATAAGCGGCAAATACCAGATGTAGTAATCTGCCCGCGTTACCTGTATCCCACTCGCCTTCCCGCGACACTCAAACTCCAACACCAAGTTCCCCGTGCCTTTGAGATAGTCCTTCTCGTACAAATCCGTCTTCACCTCATACAATGTCGTCTTCTTACTATCAGGGTCCACCATCTTCAGGTCATACTCACTCGTAAACCCCTGTGACAAGCACTTCAGGCCGAAATACATCTCTAAAAAGTGCTTCATCACATTCTGGCCCTGCTGACCATCACGCAAGTCAGGCTTGAAGTCGTAATTAGCCACTAACCTAACTCACCCCTCAATAACTCAATGTACTTCTCCAAAAACGCACGCTGCTGCGCCTCCTTCAAATCACTCGCCTGTAACGCACGCCGAATACACGTGTTAATGAAATCAACCAACTCCTGCTTCTCATCCTCCCGTACCTGCATCTTATCTAACATCTGGGTCAACTTCGCAAACTCAAACGTCCGCGTCTGTCCCTCCCCACTACGCAACTTCTCCAGAAACTGCTGACGTACCTCCTCTATCTCCTCCATCCGGTCCCGGACCTTCACCTTCGCAAACTCCTTCGTTTCCTCCGTCAAGTCATGCTTTATCTCATCTCGCATCTCATCCCAGCCCATTACCTTCGACCAGCGCTTTACCGTCGTCACATCCATCGGAGGGTCGAAACTATATCGCTTGTTCATCTCCTTCGCTATCTTCCCGTAGGATATACCCTGCAAAAACAATCCCAGCGCCTCCTGCTTGTCTGCTAACTTATACATCCTTCTCCTTGTCTTTCTTTCCTACCCACGGTTCGTCAATTAGACTCTCCGGCGCATTGTCGAAATATCTATCATCAACCTCAAGCACCCCATCAGTCTCACCAAACAAACCCCTCCTCAATCGAAGTCTCATTCCTCACACCATACTTTCATCATCAAAGAATTATTCACGCTTCCGCCTCTCAACATATCCATACAACGCATCCCATACAGCCTCCGTCACAGGTATGCCATCATCAGCAGCATACGCACGTATCCGATGCCAAACATCCTTGCGCATCTCATCACGACCTACGTTCAATAGATACGTCTCTGGCTTCGGTTTTCCTTTAGCATACCCCGGCATCAGTACCTCGGTGGAACAGGGCAGTTCCCATGATTGCGGCGCACTCCACAGGAGAGGAAGTGAGTAGCTATCGCCACCCTGTCCCAATACACCAATAAGAAGGGGGTTAATATAAACCGACCCACCACTTTCTTTCTGAAAAAAAATAAGACCGGCCTCACGAACCTACCCCAGAAGAATTATTGACATAGGATGTATGTATGCGGGCACCCCCCCGTCAACGTGCGCAGGGGGGGGGGCGTGTGCGCGCTGCGCCTGCGGCTGTGCGTGTGCGTGTACGTGTGCGCATTATGCGCGGCGCGGCCGGGTGCGGGTGGTGCGCGCCTGCCCACGGGTAGCGCGGCCGTGTACGCGCTGCGCCTGCGGGTGTGTGTGGGCGTAATCTTACGCAGGCAGGGGACCGTGCCCGTTAACGTACGCGGTCCTTTCTTACGCGCAGGCTTGGCCAGACCGGGGGAGATGGTGGCGTCCTGT
>Ga0080013_1005959_pt1 | contig 11070 bp, 25 predicted proteins | sample ETNvirenome_6_85_FD_69236 | JGI IMG/M metagenome (GOLD analysis project Ga0080013, IMG submission 69236) | Marine viral communities from the Pacific Ocean - ETNP_6_85 (SPADES assembly) (version 2) | ecosystem: Environmental > Aquatic > Marine > Oceanic | place: Pacific Ocean | collected 2013-06-19
AGCATTCTGTTTGGTAGAAGCCATTAGGAAGTTGGGTTATCCGCCAGTTTTTCTTTGTGGCTAGATGCTTCCATTGGTTCATAGTTTTTTCATTCGGTTTAGTTGTGTTCGTGGTATACGAACTTTTGTAATACAAGTAAGTCATTTTGGTTTTATTTTAGGTTAATAACTTGGTTTAGGGTGTATCCCTATATGTTTTTTATTATCTATTCTCCATATCCTTTATATCCCTTAATGTATCCTGGAGTATATGGCGATGATTTTTTTCGTTTAGGTTGTTCGGTAACTTTTACAGGTTCTATTTCTACAGGTTCTATATCAAATATCTTTTCACCTATTTTCTGGTACGCTTTAGTTGTTGGGTCAGTTACGTTTATTATATCACCGTGTTCTCCTCTCTTAGTTTGGTACCCACCATCTATTTTTCTATATTTCCACGGATCATCTCCTGTTCCGGATTTCCAATCGTCTCCTATAACTGGAATCTTATCGTCAACTTTTATAAGATCTCTTGGGTCTTGAGGAACGGTAGGCGCTTCAAGACTGTAGCTATCTGGACCACTAGCTTTTATATCTATTTCTTCTCCCTTTGGAACCGCAGCTCCTGTTCTTTCTTTTTCCTTCTCTTTAAAACCTAGTTTACTCTTCAGTTTTTTAACATCTTCTTTTATCTCTTTGTAAACCTTACCGCCCTTACCGAAGTCTTCTTTTATCTGTTTTCCAGCTTCCTTTAAATCTTTTACCAACTTGAGATCTCCCAATCCCTTTTTTACTGGGGAACCTTGGTAACCGCCCCATCCTTTCATTTTAAATCCACTAGGTTTCATTCCGTTTGGATTCGGTTTAAAATTTGGCATAATCTTCGTTTTATTATTAAGACACGTGGTGCCCTCTATTCTTTGCTACTGACACTAATCTCATTGATCCATCACTTGAGTGGTGAACATCTTTACCCTTCAAACTAACACCTCTCTTTTTAGCATTTCTTCTATACTTCTGTGCTGATGCTTTCTCATATTTACGAGCAGCAGAAGCTTTACCGTCTCTATCCCGCTTAGCTTTCCTAGCAACGGGAGATAACTTCTGTTTACCTCCGTTTGGACCTCTTGATGTTCTTAGTTTAATAGGGGATGATTTCATAATAGAAATAATTACATGTTTTATCTATTATTTACAAGTGTGACAATAGCTTGTTACTCTCTATCTCTAATAACCTATCTCTACCCTTAGATATTACTCTAAGTAATATCTTTATATACGCGGGAGGAAAGTGTGACACTAGCCCATTACTAGGTATACTTATAAGGCTTATGTCACAAAATTACATTGCGTATATAGAAGGTATGTGTTGTCCTTACTCCCCTCGCCACCACCCCTTCTACAAAATCGATTTTCATTTGGCCCACGGCCCCCTTTATCCTGTCGATTTCCCCCAAGTTTTCACGTTTTCCTTTTTTCAACAAACTAATTATCATATGTCACATTGTCATGTCATCCTGTCATAGTTATTCAACTATCAAACTTACAAACTAAATACGACTGATCATGGATAATATATACGTAAGACAATTAAGTCTTACATTAAATTAAATTGATTATGTCAAATGTAAAAGTTGTAGAACTTAAAACTAAAAGATTCGTTATTCGTCAATCATTAATTGGTACGAATACAGTAATAACATTCGTAACGAAAAAAGGTAAGTCAGTCACTTACAATCACGACGAAGTCTATACTCGTAATAAAGATCGATTCGACTCAATGAATTGTTTCCAAAAGTATAAGTCTTATACGAATACTAATAACATTCCTACTTTCTGTAGATAAAATGTTAGAGTAAGTCCAGTTAGTTAATCGATTACTGGTATAATCAAAATGATCGATAAATAGGTTTCTATGGTAGCACGTGAATAACCACATGTGATAGTTCGATTCTGTCGTTAACCACAATAATGTGACAATTGCCTGTTACTATATCCTTATTAATAGGCTAATGTCACAGTTTATGATCTTAAAATACCAATGAAATTAATCGAATCAATTAGAATTTATAAATTATAATCTATATGACAATCTGTCATGACATTATGACTATGACAAGTTGTCATGACAAAGAGTCATGGTGGTATATCTGTAAACTATTTTTATCAATTAAATAAAGTATATACTTTTACAAACTAAATACGAATACATTTGGATAATATAAATGAAACTAATAAATAAATAAATATAAACTTAAAACTTAAAATTATTAAAAACTTAAAATTTACTCAATTAAATATTCTTAAAATAAATAATAAAACTTATTTACCTTATCAATTACACCAATTACCAAAGTTCTTCAATAAATATATTACAGACTTTATTTCAATAAAAGGTTATACTTATATTTCACTTGATGATCATTATAATTCAAATCCATACTTTAATTATAATAACTTCAAATCAACTCTAAGTAATAATAAAGATTTAAATTATAAACTTAAAAGATAATATATTACAATGTAAATACGAACAGTATTGGATAATATAACTGAATAACAAAACAAATAAATAACTTAATTAATAACTAAAAATAAATAAAATGTCAAAAGTTAATGAAAATGGTACTAATGTACTAAAGTCAAAAAGATTCGTAGTAAGAATGAGTCTAGTAGGTAAAAATCAAGTAATCGAATTCACTAATAAAAAAGGTGATACAATAACTTATAATCACGATAAAGTGTACGAAGTTATGAAGTCGAAACTATCTACTCTACCGTGTTGGGAAAAGTATAAGAGTTATACTGCAAGTAATAACATTCCAATGTCGGTGAGAAACATCGAATTAGTATAGTTATACTGACGAGACTTTAATAGTCGAAACGAAGTAAATCTTCGTCTATAACAAAATAAAATAGAATATGTCAAAGTCAGTAGTCTGTGGATTATTGGATTATTCAACCAACACCTCTTGGAGTATTCTAGTAAGCTAGTTGTGGAGTTCGATTCTCACAGGTGAACTAATAAATAAATTACAAATAACAAAGAAATTATGACTAGAGATGAATTAAAACAACTATGGTTTAGCATAGATTATTCTAACATAAAAGAAAAAAAACAAATAATAGTAACAATGGATAACAGTATTCACTGGCCAGGTTACGGTGAAGTGGAAATAAGAAGAGAAGGACCAGACGGGTTTAGTACGTTCAAGACTCACGAAGAGTTTCCAATGGAGTACGTTAAGACTCGTAAAGAGTACGGTGAATACGAACTAATTATTAACGAATAAAAAAATAGAAATTATGTATGAAACATTAGAACACTGGAAACAGTCTAAATTAGACAAAGAAGCGAAAGATCTTCAAAAGAAAATAAATAAAGAGTTTCAATTAAAAGAAGCAAGTGATAAATTAGATAGTTTTATGTGGAAATTATACCACAAAAGTAGAACTATTAAAAATTAAGTAGTATGATAACTAAAAGAAATTATAAACTAACTCCAGAAATTAAAGATTGGGGTGAGGTATGGAAAGTAGAAGCATGGAATGACTTCGGAATGAAGAGAACTGTTTATGAAGATAATGTAATGGACGCGAGTGAAGTCGTGATGAATTGGTGGGAATCTTCTGAAAAAGAGTTCGATAAAATGAAATGTGAACAAAAAGTATTAAATAGTTTAGTAAAAAAAGAAACAAAATGACAGACAAAGAAAAGAAAGAAGAAAGAATATCAGTATATGTATTCTTAAGTGGATACATAGTATTTATGATAATATTATTAATATTAAACTCATATAACTAATGAAAGTAGAAACAGAATTAACAATTATAAGTGGATTTGTAGGTTTTAGTCTTGGAGTGTGTGCTATGATGGTGGTAAACGTAAATGACAAGTATAATATGTACGAACGAAGTATACAACTAGATAGTGATACAGAAGTTTTAATACACGAGAATATAGGTGACTGTGAGGATATGATCGAGTGGATGAATTACGATGACTCTACAGGTAATGAAATGTACGTTTCTATATTAGAAAATATGGTAAATCACAACAGAAGTATACTGTATAAAACCGATAAAGATCTGTATTTACAAACTGAATACGATTACTAATGGATAATATAAATATGAAAAACAATAAAATATGAAAGGATTACAATTAAGACAAGAGTTGATGTTAGATCTACTTCAAATAAAGGAAGTATCTACATACAGACAACAAAAGAATGGTACGAGAATATTTCAACTACCAATTAAAAAGTACGGACAATATATTGAAGTGGGTAGTTTCAAGTCAGGTTACGTAAGAAGAATGAATGGTGGTTACACACCTTATCAATTAAATAAGTGTGGAAAGTGTACTACTTACCATAAAGATTATGATAGTAAATGGATTGACGGTGAATGGGTACAGAAATGGACAGGTAAATACAGAAAATATGTAGGTAAATCTCGTATACTAATAGATAATGAGTACGATAGAATTAACTATTTAATAACCTTTTGTCTCAAAAACTATTATATAAATCAAGCAAATATGATAGAAGATGGTAAATTTATACCTAAATGGAAACACGAGTGCGAGTTAGATAAAGTAAAAAATAGTTCAGGAATAACTAAATTTCTTGGAGAACCAGAAGTAAAAGTAATAGTGAACGGACATAGATATAACGTAATATAATGGGTGGACAGAATAGAAAATTAATAGAAAACATAAGAAAGTTAAATGAAAAAGAAAAAACTAAACAGCAGGAATCCCAAATACTGGGACAAAAGCAAGGTAACTGGACCAGTTATCAAAGAAAAAAAGTTAATGAAAGAAGTAAAAGGATGTAAAATGTACTTTGTGTACTATAAATAAATTAAATAAAATGAGTGAAAGTAAAGAATTGTTAGAGGCTACAATAAAAGGTCTCGAAGAGAAAATGAATCAGTTAAATTCTGACTTAAGATCTAAAGAAAGAGAATTAGCAGATGTTAACAAACCTATAATGACTAGTGAAATGTTTGATAATATAACTGAATTAGTAGAAGGTGCTGTAGAGTCAGTGTCTATAGAAGAAGATGACTTAGAGTATTCTATGGATATTGACTATGATAATAAAGTATGTTTAAGTGATATAAGTTTAGAGAATAGTAATAGATTTGCTGAGAAAATTATGTCTGAAATAGATAGACATTACAAAATAGTAGATACAAAAGAATAAAATATACGAAGGAGTGGAATTGGAAGTTAACCCGTAAATCTACAAGATAGTAGGTCATTAACTCAAACATTCCACCTTCGTTTTATAATAGATCTAGTAGTTCAGTTGGTTAGAATTCTACCCTGTCACGGTAGAGGTCGGGGGTTCGAGTCCCTCCTAGATCGCTAACAAATAAAATTAAATAATATGAAAAATGGAATTTACAAAAGTAATGATGCGGTTTACTTTGTGTTAAACGAAAAGATCTTAATGAAGATACTAGGTAGTATGTATAAAACTACTAAACATTTTAACTTTGGAGACTGGCAAGAAGATCTTAACCCAGAAATGATAGAACAATTCGACGAAGTGTATAACGAAGCAAAACAATGGTAATATGAAGAAATTTAATGTAAGAGATAGAGTATTCTTAGATGAAGCGATAAATGCTTTTCTAAGAGAGTCGAAGAAGTTTGAGGAAGAATCAGAGTTATTAGGTCAGAGACCTATAATAACGTATGAATATTGGAAAATGATGGCTAAAGATGTTCAAGATAAGTTAGAAACGTTTTCAACTCAAAAAGCAAACAAACAATCAAAAAGATATAAAGAAGAAATAACAGTAACAGAAATAGAAAAAATAATATGAGTAAAACAAAAGAACAAAAATTACCTAAATGGTTTGACGGGCAAGTCTACGATAAAGGTGCTGTAGTCCAAAATAGATTTGGAGGAGAAGAAATAGAATTAAATAATATAGAATTATCTATGTATGATTTAGTTATGGGTGCTAGTATAATAACTGAAATGGGTGGTGGAGGACCTGGAATAATCAAAGATCTTAGAAGGGGTTTAGATTGGTTTAGAACCCACAGTCCAACAGCATATATGGTATTATTAGATTAGTATGGAAAAGAAAATAATATATGTAGATATGGATGGTGTAATATCTGACTTTGATAAGGCAGCTAAAGAAGGAGGATGGGATCACAGACCTGATTTACACGTGGACTTTAGAAATTTAGATGTAGTACCTGGAGCAGGAGAAGCTCTAAGACAATTAAATAATGACTTCGATATATTTATAGCGACAACTCCTCCTTGGAGTAGACCTAAAGTATGGGGTGAGAAAAGAGATTGGATAGTAGAACATTTCCCTTGGTTAAGAAGAAAGATGGTACTAACACACAGAAAAGATCTGTTAATAGGTGATATACTTATTGACGATAGTAGATGGAGAGGACAACCAGACTTTCAAGGTGATTGGTTCTGGTTTAACAAAGACTGGAAGACCCACAATTGGGATGCCTGTCTAGAATGGATATATAAAAATAAAATATAATGACAGAAGAACAAATAGAAAAATACATAAGAGAAGATCTTGGATATGAACCAAGACACGATTGCGAAGCATTAGCAAACGCTATAACAGAAATGTCACAACAATTAGTTCATGATGAATTTGAATTAGTGGAATTATTACTACGTAATAAACCAATTAATAGCCTAATGACACATAGTTATGGTTTTCACACAGCAAACGGTAGACACATTATAGAAACAATAAAAGAAAAATATTATGAGTACAAGAGCACAAATTAGATTCGCTGCACGAGAAGAAGGAGTATCGTTTAGCGAACATCCAGAGAAAATAAACGCGCAGTTCTACGTACATAGCGATGGTTATCCAGAGTTTTTAGGAGTAGAAATAGCTAACTCTATATTAGATTCAACTAAAGTAGATGGCTGGGAAATAGAATACTTAGACACAAAACGTGGTGACTTAGAATATATATACTATATATGGCAAGCACCAAGTAAAACAACTTGGATAAGTATATTTAACGAAGAAAATGAATGTGTATTCGTGGGTGAACCACAAAAATTATTAGAAAAATATGACTAAAAAAGAAATGAACGAATTAGCAGATCTAATTGTTGACAAATTGTTAACAACTTATATCAGAGAACAAGCAACTTGGTATACTACGTCTACTATGGACGATATTTATAGCCAATTTAAGCAAAAACCTAAGAAAAAGACTAAGAAAGCAGAGACAGAGTCTGAATTACTAGGTCAATTAGCTAAATTAATGACACAACTAAACTTCCATCAAGATAAAGAGGAATATGAAGAATGTGCTGAGATTAAGAAAGAGATAGATATAGTAAACGATAAATTAAGTAAATTATGATGAGAAAAAAACCAATGCTAGCATATCCTGTTAGCGCAAAACCAATAGATTATGACAAACCAACATTTATACAACCAAAATTAGATGGTGTTAGATGTGTAATACAATATGAAAATATGGGCTTAGAGTATGAGGTTAAAGCTTATTCACGAACAGGCAAAGAATGGAAAAACATAGATCATATTTTGTTTAACCTTGAGCCTTGGTTTGTCCTTAATCCTAATGTTATATTAGATGGTGAGTTATATAATCACAATCTAAGAGACGATTTTGAAAAGATCATATCTTTGGTCAGAAAAACAAAACCAACAGATGAGGCTCGTCTAGAAGCCGCGCAATATACTGAGTTTCATTGTTATGATATTATAGATGAGACTAAAACGTTTGAAGAGCGTAATGCTTTTATTGGACAAACTGTACCACGTAACCATTGTATTAAACACGTACCAACTAATCTAGTATTTAGAGAAGACGACGCTAAAGTCTATCATCAAAGAAATTTAGATGCAGGCTATGAAGGTTCTATAGTTAGAACTAACGATACTTATCAGTGTAAACGATCTCACAACCTTAGGAAGTTCAAAGATTTCTCCGATGCTGAAGCTACTATAATCGGATACGAAGAAGGTAAAGGTAAGAGAATCAATACATTAGGTAAGTTTATAATGCAAGATGATGATGGAAACGAATTTGGTTGTCCACCTGGAAAAGGACATAACTATAAAGACATGGAGAATATGTTGAATAGTATCCATGATTACATAGGTGCAAGAGCAACGTTTACATATTTTGAAAGAACTAAAGCGGGTAGTTATAGACACCCATTATTTAAAGCAATAAGAAATTATGAATAAAGAATTAAGAGATAGAATTAAACAGTGGAATGAAATTAAATATGGAGGTGACAATAATGAAACAAGAATTGTTATCGCAACCTTAAAACCACAAGGGACTGTGACAACAGCCCTTAAGATAAAGGAGTAATAGGCTAATGTCACATAGTCGAAATACCAAATACCTAGACGATAGAAGGGTAGTATATCGTAGGAATCCAATAACAGATATACCAACACAAGAGAATAAACGCTATTTATTTTATGAGGATGGAACACATGAATGTTACCATCTCTTTAATAGTAAGGCTAAGATAACTACATATAAATCTCTTAAATGGAACCTATTGGTTATATGGTATCTTAACCCACAATTAGATCAAGAAGAATTTATGGGGATAGCTGAGATTATAGCTAACAAAGAACAAGGTTTCACTACGTTCACGATACATCCAGAGCTATTAAGGAAAATGGTGTACGATATTAGTATGTTAGATCTTGAAGAGCCTCCTAAAAACAAGATACGTAAAGTTATATTTAAGATGAATTGTGGTTTGCGTACTGAAGAAAAACTACGTATTGTAGGTGAACTAGTAGGTAGATCCAAAAGAATATCCGAAGACGATATTTACCAATGTATGTTAGAGATACACGAGTTAGGTAAGAAAATTAACATAACACAACTAGCTATATGGCTAGAATGTTCAACAAGAACAATACATAGAAATATGGGAGAAGAATTAAAACGAGAGAAAGAATTATTAAACCAACAATTATGAGAAGATTAATATACGATATGTATTACGCAGATGAGATCAGCGTTGAGATAGCAGAGAGACTGCTTGATAAATTAAGTCAAATTAGAGATAAGAAAAGATGAAGAAATATAGTATACAAAATTATATAAGATACAAAGAAGATGTTAAACAAGCGGTCGCTAGATTAGAAGACAAAATGTGGGATGAATATAATCGAGAAGAACTTATGATCAAATTCTTACCATTAGTAGAAAACATAGCTAGAAAGTTTGCTACATCGCAACAAGCTTCAGGCGTAATGAGTATTATGGATATGATACAATCAGGTAGTTTAGGATTAGTACACGCTGTTCGTAAGTTAGACTATGAGAAACTAAGAGAATCCGAAGATATGGAGAAGACATTGAAGTCTTTCTTTTCAAAACGTATTAAAGGTAGTATACGTAGACAGATAGACTCTAACAGAGGTAGTATAAGAATACCTGAACATAAGTTAAACGAAATACGTAAAGACTTCGGTAAAGATAAAAGAATGGTTGAAATGTTTTTCAACTCCGTGTTCTTAAGTATCGATGCAAATCCATCTGACGAAGATATGGTGTATCAAATACCTGATAATTCAGAACCTTACAATATAGATTTACTTAATATTTACTTAAAGGGCTTATGTCAAGCTCACTTATCAGATAGAGAATACCAAGTACTTAGACTCAGTTATGGACTTGATTGCGAGAAACACTCAGCCACAGAAATAGCTAATTATTTAGGCATCGAAGGTAGTAGTTCCTATGTACGTGTATCGCAGCTAAAAAAGCAAGCTGTTGACACCTTAATTGAGAATGTGGACCACTCGCAAGTACTTGACTTCGTGTAAGTTAGAGTGATAAATAAATTTAAAAGTGACACGCTAATGTGTAATTATAATATAGACTAAAATATAATAATATGAAAGAATTAACAAAATCCTTAGCTACAATACAGACAAAGATGAAAGCTAAGAAAAGTAGTTATAATTCCTTTGGGAAATACTACTTTAGAAAATCAGAAGATATACTAGAAGCAATTAAACCGTTTCTACTAGAACATGGAGTTTATGTAACTGTAAGCGAAGAGATCGTGGCAACAGATCCAGTACCAACGCTACAATCAACAGCCACGATATCGAATGGCAAAGATGCTATACACGCGACCGCTATGGTAGGAGTAGATCTTAATCAGAAAGGAATGCAAACCGCCCAACAATTCGGAGCAGCATCGACTTATGGTAAGAAGTATGCTCTTGGTAATCTATTTTTAATTGATGATACTGAAGACGCTGATGCAGGTAACAAACACGGTGTTGTAGATAAGATTAAAGCTAAAGCTAAAAAGAATATAACAGCAGATCAAATGAAGTCCGCTAAAGAATATGTATTAGCTGGAGGTGATGTAGACGCTATACTTAAGAAGTATGTATTGAACGCTAACCAAGTAAAACAATTGAATGAACTCAAAGCAGAAAAAGCAGATATTACAAAAGCTTAAAGAAGATGAACATTATTACGGAACGTTTGGTAAGAAGTACTTGTCTAATTCAGATATTAGTACCTTACTAAACAACCCGTTACAACTAGGTAAACCACTTAAGCCAAACCCTAATTTTTTAATGGGTGGATATTTCCATACGGCGATACTAGAACCTGAGAAGTTAGCAAGTTTCAAGATCGTTGAATCTACTAGTAGAAATACTAAGCAGTATAAAGAAATATCTGGTGGTGAGATGTGTTTACTTCAGTCAGAAGCAGATAATATAAACCTCATGACAGATAAACTAATGGCCAATGATATATGTAAGGACCTTATACTTGGATCAGAAGAGTTTGAAAGAGTAGAATTCGAAATGCCTGAGATCAAAGAAATCGAGGGCGTTATGTGGAAGGGTAAGGCTGACATCATTAATCATGAAGAAAAACTAGTGATAGATCTAAAAACAACTGGAGATATAGATAAGTTTCAGTGGAGTGCTAAGAAGTTTAATTACGATAGCCAAGCCTATATATATAGAGAACTATTCGGTTATGAAATGCTATTTATAGCGATAGACAAAAAGACACATCAAATAGGAATGTTTGAC